>UMJI01030410.1_pt1 | contig 33573 bp, 31 predicted proteins | sample 1965991 | NCBI WGS metagenome assembly UMJI01 (sample SAMEA4836140, study PRJEB28245) | human gut metagenome | biome: gut microbiome; material: fecal sample | place: Denmark | collected 2008
GAAATTATACAGTCTTGTATGTGGAAGCAATCTGAGCAGCTTCTCCTTGTCTGACTCGGCAAGAGGTGCTGAGCCTATCTGTATATAATCAAGCTGATCTGCATAATCCGCGATCCTGTCATCAGACAAATGGAATATCATTCCGAGTGATGCCGGTGATATCGCCATGGATGTCACTCCGTATTTCTCTATGAGCTTCCACAGCGTTCCGATAAATACCATTCCGTCCATCAGACATACTGTGCCGCCATTTACCATGTCTGACTGGTATCTTCTTATTCCAAATGAATGGTTGAGAGGCATTGGTATTATCTCCACATTGCCCTTCTTCATGGCTGTTCCCTCGATGACATTGCCGGCTATTCCCACATCACCTCTGTGGTGCATGACAACGCCCTTTGAAGATCCAGTAGTTCCCGTTGTGAAGAGCAGCATCGATCTGTCCTCCTCACCCGGAAGCTCAAGCTCTGCCTCGCTCTCATCCTTCATCCTGGTTATTATTTCCTTCTGGCTTATACACTTTATTCCATCCACAGGCTTGTCTGATATTAGACATGCCGCGTCAACTCTCTGGCCTATCTCAACTGCCCTCTCTGCGGATGTGGATTTCTCTATCGGCACGACAAGCACCTGCATGTACTGCAGTGCAGTGAACACTGTCAGATAATCTATGTTCTGTGTGCATCTGATCATTACATGATCGCCCATGCATATGCCCATATCCTGCAAAGCGTGTGCAGTCTTTCTTATATTGCTCCAATACTCTGCGTATGTGACTGTCTTTCTTAGCTCACACACCGCCAGAGTGTCCGGCTGCATCTGGGCATACTCCTGAATATAATGTAATACCGTCTGCTTATACATTATTCGTTCTCCTTCTTGTACTTCTCCCATTCTGCCATGAGACTGCTTTCCTCATCTGCCCAGGCATCACAGGCATCAGTCCAGCTCTGCTTCTGCTCATCTGTAAGCTTACTCTGCAGGCCGTAATTGTCCTCTATATATTGTGCAAGATATGTGGTAACCTTCTTGGCACCCGCAATATTTACATGCTTGCTGTTATAGAAATCTGTTGAATAATCCAGATTCAGTTCATCAAGAACATTGTTCATATTCAGATAATCATATCCCTTTGAGGCTATGTACTCGTCAAGCTGAAGCTGCTTGGATGCCTGACCCTTTGATGGGTAGTAAGGTGTCGCAACCAGCAGAACCTTAACTCCGAGCTCCTCTGCCTTTGCCTCTATGTCATCGATATATCCGAGTGTCTCATCCGACAGATGAAGCTGTCCGTCAGACTCGAACACAGGCTCCTTGATCTTCGTGATCTTCGACCTCTGCCTACCTGTCTTGAACTCGTCCGTTCCCTGATTGAGTCTGTCTATAAGCACCTGTCTGTCAAATGTCAGCAGATTATCGTGATACTTCAGAATAGGGAACATGAGCTCGAACTTTGACTTCTCATCCGCTCTGTAATACTTCTGTATCATCTCAAACTTCGTCGATGATGGTCTCATGCCCGATGTCATGACCTCCATACGATAATTGTAATGCTCATCCTTTATCTTTGTGACATCGCCTCGTATGATAATACTTCTGACCTCAACCACAAACAGATCCAGATCCTGGGTCTTTGCAGCCTCTTCCATGAGATACGGCGCAAGTCTTATATCCTGAGCCGCAGTACCTATGAGCATCGATGTGTACCCCTGCTCCTCATACGCCTGAGTCGGTATCCAGTATCTGTACATCGAGCTGGAGCCGATGAGCACCGTATTGATGGTGTTATCCTCCTCCGCATAGTAGTTTGTCCACACATCTGAGTCAAAATCCTGTGGTCTTGCCAGTTCTCCCGCCTTGTTCAAGCCAAGAAAAAGCACTGTACATATCGAAAATACTGATATTGTATATTTTATCCACGCTGGCATATCTTTCTCCCTTCTCATTAGAACTGTTCATATATAAATGATGCGCCCGCACCAGAGCCGTATACTCCGCATATGGCAATGAATGCCAGACCTGCTGCCATGACCAGCCATTTGAATACTATGTTCTGCTTTGCAAGCCATTCTCTGACATCGCCTGTGCTGCCTCTTCTCTCCATGATCTCCTGCGCGATGGACACAGCAAGAAGGAGAAGGCATCCAAATATCAAAACTCTCCACTCTCTTCCTGAAAGCGAAAATTCATCCACAATATTATACACCTTTGAGTGATCAAACACCATGGAACGGATCATCCAGATCGAGCTTCGGATTCCCTGTCCCATAAATATGAGACGTCCTATGACACAGAGGATGAATGTTCTGAGCATTCTGAATATCTCCCAGCTTATGCAGTCAGTCTTTATCCTGAGCGCCTTTGTAAGCTTTGCCAGCGGTTCCTCAAAAAGTGTCGACATGCATATCAGCACTCCGTGATACAAGCCCCATGCTATATAATTCCACTTTGCGCCGTGCCAGAGACCGGTCAGCACCCACACACACAGGATAGGTATGCTCGCTGCAAATACCTTTCCTATCACATTTCCTAGGTAATCTCTTATCTTGACATTGAGCTTGAGGAACAGCTTTGATGTTGACACCGGGTAGAATACATATTCTCTGAAGAATGCACCCAGTGACAAATGCCATCTTCTCCAGAACTCAGGAAGTGTCTGTGAAAAGTATGGTCTTCTGAAGTTCTCTCCCAGAACGATGCCGAAGCACTCTGAAGTGCCCCTTACTATGTCCATACATCCTGAGAAATCGCAGTATATCTGGATGGAATATGCGATTCCCACTGCCAGGAATATTCCGCCATGATAATCAAATGTATGCCCAAATATCTCTTTTGTAAAAGCTCCTATCCTGTCAGCTATAACGATCTTCTTCACAAATCCCCAAAGCATGAGCCAGACACCTCTCATGATAGTGTCCATATTGAAGCTGTGCTCCTCCCAGAGCTGATATCCTACTTCCTCATATCTGGCTATAGGTCCCTGGGTAACATGTGGGAAATAAAGCACATATGACAGGTATCTGAAGAAATTCTTCTGCGCTGATATTCGTCCGTTATACAGATCCACGAGATATGAGATCATCATGAATGAGTAAAATGATATTCCCAAAGGTGCTATGAGATTCCAGTCAGGAATGCTCTGCAATCCGTCGTATGGTATGAATCTCTTTATATTGTCGAGCACAAAGCCAAATGCCTTGAACGCCGCCAGAACACCGATAACTATGACAAGTGCCCACACAAGGAACTTCTTTCTCTTCGCCTTCTCAGCAGCCTTGATCTTTCGTGCGGTTCTTCTGTCCGCATCCTTTGCCAGCTCCTCCTGCTCGTCCAGACTCTTCTGCAGCCTCAGTGAGAACAGATACACGACAACAGCCGTGGCAATGACCAGAAACAGGTACTCTATCCCGGCATATCCGTAGAACACAAGACTCGCAAGGAGCAGTATCACCCACTGTATCTTCTTTGGAACTATGTAGTATAGCACTATTGTACACAATAAAAAAACTATAAATGTATAAGTTACTACTGACATGTCCTCTCCCTCTTCTACAAGTAAAAATTATTTATACACTGCTAAACGCCGGCCAGTATTTTAACAGCAGCGCACATGCTACTGACATGACCGCCAGAACCAGCAGAGTTATCTTCCAGCCCTCTTTGAACATATACTTTGGCGACAGGCCGTATCCAACCGGTATCGCCCTGATGGATGTCGGAAGCATGTATGACAGGTTGACTCCCACAGATGCCACATATATGTACGGTATCGGATTGAGTCCGCAGCCCTGTGTGATGGATATTACCAGCGGCATGGCTACCGCAGCCGTGGCTGTGTTAGATGTCACATCTGACATGAGAAGTGTAACGGCAAGTATCACGAACACTGTGATAAATCCACCCTTCATATCAAGCTTTGATATACACTCACCAAGTGCCTCTGCAGCACCGGATTTGTTGATGAGTGTTCCGGCGGCAAGTCCACCGGCAAATATATACATAAGTCCCCAGATGATCTTACCCTGAACATTCTTCCACACCATAATACGCTCTCCGTTCTTGTTGGTGAGAAGGAATGATACTATGGCGCATATGATAAATACATACGCCGGCTTGAGTCCCGGAAGTATGCTCTGGTAGAGCTGTCTGGTAAATGCAAGCACCGTGGCAAGAACAAATAACACAAGTGCTATCTTCTCCTCGTAGCTCATAGGAGGAAGCTCCTTGTATTTTGCTACAAAGTATTCCCTTGAACCGCCAAGCATCTCTGTCTTCTTCACATCACGGATCATGAACAGGATATTTACAAGCACAAGTATGAGCATGATAGGCAGGAATCTTACGACCCATGAAGAGTACATGTACTCCTCGCCTGTTATCTGCTGTATATATTCGACCGTCACAAGATTCATCGCACCTCCGAGCGGCGATGCCAGACCACCGAGTCCGGTTGCATATGCTATCGTGAGAAGTATCTTTGATGCAGTCTTGTTTGTCTTGATGTCGTCCATTCCTATATACTTGAGCATGGCGATCGCTATAGGTGTGATCGTCGCACATACCACTGCATTTGGAAGCACCGCTGACAGAACTGCAGACAACACAAACCAGAACACAAGCTGTATCCTCAAACTGCTGCCGATAAGTCTCAGGAATGTAATGGCTATCCTCTTGTCAAGCCCGGTATTCTCCCACATCACGCTTATGATGGAAGCTCCCAGAAGAAGCAGTATCGTCTCGTCTGCGTAGTTGGAAATGACCGCCGACATGTCAGTCATCTGAAATATCGCATTTAAGGCTATCGGGAGGAATGCAGTTACCGCATAGTCCACCGGGCCTGTTACCCACCAGTACGCCATCCACATGATGGTTCCTATCGCTGCTCTTGACTCAAATGTCGTGAATACTCCGTGTGGCAAAAGTGCCGTAAACAGCCCGAATAACAATGGGCCGATCAGTAAATGTACTATTCTCTTTCGTTCTTTCATAAATATAGCTCCTATTTTCAATAAAACACTGATTTTAAATTATACACATTTAAGATTAATCTTTCATTAAAAAAATTAATATATATTAAAATCCACAGACATTATTCTGCATTTACCGGGATTTTAAATGTAAACAGGCTTCCTTTTCCGGGCTCACTGTCAACATCCACGATTCCGCCGTAATATCTGGCAATCTGCATTACCTGTGACAACCCCAGGCCAAAACCCTCCGCACTTCTGTCCGGCTCACCTCTGTAAAAACTCTCAAATATCTTTTCCTTTGTGCTCTTATCCATTCCCCGGCCCTCATCCCTGACCGAGATAAAATAGCTGTCATTTTTCACACCGCAGGACACATGGATATTACCTCCATCATTGCTGTACTTCACCGCATTTGACATCAGATTGTTCACGACGATAACTATATGGTTCATATTCGCTTTGACCATCGTCGGCTTCAGGTCGTAGGTAAACTTAAGATTCTTCTTACAGATGTACTCCACATCATCGCACACAGACTCCACCACATCCAGCAGATCTACATCCTCAACCGCTATGACTGCGTTTTCATTGTCCATGACCGACATCTGAAGAAGCTGTTCTATGAGCCCCTTCATACGTGAGGTCTGTCTCTCGAATACCTCTATGCTCTCAAGCATCTCCTCATCGCCATTCTTCTCCGCGATCTCCCTGGAAAGCTGACACTGGGCATGCATGACTGCTACAGGTGTTCTCAGCTCATGGGATACATTTGCATTGAACTCAGCCTGTCTCTCAAGCTCCTGATGGACTTTTCTGTACAGGTTGTTATTCGCATCGGTCAGCATATCAAGCTCTTTGAACGGACCGTCATACTCCAGATTCTCTGTAAAATCAAGATTGTCCACGCTCTTATCTATCGAACGGTTCAGGCTTCCCATTGGAACTGCTATCAGTTTCCTCAAAGCAAATGCATATATCACAAATGCTATCAGCACGATTCCAATAACACAGTATGATTTATATAACAGTTCACTGTAATTGCTCTCTATATCCCTGACGGATACCATGACACAGATCTTGTATTTAGAAGTCTTCTTCAGCGGCTCTTTGTCTGTTCTTCCCTGCCTGACGACCGCAAAATACTTGACCTTCCCTGCATCTATATGCATAAGATCTCTTATGCTTATATCCGGATTATCCGCATATCCCTCAGGCACCTCGCCGTCAAGGATCTCGCCGTCATTTCCCTGAAGGAACACATATATCTGCTCATTACTGTCCGGATCGTCCTCACGGTCGTAAAGTCCATCATCTATATGTGGCTTCTTCTGTGAATCATACACTATGTATCGTCTGATCTGGGCTACCTCCTGTGTCAGCTTCTTATAAGCCATCAGGTTCATATCATCCTTCATAAGATTGTTCTGGATGACCAGCAGACAAGATATACCCACCACCAGAATAAGCGCTGTAATTATAATAGTGTATGTTACAAATGATATTTTTCTCTTTAACATTCCAGTTTATAGCCGACACCTCTTATAGTATGGATCAGCTTCTCCTCATAATTATCGTCTATCTTCCTTCTCAGATAACGGATATACACATCTATCACATTTGAATTGACATCGTCATCTATGTTCCAGATGTTCACCCGTATCTGTTCCCTAGTTACTACCACATTTCTGTTTCTGGCTAGGTACTCAAGGATAGCATACTCCCTGACCGTGAGATCAATTACCTTTCCATCCCTGATCGCCTGTCTGTTGTTCATGTCGACCACCAGTGAACCACAGGTTATCACATTCTCATTTACCGGATTCTGGGTTCTCAGCATGACCCTGAGTCTTGCCATAAGTTCCGAGAACTCAAATGGCTTTGTCATATAATCGCTGGCTCCGGCATCCAGTCCCCTGACTATATCCTGTGTCTCCGTCTTGGCCGTGAGGAAAAGCACAGGAACCTGTATCCCCGCATTTCTCATCTCGCGCAGGACTGTTATTCCGTCCTTGTTCGGGATCATTATATCCATGATCGCCCCGTCGTAATTCTCCGCTTCCATATAATCAAGTGCCGCCTGTCCGTCATAACAGGCATCCACATTATAGCCCTCTTTGACCAGCTTACTGCATATTATGCTGTTCAGATCCTTCTCATCCTCAACTACAAGTACACGCATACATCCATCCTCCCTGTCATTTTCATCTGTTGGCCACTACAGTATATCGCTGCACGATTGCTGAACAGATATATATTGCCATGCTTTTATGAAAATAACATTAAAAGCCGTCACTTACATCTGCCAAATGTAAATAACGGCTCTCAAATGCTGTTTTTATCTATTCTGTCTTACCGCTCTTCTCATCGTAGGTATCAAGAAAGCTGTGTCTCACGCCTCCCTGCTTGTACTCTATAAGGGTATCGATATTGACATTCTCCACACTCTTGAATATGTTGCCCTCCACAAACGGATTTGTCTTCTTGAGTGTCGCTATAAGCTGCTTGATCTCCTGACGCTTGGACTTCGTCTCCTCATTGTTACATGTTGTGCATGTGTCAGTGAACTTACATGCGCACTGTATGAAATGAAGCTCGTTGTAATCTCTCCACGCCTTGATGTCGTCCTCTCTCACCATATAGAGAGGTCTGATTAGTTCCATTCCCTCAAAATTGGTGCTGTGGAGCTTCGGCATCATGGTCTGCATCTGCGCTCCATAGAGCATACCCATGAGTATGGTCTCTATGACATCATCGTAGTGGTGTCCAAGAGCTATCTTGTTACAGCCAAGCTCCTTCGCATAGCTGTACAGATGGCCTCGTCTCATTCTTGCACAGAGATAACACGGCGACTTCTCTACGTTATACACTGAATCAAATATATCAGACTCAAATATCTGGATAGGGATGTTCAGCATCCTGGCATTATCCTCTATGACCTTGCGGTTTGCCGGGCTGTAACCCGGATCCATAACTATGAACTTGAGCTCAAATGGGAACTTGTTGTGCCTTTTCAGCTCCTGAAAACACTTTGCCATGAGGAAGGAATCCTTGCCGCCCGATATACATACGGCTATCCTGTCGCCCTCCTTCACCAGCTCATATCTGTTGATGGCCTTTGTGAAGTTGCACCATATCTTCTTGTGGAACTTCTTGCGGAGGCTCTTCTCAACATCGGCACATATATCAGTCTGTTCCTGCTTGCCCATGGTGTAGAGCAGCCATGATATATATCCGCCTTTGAGGCTCACCGCATCGTATCCCAGCTCTGTAAGTCTCTCCGCCAGCGGAATGCTGTTGGTTCCGTGGGTGCAGCAGATGATGAGTTTCTTTCCCTTTGAGTTGTCCCCGGGCATATATTTCTCAACCGGGAATATCTCACTGGCTGTCTCCGCCAGATTCTCTGGCATCAGCCTGTCCGTCTGGACTGCCATCGCACCCGGGATGGCTCCGTGGGATATCTCAACTTCATCCCTGATGTCAACTATCAGATATGAATCCTTATCCAGTTCCTGTATCTCTTCTATTGTGATTTCATTTGAAGTTTCTTTTGAGTTTTCTAATGCCATATCCCTGTCACCATTTTTCTTAGTATTACAAATAAGCTATTTTTATATATGATACTGTCTGCTGCATATGGCATCGCCGTCATCCGCAGCTTACTCCTTACCATCCCAGCAGTATGTACAAAGCTTGCACTTCTCAACTCCGCACGCCTCAAGCATATCGTCAAGTCTGTTGAATCTGAGTGATGTGAAATGCAGCTCCTTGCAGATCTCATCAACCATCTTCTCATACTTCTCTGAATCAGGATCTGTGTACTCCTGAAGTACCTCATCTGTCACATTTCCGTTCTCAAGTCTCTCGATAACTCTTCTTGTTATAAGATCCATCTCTGATGATGATCTTGAGAAGTTAAGGTATTTACATCCGTATACAAGTGGTGGACATGCAGGTCTGATGTGCACTTCCTTGGCACCGCTGTCAAACAGATACTCGGTTGTCTCTCTGAGCTGTGTTCCACGCACGATGGAATCGTCTATGAGCAGAAGGCTCTTATCCTTTATAAGATCCTCAACTGCCAGAAGCTTCATCTTGGCTATGAGATTACGCTGGCTCTGTATGGTCGGCATAAATGAACGTGGCCATGTCGGTGTGTACTTGATAAATGGTCTTGAGAAAGGTATTCCAGACTCATTTGCATAGCCGACTGCATGCGCTGTTCCTGAATCCGGAACTCCGGCTACGATATCAGGCTTAACGTTATCTCTCTTTGCCATGCTGGCTCCGCAGTTGTATCTCATCTGCTCTACGCTCATACCCTCGTATGAACTTGCAGGGTAACCATAGTATACCCACAGGAATGTACATATCTTCATGTCCTTGCCCGGCTGCACAAGCGTCACGCAGTTGGACGGTGTGAGTACAACAACCTCACCAGGGCCGAGTTCTTTATAGTCATGATAGCCAAGGTTCTTGTAGGCAAAGTTCTCAAATGACGCACAGAATGCACCATCCTTCTTGCCTATGACCACAGGAGTTCTTCCATGCATATCCCTGGCTGCATATATTCCATTCTGGTTCATGAGCAGGAGTGACAGAGAACCGTCTATCTTCTCCAGCGCATATCTTATTCCATCTATCAGATTATCCTTCTGGTTGATAAGGGCTGCCACCAGCTCTGTGCTGTTGATATCCCCTCCGCTCATCTCAAGGAAATGTGAATGTCCCTGATCAAATATCTCCTTGGATATCTCGTCAACATTGTTGATCTTGCTGACAGTTGTCAGAGCATATGTTCCGTGATGTGAACGCACTATGAGTGGCTGTGGCTCATAATCGGATATACATCCTATTCCAAAATAGCCCTTCATGTTCTGCATATCTTTGTCGAACTTTGTTCTAAATGGAGCATTCTCGATATTGTGTATGGATCTGTCAAATCCCTTATCTCCATACACTGTCATGCCTCCGCGCCTTGTTCCAAGATGTGAATGATAGTCTATTCCAAAGAACAGATCAAACACACAATCATCTTTTGCCGCTACGCCAAAAAATCCACCCATTGTTTTCCTCCTGAAGTGATAAAAATTTGTCATTTTCGCAAACATATCTATATTAGCATAGTATCGGCGGTGATTACAATACCTTCATCGCCAACTTCACTATCCCCGCAATGAAGATCAGCACAGCCAGTCCGAAAAAGCAAACCTCCATCTCTCTGTACACCTTGTTTGACTTCTTCTCATAGGCCGTTCTCTTTTCCCTAGAGTATAAAAGTTTATACTCGCTACCGATAGAATGTTTCTTTCTGTTTATCTCCTGATTTACCATATAAGAATCCGGCTCACCGCTGTATGGATCGATATATTCCACTGTGGGTTGTGCATATCCCGGCAATTTTGTCCTGCCGGTCAGGGTATCGTATCCTATGATCTTTCCGGTTATTTCCTACATTTAACACATTCTCACTGTATATAAACCTTCTATCATTTAACCAACTACTGAAAAAGATCTGTATTCATACCAAAGACATCAATAACTTTCAAAATATCGGAAAGTTCATCCCTAAATTTCTGACGATACTCCTCCATGTCACCATTATCCCTGCCATTGTTACTAAGTTCAAATAAATCTCTGTCATTCTTTATCGCTACTGCCACCATATTGCCAGCGATCTGTATCTCCATAAGTCCTTCAAGTCCCATAAGTCCCTGCATAAGCTGTGGTGTCAATACCCTCAAAGCAAGCTGGCTGTCAGAGGCATATATATCGAACCTGTTATCAAATGACGCGTTGCCCGTCATAAAACTGTTACATGAATCCCCAGAACCCAATACACTTGATAATATGCCACTTTTCTTTTCATTTTTCATTCTTCGACTAATTCTCTCCTGGATCTGTACAAAACCATTAACATTCTTGTGGGAAGTAGCCATTATGAGCTGGCCTTTAAAATTAACAACATTATCGCCAGGAAACTCACCGTCCGGTGAACCCTTTGTTTCCGTTCTGAGTGTGAGATCACTGAATGTAAATTCTACTCCCCTGTATATTCCATGTATAAAGTCAGAACCATCCATATTATTAAATGAAGGAAGAATCGGACAATTATGTAAAAATGCCTCATTTGTATATCCATTTGGCATGTATTCAATCACATGCAAGCGCTCTCCAAGGACACTCCGTACAACATACTGTCCCATGAGTTCCTTGAGGTCTTTAAGTTTATTTGTCTCCATATATGAGAACAGGAAAAATCCGCCTACAAACAAAGCCGGAATCAGCAGCCAAGCAGAGTCTAATTCATAGCCATTTCTAGATACCACCATAAACGCAACAAATGGCGCAAATATTCCTATAAAAGAAACAATCTTAAACACCTTAAGCACTTTACATAGTTTGTGTTTTTCTAATATTTCCGATTCTATATTCTGATCCATCTTCTCATCTCCAAACTGTGATAAATACGCTATACGAATCTCAGAGCCTTACCGAACTTTTATCTCATAAAAAAATCGCCCTATACTGATATATAATATACCAGTATAAGACGAATTCAAACTTAATTAAAAAGATTTTCCCTGAATCCTAGCCGATGCTCTTAACGCTTTCTCCCTCTATCAGGGAATATGGCACTATCTCATGTTCACCAGCTGCTGCATAATTTATATGCTTGAGCATGATGTCAACACTTCTCGATGCCATGATCTCTTTATTCTGTTTTATTGTTGTAAGTCTTGGTACACAGTATCCTGCCAGCTCTATTCCATCAAATCCAGTAACTGACAGCTCCTCCGGAATATGTTTGCCCAGATCAGCAGCCGCTCTCATGACGCCGATCGCTATCGTATCACTGAGAGCCATGATTGCTGTAACCTCCGGCTGTTCCTCCAAGAGACGCTTCGTGGCCTCATAACCTGCCTTCATAGAATACCTGCACGGAATATATGTAAACTCCGCCCGGTCATCATGCTGCCACTCATCTATAGCCCTCTTGCAGCCTTCATATCTATTGAAACTTATCTGTTTCTCGGACACCTGCCCTCCTATGACTCCGATGCGCCTGTGGCCTTTTTCAAGAAGATACCTTGTCATATCGTATGTCGCTGCCGTGTCATCTATCGTTATGGAGGATATGTTGTCATTTGCAAGAATCTCTCCGCCGGTCGTGATTATGACTCCCGGAATCTCAAACTCTTTCACACGCTCATCAAAAAGTGCAAGATTGGCACCCAAAAACATGATTCCCTTCGGATTCACGCTATGAGTGAGTTTGATGGCATACTCGATCTCGTCACCATCCTCGTCTATGTACTCCACTATGACATCCTCATCATATCCAGCAAGCAGGTTCTGTATCCGCTCTACTATATCCGCAAACAACATATTCTGGTTTCCTTTTATGATGACAACCACCGCCGATTTCGCTGACATTTTGAGGAGCTTTGCGTTGACGTTCGGCTCAAAGCCGTTTTCCTCTATAACCCTGAGTATCTTCTCTCTGGCTGCATCGCTGACTCCGGTCTGATTGTTGATCACCCTGGACACGGTTCCGATACCATAACCTGATATACGTGCAATATCCTTTATTGTCATAAGCTGTATCCCACTTTTCTCTTTTATTCCCAATAATTATATTATCCCAATATGTGGAGGTCAAGAAAATACTCTACTTATCATTTCCCGGTAAATATTTTTAGAGAGTACTTTTTCACATCTTGCTTCTCCCGGTCATCAGTGTAAGTCTGCCTATTTCCTCTGCAAGATCATCATCCGTATCGTCGGATATCATGCGCCACCTCCAGTTATCGCCAACTGTGGATGGCTTATTCATCCTCGATTTATTGTCTAGCCCCAAATAATCCTGCATCGGTATAATACAAAGATCTGCAATACTTCTCATAGCAAGCGTGATAAATGGGACATTGATCAGACGGTCCGGTGTATAATGAGCTGCCATATAATCCCTTGCCATGTCTCTGGATCTCTGATCTATACTGCTCCACCAGCCAATAAGGGTCTCATTGTCATGGGTTCCCGTATATACAACACAATTTCGTATGTAATTATGTGGAAGATAATCAGATGCCGCCCCGGTGTCTCTCACATCAAAGGCAAACTCCACAACCTTCATTCCCGGAAATCCGGAATCATGCACAAGCTTTCTGACCGAATCAGTCACAAAACCAAGATCCTCGGCAATGACATCTCTCTTACCAAGAGCTTTTTCTATATTCCTAAACAGATCCATCCCAGGGCCCTTTTTCCACTTGCCATTCACAGCTGTTTCCTCACCATATGGAATGGCATAATATTCATCAAAGCCTCTGAAATGATCAATCCGGACTACATCATAAAGTTTATAGCTATGTCTCATTCTGGCTATCCACCAGCTGTAACCGGTCTGCCTGTTCAGCTCCCAGTCATATATTGGGTTTCCCCACAGCTGTCCGGTCTCCGAAAACCCATCAGGCGGGCATCCGGCAACCTCGTATGGTCGCCTGTCCTCATCAAGCCTGAAAAGCTCCGGGTGTGCCCATACATCTGCGCTGTCCATAGCTACATAGATTGGGATATCTCCTATGATCCTTATATGGTTCTTGTTGGCATAGCTCTTCAGCGCATTCCACTGAGTATAAAACAAATACTGCATGTACTGCTGAAAATGTATCTCATCCGCAAGCTCAATCTGCATCTGCTGCACCGCATCAGGCTGCCTGTTTCTTATATCCTGCGGCCACTCTGTCCACGGAATTCCACCAAGCGAATCCTTTACAGCCATAAATAGTGAATAATCATATATCCACTCTTTGTTCTCATCCATGAACATGGAAAACTCCATGCTGTCAGTCATTTTCCATCTCTCATATGCTTTCCTGAGGAGACTGTATCTTCCATTATAAATTTTGCTATAATCAACGTATCTGTCATCATCTCCCCAGTCTATCTCTCTGCACTCGCGGTCTGTGAGCAGTCCCTGATCCACAAGTGTATCAAGATCTATAAAATATGGATTTCCAGCAAATGTCGAAAATGACTGATACGGCGAATCCCCATACCCGGTGGGACCCATGGGAAGTATCTGCCAGTAACTCTGGTGTGCAGACCTAAGCCAGTCAACGAAACGATATGCCTCTTTTGAGAAGCTGCCAATTCCATACTTTGACGGGAGGCTTGATATAGCAAGCAGTATTCCTGCTGATCTTTCCATCTGAAATCTCTCCTTTTAACCAATTTCAGGCGGCTGCGAATCTCACAACCGCCTGTTATTTTTACATTTAATGATATTATATTACTATCCCTTTACGGCACCAGCTGCAACACCCTTGATTATGTACTTCTGTGCACAGAGGTAGAATACAACAACCGGAATGATAGCCATAACAAGGCACGCCATGATCGCTCCCATATCTACTCTTCCGTAGCTGCCCTTCATATACTGGACAACTATAGATATCGTCTTGTATTTCTTGATGTCGAGTACCAGATATGGCAGAAGGAAATCATTCCATATCCACATAGCCTCAAGTATTCCTACAGATATGTAAGTAGGTTTCATGATAGGGATAACAACCCTGAAAAATGTCTTGAGTGGCGTACATCCATCTATCATCGCAGCCTCCTCGACCTCCAAAGGAATGGACTTGATAAATCCGCAGAACATGAATACTGCAAGACCTGTTCCAAATCCAAGATACACGATCACGATTCCCCATGGAGTAGTAAGGTGAAGTGCATCCGCAGTTCCAGCCAAAGTAAACATAACCATCTGGAAAGGTATTACCATAGAGAACACGCAGAGCAGATATATGATCTTTGTCGCTATATTCTTGACTCTGGTTATATACCAGGCTGTCATAGAGCAGAACAGCAGAATTGCTGCTACTGAGAGAACCGTTATCACAACTGTCCAGCCCACTGCCTTAATGAAATCATACTGTGTTATAGCCGTTTTATAATTGTCCAGGCCTATGTAGCTGTGCTCATTTGGCAGTTCAAATGTCTCCAGACTGATAAACGTCTTGGCTTTCAGAGAGTTTATAATTACGATTATTATCGGTGAAACAAATATTATGGAAATAATGGTAAAGAATAAAGTAGCCAGAATTCCCATAGCCGTCGGTTTTTCTTTCACTCTGTATACAGGCTTTTTATCCGCTGTATTTGCTGTTTTCTGTATCTTCGCCATTACTGCTGCACCTCCTTTGATCTTGTAAGCTTAAGCTGTATGAGTCCTATCACTACTACCAGTATAAAGAATATGACTGCCTTGGCCTGACCTACTCCCTCATATCCTACTCTTCCATAAAACGTCTCATATATATTGAGCGCAAGCATCTCTGTCTTATGAAGAGGCTCGCCTCCTGTGAGTGCCAGGTTCTGGTCAAACAGTTTGAACGAGTTGGTTATTGTGAGAAATGTACATATAGTTATGGATGGCATCATGTTCGGGATCGTAACTCTGAAAAGTCTCTGTGTTCTATTTGCGCCATCAATCATGGCCGCTTCCTGAATGTCTTCAGGTATTGCCTGAAGTCCTGCAATATAAACGATCATCATATATCCTATCTGCTGCCAGCACACAAGTATAACCAGTCCCCAGAAACCGAGGACTTCATTGAGTTTCAGGGCTGTGTCAAACTTTGAGAATATGGCATCAAATATAAGCTGCCATACATATCCAAGTACGATACCACCTATAAGATTCGGCATAAAGAATATCGTTCTGAATATATTAGTTCCTTTGATTTTCTGTGTAAGTGCCAGTGCCACAAGAAATGCAAGAACATTTATAAGCACAAGTGTGACAATCGCAAATAATGTTGTAAACTTAAATGCATCCGGGAATGTTGCGTCCTTGAATGCGTCTATATAATTCTGTAATCCTACAAATTCAGCGTCCCTTATGGTCGTGAACTTACAGAAGGACAGATATATTCCCTCGGCAAATGGCACGATAAATCCTATAACAAACGCAGCCATTGTCGGTATCAGAAACACCGGCCAATATCTTTTTATCGTTTTCTCCATAATTTTTTTGATAACCTCCACTCTGTTGCATATCAATTTTCTTTCCAATATCTTTTGAGTCTAAAAATGGATATGTAGACATATTTGCATATGAATACATATCCATCTCTAGTCTGGCACCTCCGGGTATGAGCTGCCTTTGCAAAGCTGTTAGCCTTCCTGGTGTCCTGCAGCTTGCAGGACTTTATTCATATTTTAAGTTGGGTTTATTTTGTGATGTTTTTTTATTTTGGGGTTGTGTACTATTGTTTATTTGTTAATATGTTTTATTTTGACTTTGCTGCAGCAGCCTCTTTAGCCCATCCGTCTACAAATGCGCTCTTTACAAGATCCCAGTTGGCATCTGTCTGATCTGCCGCATATGTTGTAAGTGCTGATCCGAGGTCGTTCTTCCACTGCTCTGATGGCATTGTTGTGAAGTTCCAGCTTACAGGTGTCTTGCCCTCTGCTACATACTCATTTGCAATGTTTACAAGAAGGTTTGTTGACTCAATGTTCTTCTTGAATGGTGTTACAAATCCCATTCCATCAGCTCCTGATGGCATAGCACCCTCTGAACCACAAATTGCCTTAAGTGCGACATCATCTGTAGCACACCACTCCATGAAGTCAAGAGTTGCCTGGATATCTTCCTCTGAAGCCTTAGCATTTACACACCAGTAATTCTCACTTCCTGTACAGAGTCCCTGATTCTCCTCACCATCTACTCCGATATAGATAGGGAGCATTCCGAGGTTGTCATCGCCAAGTGATGATACATCTGAGTATGCCCATGTACCATTCTGATAAAATACTGCCTGTCCTGAAACAAACTCTGCAACCGCATCATCACCAGTCTTTGTGCTGAGCTGCTTTGGATCGGTTGTTGAGTTGTTGATGTACAGATCCCATACATTTCTGTAATTATCAAGATATGTACCCTTGATCGCATCTGTAGTATCGATTCCATCAGCCTTGTATTCATAGTAGATTGGAAGATTTGCAAGATGTGTCTTGAATCTCCAATCTGATGATCCGTCCATTCCAGCTGATGTAAATGCTGAGAATCCTAATTTGTCTGAGTTAGCTGTTATATCCTCTGCCACCTTCTTGAGGTCTGCAAATGATTTGATATCATCCTCTGTGTATCCAGCTTTGCTTAAAAGCTCTTTGTTGTAAATGATTCCGTATGACTCTATAACATATCCGATTCCTGCGACCTTATCGCCATCCTTAAGTGCAAAGTCCTCAGATGTGAGTTCTTTATACACCTGTGATGATCCAAGATCATAACAATAGTCCTTCCAAGAAGCAAGACCAACCGGTCCATTTACCTGGAACAGGGTAGGTGATTCTGACTTACCCATCTCACTCTTAAGAGTAGTCTCATACTGACCAGAAGCTGCTGTAACTACCGTAACATCAACGCCTGTCTCTTCTGTGTACACCTTAGCAAGCTCCTGCCACTGTGCATCCTGCTCCGGCTTGAAGTTCAGATAATATACAGAGCCCTTTGCATCTGCCTTCTTTCCTGCTCCATCTGAATCTCCTGAGCCACATCCTGTCAACATGGTACCTGCCATCATAAGTGACAGTCCAAGTGCTGCAATACCTTTCTTGTTCATATTGGTTCCTCCCATAAAATAATAAAAATTTTTCCTTCAGGCATCTCCTATACGAGATACTTAATGGTTACTTTGTTTTTTCGGAAACGTTTCTGGAATCGTTTCCATCTGATGTATATTATATTAGTTGTTTATGTACAAAAAGTCAATACTAATTTCAATTTTTTTATCACTTTTTGCATTTTCTATATGTGGCTCTCCCTCCAGACTACATAAAAATGTATAATTTTTGTCATATTCTAACCTTTTTGAATACTATAAATAGAACAACTATTAAATCTGAAAGGGCTATCCTATGAAATGCTACAATAATTGTTCTCCGAACAGACCTGACTGTCATGACAACATATGCACTATAGATATCCGGGAGAAAGCTTTACAGAACCACAATTATCGCGAAACCGTATGGACCGGCTGTTTCATGCAGATGACCGTCATGTGTATACCTGCCTGCTCCGATGTAGGTTTGGAAATTCATGAAAATACCGATCAGATCATCAGGATCGAACAGGGACAGTGTTCAGTCAGGATGGGCTGCTGCCCGAACGAACTGTGCTTCCGTCAGAATCTTTGTGCAGGAGAATGCGTATGTATACCAGCCGGCACATGGCACAACATCATCAACATCGGCAATAATCCACTAAAGCTCTCATCCATCTATGCCCCACCACATCATCCCAGGGGGGAGACGCAGGCCACCAAAGCCACGGCTATGGGAATGGATTGCTGATATGTTTTCATGTGACATGAAGTAGAACGCATTGCCGGATTTATTGTCCCATTGTTTTTAGCATGCTTCTGTCCTCCATCAAAAAAGACACCAAATTCTGCCTGCCCGTCTGATATTGGGCAAGCGGCATTTAGTGTCTTTGCTGTTTCTGTATTAATTTTTCATACACATGCCATAATACATTGCCATGACCAAGTTATTTTTAATCTCGGTCAGTCGACATAGATATATTTATAGTAAATACCTCGCCGGCAACCTCCGCGCTCACCTCATGTCCCAGCTTGTCTGCAAGGCACCTTACTATGTAAAGTCCCAGCCCTGCGCCCTCCTTCTGTCTGGACTTTCCACGGCAGAACGCATCGAATATCATATCCACATCTATCTCATCGTCCGAATCTATGTCATTTTCAAATATGACTTCCACCCGGCCGTCCTCACATACCAGCCTCACAGATATCCGGCTCTTGGCATACTTCCGCGCATTCGAGAAGAAGTTGGCAAATATCCGGCTGAGCATGGTCTCATTACTCCGCACAGTGACCGACTGCTCCGGTATGTCAAATGTGACATTTACCCCAGACTCCTTCACCCAGTCATACTGCTCAAATGCCTGGGATGTCAGAAGTGCCGCCACATCCACGTCTGCAGTCTCTATCTCATCATCCTTCGCCTCCGCTGACGACACCTCAAAGAACGCATCTGAAAGCACCCGGAGATAATCAGTCTTTGCAAGGGCAATATCCAGATATTCCTGATCTTTTCCTGTAACATGTCCGCCCTTTTTCATGAGCTGCATATACCCCTTTGCCGCTGTGAGCGGTGTTCTGAAGTCGTGGGATATACCGGCTATTACATTTTTCAGCCTTGCCCTGTCCTTCTCCACCGCCAGATTTTTCTCTTTTATCTGATCTGAATAGTCATTTAACGCATTTGCAAGCCGCAGGATATCCCTGTCGAAATACTCCACATGTATATCCTGATCCACACCGCCGTCAAGGCGCGCCTTAAGCTTATCCGCAAATATCCGCATCTGCCTCTTGTACTGCATCACCCGTATAAAAAGGACTGCCACTATAATAAGCAACAGTCCGATCACAATCTTATAATAGATATCCATACCCTATCTGCCCTTACCTGTCAGACATCCGCACATTCCCATAGTCATATGCTGTATGTCATTAGTTGAACCACTTTTTTTCATAGCTATTATAGGATAACACATACCAGATTAGTATTTCAACAACTCCTGCCACCACACAGATTATCACGTCCTGAGATGCTATATCTGGAAGACCGGAACAGGTCAGACCACCTCCCACAAGACAGTAAGTTACCTTTGAGACGCTGCCGCCGCCCTCAGTTACCGTGTCTATCATCAGGCTGCCAAATGCCTCTAGTATCAGGAATCTGAGGAACACCACAAACATTCCTACAGCGGATTTGAAAGTTGTCATGATGAGCACTGAACAACTGAGCACTCTGATACATATCACAGCAACGATCAATATCCTGAGCGCAAGATACTTCGTATCTCCATAACCGTTCTTCGCTCCGAAATACAGTATAGGAGAGATCATCAACGCTATGCTGATTATCGACATGAGCGGCGCAACTGTAAACAGCTTGGAAAGCAGCAGCCTTGACGTTCTGTTGCCCGCCATTACCTCGTAACAGAGCACCTTGTTCTCATATGATGTCACGTACATGCCCGCGATGATCAGCGGAAGATATGTCATAAGCAGAAGGTCCTTCTCAAGAAACATTCCAAATGCCTCTACTCCTGAGCTTGCACTGTCAAACCCGACATCCATGTACCCCAGATAAATCATAAATACACACAGCGCAACCGCCCACACTGACAGATGATAAGTTTTCCTCACGCGGTACCACTCCGCTCTCATAAGTCTGTTCATACTATCTACCTGCCTTTCTGAGCATCTTGCCAACAAAGCTCTTCGGAGCATTACTATCATCACCGGATGATGATACCCTGGACAGGAAATACTCCTCCAGATTCTCCCCCTGTACATGAAACTTGAGTATAGTAAGTCCTGATGCCGTTATCGCTCTTGACACGGTCTTAAGTTCTGACAGCATATCATAGATACGGGTGTCTCCGTTTTCCATCACTTTGTAACCTGATATTCCGAGATCCTGCTCGATGACAGTCACAAGTCTTTCCGTGTCATCCGTCGCCACTTCTATGTAGCTCCTGCAGTTCTCATCCAGTTCTTCCTTGGAAATGCATTCCACCAGCACACCCCTGTCGACTATGGCAAAATCCGTACAGAGCTCCGAAAGTTCGGCAAGCAAATGGCTGGAGATAAGTATCGTTATCTCCCTTTCATCCTTCAGCCTCTTAAGAAGATTCCTGACCTCCACGATTCCCTCCGGGTCAAGTCCGTTCACAGGCTCGTCGAGTATCATGACCTCCGGGTCAGGCAGCAGTGCCATGCCTATTCCAAGCCTCTGCTTCATTCCAAGTGAAAAATGCTTCACCAGCTTCTTCCCGGTATTTGCCAGCCCCACAAGTTCAAGTATTTCATCTATCTTTGATGAATCCGCCACTCCCCTGAGCCGGCTTATGTACTCCATATTCTCCCTAGCGGTAAAGCTCTTATCCAGATACGGTGCCTCGATCATAAAGCTCGTTCTCTCCCTGTTCGCATCCAAATCCTTGCCTGAGCCAAACAGCTCTATCTCTCCCTCAACAGGATCTATAAGTCCCGCTATCATCTTCATTATGGTGGTCTTGCCCGCTCCGTTTGGTCCTATCAGACCATATATGTGTCCCTTTTCAACATCCAGCGAAAAGTTGTCCACAACACGCTTATCACCATACACTTTGGTCAGCCCCTTAAGGCTTATCACACTCGCCATACGCTGCTCCCTTCCCTTTTTTATACATCTGATGATCGCGCCATGTAAATCATATCCCGCTCTTTTGATCTCGCGATCACCCACGCTGTCTCTTCACATTTTATATATTACTTTCTATGCATAAAGAAATGGTAAATTCAAATGTAAAGAAAAGGTTAAGAATCACTCCGCAAGCTTGTATCCCATGCCCCAGACGGTCTCTATGTACTCCTGGTCATCATACTTTTTTATCTTATTTCTGAGATTGCTCATATGAACTTTGAGGACATTGTCCTCCGGATAATATGTCTCATTCCACACACTCTCAAATAGATTTGCCTTTGAAAAGAGCTTGTTAGGATTTGTCAGTAACAGCCTCAATATCCCATACTCCTTTGCAGTGATGTCCAGCTTATTGCCATTTACCGTGACATTCTTTGCCTCGTCGTCCATGATGAGGTGCTTGTAAGTATATGAATATCCAGCTATCCCTTTGATGCCGCATGGATGTCCAGAAGATTCTCTGTATATACAGCGGTTTAACACCGCCTCCACCCTGACAAGCAGCTCATCCAGATCAAACGGCTTTGTGATATAGTCATCAACGCCAAGCCTGAACAGATCTATCTTCGTCTGGACCGTGTCCTTCGCCGAAAGCACAATGACCGGAACATCCGAAAATCCCCTGAGACTCTGCATGACTCTGTCGCCGCTCTTCATCGGCAGCATGAGATCCAGCAGACAGAGATCGATGTCCGGCGTGCTTTCGAGAATAGACAGCCCAGCTATGCCATTTGTGGCTGATATCAGCTCATAGCCACTTTCTGTCAAATATTCGCAGATAAGCCGGTTTATCTCTTTATCGTCCTCTATGACGAGTATCTTGCTCATAAGCATCTCCTCCTGTCTATTGAACATCAGTCCATCAGAACTGACTTATCTACTACTATACTTTATACTTTTCCCCATGTCATCAACTCCATAAAAAAATCCCGAAATATCGACTCCTGTCGATACTCCGGGATCATATACATTCTTTATGAATACGATGAAAGGAACTGTTTTGTCCTCTCCATCTTCGGATTGTCAAATACCTGGTCAGGTCTTCCCTGCTCAAGTATATATCCATCATCCATGAATATGACCTGACTTGCAACATCCTTTGCAAATGCCATCTCATGGGTAACAATTATCATGGTCGTCTTTTTGTCTGCAAGGTTTCTGAGAACCTTAAGCACCTCTCCTGTGAGCTCCGGATCAAGAGCCGATGTAGGCTCATCGAAACACAGGATATCCGGCTGCAACGCAAGCGCCCTTGCTATGGCAACTCGCTGGCATTGTCCGCCTGAAAGCTGGTGAGGATAGTTGTTCATTCTGTCCTCAAGTCCCATCTGGCGTAGAAGTTCCTCTGCCTGAACTCTTATCTCGTCGAGTATATTCTTCTTATTTACTTTGAAATCCGGTCTCTCCTTTGCAAGAAGCTCTCTTGCAAGCATTACGTTCTGAAGCGCAGTGTACTGTGGAAAGAGATTAAATGACTGGAACACAAGTCCAAAATGCAGTCTCTTCTTGCGCACCTCCGACTCCTTGAGTGTCTCCGGCTTGTCAGTGTCAAGCAGGATCTCATCATTTACACGGATAACTCCATTGTCCGGCATCTCCAGAAAGTTCAGACAGCGAAGAAGTGTTGTCTTTCCACTTCCTGATGATCCTATGATAGAAAGGACCTCGCCCTGCTCCAGAGAAAAGCTTATATCCTTGAGCACATCTGTCTTGCCAAACTTCTTTTTTATATGTTCAACCTCTAATATAGCCATTTGCGGCTCCTCCTATTTAATATGTATCGCCCCTCTGCTCCGCAGCGGGGCAGGTCGTCGGAGCCGATTCCGAGTATGAACTGCGTTCATAGCGACTCCTCCTATTTAATATGTATCGCCCCTCTGCTCCGCAGCGGGGCAGGTCGTCGGAGCCGATTTCGAGTATGAACTGCGTTCATAGCGGCTCCTCCTATCTAAAGAAATCAAGTTTCTTCTCTAATTTGCCAAGTAAAACTGTGAGTACGCCATTCCATATCAGATAGTAGAATGCGCAGAAGAAGAGTGGCCATATCGCACCAGAGATTCCCTGTGAACCCTTCATGAATGCCTGTCCTGCCCAGATGATCTCCTGAAGTGCGATGATACGGGCAAGTGAAGTATCCTTGACCAGAGTTATAATCTCGTTGGACATCGCCGGAACTATCTTCTTTATCATCTGCAAAAGCTTGACCTTGAAGAATATCTGCTTTGGAGTCATGCCGAGCACGAGTCCGGCTTCCTCCTGTCCTACAGGAATACCCTGAATACCTCCACGGTAAATCTCTGAGAAATAGCAGGCATAGTTCACTATGAATGACACCGATGCCGCTACAAATCTTCCGCCTTCGCCGCCGCCCCATACCGGGTTGTGGAATACAAGTCCCGGGAAATAATATATGATGAGCAGCTGTATCATAAGTGGTGTACCTCTCACTATCCATACAATGAACTTCATAAGATAGCTGAGCGGTTTAAACTTTGACATGGAACCGAGTGCTATGAGAAGTCCAAGTGGAAATGCACCGAGCAATGTCACGAAGAACAATTTTAATGTCTGTATAAATCCTGTATTAAGAGCTCCAAGTACGACCGGGAGCTGTTCAAAAAACAAATCCATAATAATTTTTCTCTCTAAGTGATGGTAAAAATACTAATTATATCTTATCTATTACTTTGCAAGTGCAGCCTGTACCTTATATGTCTCAGCACACTTCTCCATTGAACCGTCAGCCTTACTGTCTGCAAAGAACTTGTTGAGCTCAGCTACAAGATCTGAGTCCTTTCTGAAGCCAACGCCATACTCCTCGCTGTTGAGACCTACGGTATATGTGAGCTTGTCATAACCTGTTCCCTCACCAACCATAGCTGCTGCCATAAGCGAATCAATGATTGCTGCATCTGATGTTCCAGCTGCAACTTCCATGAGTGCATCTGCCTGTGCCTTTACCGCTGTATAGTTGAGACCAAGCGCCTTGGCCTGATCCTCGCCTGCGCTTCCTGCCTCTACAGCAAATGTAAGCTCCTTGATGCTGTCTACTGTCTGATACTTGTCTGCCTTATCATTTGGCACGATAACTACCTGAGCATTGTTGCAGTATGCATCTGAACATGCCATTGAGCTTGTAACCTCATCTGTAAGTGTCATACCATTCCATACACAGTCGATGGTCTTGCCGTCAAGCTCCATGATCTTGTTGTCCCAATCTATCTCTACGAACTCTGCCTTTACCCCAAGGCTCTCTGCAAATGCTGATGCCATATCCGCGTCAAATCCGATCCAGTTGCCTGACTCATCCTTGTAATCCATCGGTGCGAAGTCTGTAACGCCGACAACGAGAGTTCCCTTATTCTTTACATACTCCAGATCACTCTTTGACTCACTCTTAGATCCGTTATCAGATCCGCCACATCCAACCAGTGAAAGTCCCATTGCTGCCACTAAGAGCAGTGATAATAACTTTTTCATACTTTTTTCCTCCTGAAATATACTTAAATATACTTGGCAGATGCATGAAACACACTACACTGGGCATCTGCATGATATACAGCCCTATTAGGGCACAACACGGTAACATAGTAACAGTTTATCATGGTAAAGTCAAATCTAAGATTATGAAAAAACATGTAAATATATTATGTAATAATAATAACCACAGAAGGTCTTACTCTTCTGTGATCAGGATGCTCACCATCTGGAATTATTTTACATACGCTCTGTCAATATGTATCACACAATAGTAATTTTTATTGTACTCACTAACTTTTTCCTTGATATAGGATATTATCTGTTCTTCTGACATTTGATATCCATGTGGCAAAACCACATCAAAAATCAGATTGGAATGTGTTGAACCCTTTACCATTCTAAAGTCGTGAAACTGAACATTTTCATTTTTTCTGCTATCCTTATTAAGTGATTCTATAATTTCAGTGATCCGCGCTTTCGCAGCATTTGTCTCCTCATCGTCATCTACTATCGGGTCCATGTGAATGACAGGCTCACAATTTAGTTCTTTTCTGAGAGAGAATTCTATCTGATCGATCAGATCATGCAGTTCAAGAATATCTTCCTTATAAGGAACTTCTGCGTGCAAGCTGACCATAAGTCTGCCAGGTCCATAATCATGGACCACAAGATCATGAATACCAAGGATCCTTTTATCACACCTCACGATCTTCTCGATCTCGTCCACAAGCTCTGGTTCCGGTGCCTGACCAAGCAATGGGCTGACCGTATCCTTCATTGCAGTGATGCCAGCTATGAGTATCATTACGCCCACCAATAACCCGCAATATCCATCTATAGGTATTTTCCAGAAATGAGCAGCAAGTGCAGATGCAAGAACAACCATTGTGGAAAATGTATCAGATAAACTGTCTTTCGCCGTCGCTATCATGGTCGCACTCTCTATCTTTCTGCCTATACTCCTGTTGTAGAAATACATATATATCTTTACTCCAATTGAAACAACGAGTATAACGGCAACTAGAATGCTGAATTTGGGAAGTTCCGGATGTAGGATCTTTCCGATTGAATCTTTAATAAGCTCGTAGGCCATCAATATGATCATGACTGCTACAAATAAGCCTGATATATACTCTATTCTTCCATGTCCAAACGGATGATCCGGGTCCGGTTTTCTGCCAGATAACTTAAAACCTATCATAGATATAAACGAGCTTCCTGCATCTGATAAATTGTTGAACGCATCCGCCGTGATCGAGATAGCCCCCGAAAGTAATCCAGCAAAGAATTTTCCCAGGAACAATAATACATTCAAAAATATACCAACAGCTCCGCAAAGAACACCATATTTCTCCCTCACCTTGCTATCCTTATAATTATCTGATTTGATCCACAGCTTCGACAATAATGTCACCATATCTTTTGTTCCTCCTAATCTGAATCTCAAAAGTTCTGAAAAAAAGAACCCACAAAAGCGTTGGACTTCTGCGGGTTCTTGATATATCTGAAATAATAAATAATTATCTCTTTGTTAACGCTTGCATATCTTGAAAAGCCCCAAAACAAGGGATTCCTTACATCAAATGTTGCATACGTGTTTTACACGCTAGGCTGCTCAGTGCGTTTCTCGACTTCTCTGTTATGAATGATTATCTTCCCAAAAACTAATCGCAGTTAAATCTTCAACTCTTGCCATATCCGCCAACAGTTGAGTATAACTTATTAAATCTTTTTGTATAACTTTTAATTCCGCTCTAAAAGTTTCACATTCCTCTGCGTTAGAAAAAGCACCATCAAGTTTTTTCTTATGCCACTTTGCCGTAAATGGTCTGATCACTTGATTCAACACTATAATTGCAACTTTTGTAAAATTACTTGCCAATCTACCTTTTTCTTTCAATATAGCTCTAGTAATATCAAAAAGAGTATGAATACTTGTTAATGCGGTTGCTTCATCTCCTGTTCCATCTTCAAGCGGCTGTGTAGTTATACGCGTCAACAATTCCACATACATATCCCATGCTGCTGTCATATCATCTTCTGTCGCTTCAAATTCTAATTCGGCAAAACCAACATTTAATTTGATTGAGGACAATCCCCATCGTCTAAACAATTCACCAAAAGTTTGTTTACTCATTACATGACACTCCTTATATACTTACTAAGTTTTATAGGATCATTAGCACTTTCAAATAATGAACCATAATTTTTTCCTCTTCCTTTAAGCTCTAAGACATAATTTTTAAAATCGCTTGCGTCTTTAATCATTCTTTCAATTTTCAAATAATCAGGAAAACCATTCACATTTCCAGTTAGAAGTGCTGACGCGATCTCCTTATTCCCTTTTTTGGCGTATCCAACCTCATAAGGCACCCACCATGATGCTTGTGTTTGATTTGATACTAATACCAAAATATCCGTGCTACACATTAACGCTCTATTAATAGAATTAACTATTCCTTGTACATCATTTTCTCTTGTTGCTTTTTGCAACCCTGCGTCTAACTTGTCTAAATATACATCTATACCATTATCCATGAGATATTCTGCAACTTGTTGTGCGGCTTCCATGTCTGAACTTTTATGTGATATAAATACGCAATTCCCTTTTTGTTCCTTTGAAGCAACGCAATTTTCAAATATTATTCTTCTATCTTCAGATAATAGTGCTCTATTTATCCCTGCCATAACCTTATCTCCTATGAATTTCTTTTACGTAGGGGACTACTCAAATCAGGCATACTATACCTTTTATTATATGCTCTTTCTATTGCTCTCTCCAATTCTTGTCTGCTATTTGGCATCGTTATTATTTCACAATAATCTCTATTTTCCAACATTCTTTTAGGTATATTATGCTCTTTATTTGGAAGCAATATTCCCAAGACACCATTTCGTTCATTTCCTGATGTTTTTAACATACTATAATAGATTTCCCAATCTATCCACCATCTTCCACCAGTATCTTTTCCTATAAGAACAATTGTAACCGATGATTGGCGTATCTTAGGTCTGATATAGTTGTCTTTAATCGTGTCATCTGACAAACAACCTATATCCAGATTTTCCAACGAACGATCCGAAAATACCATCCCCGAATCTCCAAATCTTCTTCTAAAATCATCTGCATCTGCTTGGTCTAAACGATGTGAATAACTTACAAATACATTTCTCATATACGTAAATCTCCTTTTCTTAAATCACTTCTTTTTGTTCCGCTGTTTCCACTATCTCTAAATACTTCTTAATCGAATTAGATATATGCCAAAACATTACAGGTGGAATCGCATTTCCAATTTGTCTATATGCATCTGTTTCACTTCCTGCAAATTCAAACTCATCTGGGAATGACTGTATACGTGCCGCTTCTAATGGTGTGAACCGTCTGTACAATTCCTTATCCGGATCTACTAATAATACTGGATCCCTTGAATTTAAACTCACCTTTGCCAAATGACTTGTAACCGTCAAACAAGGTTTATCTAAATCTTGGTACAAACCTCTCTTCATATTATTTTTCGCATTTTTCATTCCTTGAACTGCTCTTTCAGAAAAATAGTATTTTTCTTGTTCAATCGCAAGTTCTGGAACCGCTACCGATAATGGAACCCAATTATTTTTATTCGTTTCCTTAGGGAAACTATATTCCATAAGATCATTCAAATCATTTCTGATACCAACAATAATCACTCTTTCTCTTCTTTGTGGCACACCATAATCTGCTGCATTAAAAAGCTTTGTATATGTTGTATAACCCACTTCCTCAAAAGCCTTTATGATTCGTTCAAATATTTTCCCCTTATGTAACATCATCATTCCTTTTACATTTTCAGCAATGAATACTTTGGGTTGTTTATCCTTCACAACTCGTACCATCTGCTTATACAAATTTGCTCTGTCATCAAAAGGATCTTTTGTCGGATTAACTGTACTGAATGACTGGCAAGGAAACCCTCCTACTACAATATCGCATTCAGGAATTTCCTCGGAACCAGTTTCGCATATATCTTTACAAACGACCTTCTCGCACTCAAAGTTCTTCATATGTGAATTTAGTGCTTTTTGATCAATATCTGTTGCATACACTAATTCAAAAGGAAGTTTATTATATTTTTTATTATTAAACACAAAATTTCCCACAATTCCTTGATCGGCTCCGCCACATCCTGAGAATAATGAAACTACTTTATACATTGCCTTTAATCTCCTCTATAACTATCTGATCAATTGCTTCTTTACCAAAGTCAATTCTGTATGTTAATGGAACAATATCAATTTTCTTTTCCATCTGCTTCTGATGTATATTATTAATCACATACATTAATATACGACCTCTGACAAAATAAACTCTGTAAATGCAATAGAATTCACCATGTTGTTGTGCTGCAATCCATTCGTTTCTTGTTATATTAAGCGTATCCATCCAATAAGCATCACTCAGATTTGGCTCAGTAACTCTCTTGGTGGATTTTACCTCAATATATTTTGCAAAATCTGCTTTATCACCTTCTTCAGCTACCACTGACTGAATATCATAACCTAATCCTTTTGTCTTACCTAATGCCAACACCCTGTTTACCAATCGAGGATTAAACTTGAATACTCTATCTTTTTCGTATTCATATACAAAAGCTTCGCCCTCATCACCAATTTCAACAGTTGTTTGACCACTAGTTTCTTTTTTCTTCTTGGATAATTCGTCAGCAACACCTAAGGCACTTGCTGTTGTTTCAAATTTCTGAACCTTATCACTCAATTTACCGAAATATGCCGTCCACTCTAGTTCAAATTTCTTACGTCCATCTGCTGTTGACAAATCAAACGAATAAACATCAAACTCTGGAGCTTTATTCCAATCCGATGCGAATATTTGAATTGCATCGTTTTCATTCTGATTCAGCCAAACTTCACCCGAACCATTGGTATATATAAGATTAGCCAATTCCAAATAATTAATTTGCTCATTAATGTGTTGATAATTATAAGAAGAAGCCTTGCCTTCTACTTCAATCTTTCTTACAACACCATCTCTTCTATCCTTTTCAATAGCTTCTATAACCTCTTCTGGAACTGCAATTCCTCGAAGTACATCCAATGAATTTAAAATATAATATCCTATCTCCTTTTTGTTTAGCACTAAATGCTTGGCTGTTGCCAATTGTAGTACTCTTAATACAAAAGAGTTGGGTCTGATAGAAATTTTATTATCTAACAATGGCTGAAAGGTCTGAGGCTTTTGCATTCCGTTAGGAAACTGCATTTTATAGCATAAATCCTTAAAAAATGCAGGCTGATCATTATCTTTCAAAAATTTCTTTGTTCTTTCCGATGCATATACATAGCCGTTTTCTTCTACATAATACATTCCAAATAACTTTCCAGCAATTTCAGTTCTATGATTATCCAGTGTCTTCTTTATTCTTTTATCTGCTGATAAATACGGTGATAACAACTCATTAAATTTCCGAGAAAACTCTTCTACTTCACATGGCGTAATATCATCTATTACTTTTGCGTACGCCGGTAATAAATCATCTATTTCTTTTTGAGATTTCCCCCTTATAATTATACATCTGTACTGATTTAATCGATTATACACAAATTTACCTTCTTTCTATTACTTCAATAACTTGTTTCGCAATAGCTTCCGCCATTAATGGTGGTACTGCGTTTCCAACCTGCTTCAACTGACTAGTCTTAATTCCGATAAATTCAAATATATCGGGAAACGACTGTATTCTTGCTGACTCCCTTACTGTAGGTACTCTATTTTCCTTATAGTGAAAATGATGATTATGTCCCGTATCAATTGTAAAACAAGGTTTTTCACTATTCATTCTTGTCCACGCTATATTTACTTTTCTTGTACTTTGCAATTCAACAGGTAAATCTTTATAATTTCCCCCATCCGGTACCATTGCTATTATCTGCTTCGTCTGCTCTTTATGAATTGTAATGGAGTGATTCTTAATCATTGAACTTCCAATTCTCATTTTTCTCTGATAATCATTAGTTGCCGGCAAACTATATTCTATATTTTCTCCTAATGATACATCATCTGGAACAAAATCCAAGTCAGAAATAGCATCCTTACAGGTTACTACATTCTTTAACCCCACACCGTGAGTAGGTTTTGGAAATACAAATTCAACATTTTCATTAAATATCTTTTCGTTGATTCCAACAAAAAACACCCTCTTTCGTTGTTGTGGAACTCCATAATCATCTGACGATAATTGTTGAACCTTAACCCTATACCCAATAGCAGAAAAGTCACTTAACACCTCTTCCTTTACCTTGCCACCAAACAATCTTATCAATCCAGGCACATTTTCCATAACAAATACTTTAGGCTGAATTTGTTCAACAAGACTAACAAACGATTTATATAATTTATTTCTTGGATCATCTATCATTCTTTTTCCCGAAAGAGAAAAACCCTGACATGGTGGTCCACCTATTATTACATCTATTTCTCCTTCCTTACATCCTGCCTTTTTCATAATAGTTTCAGCATCTACAAGTGTTATGTCTTCATTAATAACACTAGCCTCTGGAAAATTGTGTTTGTATGTAATAATTGCGTCTTTCCACATATCTATACCTAAAGCCATTTTGAATCCTGCTTGCTTGAACCCATATGAAAATCCACCACATCCACAAAACAAATCTATTGCAATCAATTTATTATCCTTCATTGTTTTTATATTCCTTTTTCCTATTATCTTCTGGTTTCTGTGCGTCATCCGGTATTGCCCAATTTTCACCTAACTTGAACACACCTTCTATTCTGTCTTGCGCACACAAAATCTGTACTCTTCTTTGTGAAATATTCCATTTTTCAGCTGCTTGACTTGCAGTTATATATCCCATACACATCACCTCTCACCATTATATTACATTCGACGGGGCGAACAATATCGAATAATACTTTTGTTCATATGTTAATTATATTGCATTCTGTTTTCGAACACAAGTTCTTTTTCTAGTGTTCCCAAAATTTTATGGAGAGATAATTATATTCTATCTCTCCATACTGTATTCATATCCTACTATTCCTTATCTTTTGACAATGCTTTAAACTGCAACGACATTGGTAATGTATCACTCATTCTCTCCAAATACATTAACCCCCATTGCATCTTGTATTTCTTGCCATATTCCGTTTCAAATAAACTCATTATGCTCGCTCCATATTCTATAGGATGTTCTGGTGTCAGATTAAAAATAAAACCAAAAGGATATGCACCCAAATCAGAAACTACCATAGTTTCAAATCCTGTATCGGTTTTATACAAAACAGTACATGGACCAATCATTAACTGTCCAACATTAGCTGGTGTTAAGTATATGCGTAAATCAAATAAAGTTGTATCAACTTCATTATTATCTTTTTCAAGCAAAAGCTTATCAAACCCCAGGCGTTTTACTTCTTCTATCGGCAACAAACTACAAAACATGGTTATTACTTGCTTGACAAATGCAAGCGCAGGGAAATTATTTGACGAAAATCCTAATACATCTCCATGCTCTAATTTTTTCCCTTTTATACAAACTTCGAGCCACATCTTTTGCTACATCACTATATTGTGGAACATACCATGAACCTGTTTTATTATTACAATTTTCGCAAAGTGAAAATTTGCCCATACCTTGTTGTCGGCATATATATCTTGATTTTTCTCCTTTGTATCTTTTGATTACATCATCACCTGTATATATTATGGCTTTATTACTATTAAGCGCATTTTCTGGTGGAATATGTTCATAAGACAATTCTCCATAACAACCACAAATATGACAATATCCTAATTCCTTTTTTCCCATTTGTCTATCTCCTAACTTTTTCATAATTATAACATGATTCCTATTATTTGACACTTGTATGAAAACGGATACAGAAGCGTTGTAAAACTTTCCGGCAAAAGAAGAAATCCTTATCTGGTACGAAAGACCAACGGCTGGCACTTCGACAAAGAAACGGATAAACAAGTTCAGGATTTTATCATTATAGGATATGCTCCCACCAGAGCTGAAGGCTTGCAGATGCTGGCAGACTATAATAAGAATCCGTTTGATACGAAAGCTGCGAAGATGTCCTTTGATGATGTATATGATGAATGGTCAAAGCGCAAATATCCTACCGTATCAGAATCCAATGTAAAAGGCTACACAGCCGCTTATAAGACATGTAGCAGTCTATCTCATAAGGTATTTAAGGATTTGAAACTTGTGGACTTACAAACAGCCATTGATACCTGCGGTAAGAATTATCCCACCTTAAGGAAAATCAAGGTACTGTTCAATCAGCTTTATGATTTTGCTATCAAGAATGATATTTGCAATAAGGATTATTCCACCTTTGTAGATGTTGTTCAGTATAAGGACCGCAATCCGAATAAGTATGACCGAAACAAATTTGAGAAAGAAGAAATCGAACTGATATGGGAACAGGAAAATGATAAGTATTATCAAATCATACTGATACTGCTGTATAACGGAGTGAGAATTTCAGAATTCTTGGATTTGAAAAAGGAAAATGTCCATCTGGACGAGCAATACTTTGATGTGATTAGTAGTAAAACCGAGAACGGAATTCGAAAGGTTCCTATCGCAGATAAGATCTTACCTTTCTACAAGGCTTGGTTTGAAGATATTGCGGAATGCGAATATCTTATCCATACACCGGATGGCAAACACTTCCAATACCGTAATTATTATGACAGCTACTTCCATCCATTGATGGAGCAACTTAAGATTGACCGTACACCGCATTGCTGCAGACACACATGTATCTCAATGTTAGCAGAAGCTGGTATTAACCAGACGATTATCA
>UMJI01011519.1_pt1 | contig 32848 bp, 25 predicted proteins | sample 1965991 | NCBI WGS metagenome assembly UMJI01 (sample SAMEA4836140, study PRJEB28245) | human gut metagenome | biome: gut microbiome; material: fecal sample | place: Denmark | collected 2008
AAAATCCTTGTGTCCACAGTTCGATTCTGTGCTGAGGCACCATAAACCAAAAAATCCTGCTTTTTTAAGCAGGATTTTTTATTTTTCAGCAACTGACATTTTGAGCGTTCAGCAATTAATTTTACAATAAAAATAAACAGGCAGCAGCTTTACAGGTTATCAGCATACTTCTGCCTGTTTTCTTTAAGCCGCCGTATTCTGCGCACGTTCACGGCTTTTCATCTGCACCAAATCCATTTTGGTAAGTCCCAAATCAACATTGTCATTCAGTTTGTAATCTATTATTGTGCCGGGTGGGCAGTCAATTTCCCTGCCTTTAAAAAACATTCCCGAAAACGGCACCACAAACCCTATTGCCGTGCCTACCGCCATGTTAGCGTAATTAATGCCGCCTTTAATTTTTACATCCTGCTTAAAGCTGACGGGTTTACCGTTGGCAAGCAGCACATTATCAAGCTTAATGCGTATAACCGCGCTCTGGTTAAAAATGCGGCTGCCGTGTGCCTTGCGTATAACGCCGCTGAACTTTCTCCCTTTCGGCACGATAACTATGTTTTCTACCGCAAGGTCATCCTTCAGTTCAAAATTAACGGTATCGCCTTTTTTATTAACGTTGCTGTCAAGTTTATCAAGCAGTATTAAATTTATAACCGTATCTTCCGGAATATATGCGTTGCCTGCTTCCACATCTTCTATTTCATCCGCAAAAGCGGCGGAAGAAAGTACTAAAAGCATTAAGCACACAACTGCCAGCAAAGATAAAAACTTTTTCATAATCACCGCTCCGTTACCTGTTTTGCATCAGTCTGTTGGCGTAATTGCGCATCTGCTCGTTGGCTTTTTTGGTAAAACCGGCAGGCGGCAGTGCAAAGGAGGTTTCAGCATCTACCGTTTCGCTCATTTCCACCACGGTAAAGCGCGGCAGAGTATTTACTTCGTAGCCTTTCCAGTCAGCAGTGCCTTTGGCAAAGTAAAAAAACATTACGCGTTCGCCCTGCGTCATCTGGTCATAATCATAGCCTGTAATGCTGTCGTTGCCGCTCTGCGGGCGTTCGTTAAACCAGCTTACCAGAGTTTCTGCAAACGGCAGGCTCATTCCCGGCAAGGCCGGAAGTTCATCATAAGTTTTATTAACGTAATCTATAAAATACCAGCGCCCGCCTTTGGCGAAGCTGCAGTAATCGCGCACAACTTTGCCCTCGCCGTCCGTTGTTACGCTGCGCTCGGCATTAACGCCGTTCATTTCATTATATTCCGTGCGGATGTAATGTACTTTCTGCGCCGCCGTCAGCTTGGCGTAGGCATCAGGCTCAAGCACTTCTTTCATATCAATGGTCTGTTCAACAACAAGATGCACCGGATGCTTGTCGCTGTTTAAAGCGCCGCCCAAAAGCTCGATTGTGCGCTGCCCCGGCCCGAATTCCGCCGCCATAACGCACGCCGCATTAAAAAGCATCAAAGTAAAAACAGCCGTAAGGCTTAACAAAAATTTTCTCATTGCTTTCACCTCATTTGTAAGATAATTTAATTATAACATATTAAATAAGAAATTTACCGCCTGCTGCCCGCAGTTCTTTTGTAAATTTACTTTTGGCATTATCTGAATTTTTAAATATTTTTTACAAAAAGCATAGCATTATTGAATTAGTGTATACTTTTTCCTTGCTATTATGGCATTATATGGTATAATTAATTTTATAAAGCGAAGTAACGGCATGGCTTCATCATTACTTTGCAAAATAAAAAAGAAAAGAGGTATCTCACATGACTGACGAAAAAAAGAAAGTTGATGTGAAGGAAACAGCCGATTCCATCATCCGTGAAACCAAGGCTAAATCCAATAACAGCCAGTTTGTTTTGTGGTTTGCGGCACTGATTCTCGGCGCTGTTTTAGGCTGGATGGGCATTCCGGCGCTGAACGAATTCTTTAATTTCGTAGCAACCGTATTTACCCGCCTGTTCCAGTTCATCGCAGTTCCTACTATCGCGCTGGCAGTTATCACCACGCTGGCAGCTCTCGGCGGCAACAAAGAAACCGGTATTATTTTTGCACACGCTGTTGTGTATACCTTACTTACTACATTTTTAGCCGCCTTCATCGGCCTTGGCCTGTACCTGTACATTGCCCCGGATAACCTGCCGGCAGAAATTGTTAACGCAGGCTCCGACGTTGTTAAAGGCCAGAGCGTAGCAGCACTCAGCTACTATGACCACATTCTCGGCGTTATTCCTAACAACGTATTGGCTCCATTCCTTTCCGGCAACGTACTTTCCGTTATGCTTATCGCTGCTGCAGTTGGCTTGGCACTGGCTTTCATGCCGAAAACCGAAAACCGCGAAGCACTCCTTAAAATCATTCAGGGCGTTCAGGAACTGGCATTCACCCTTATCCGTGCTATCCTTTATGTTCTGCCGATTGGTATCGTTGCTTTCGCAGGCCAGCTTTCCGCACAGATTGAAGCAGGCGTAATCGTTGGCGCACTGGGCAAATACACCGCAGTTGTAATGCTCGGCAACGCTATTCAGTTCTTCATCGTTCTGCCGATTATCCTTGTAATCCGCGGACTTAACCCGATTTACGTTATGCGCCAGATGGGCCAGGCAATCGCTGTTGCACTCTTTACCAAGAGCTCTGCCGGCACCCTGCCTGTAACCCTGGCATGCTCCGAACAGAACCTGAAATGCAACCCGAAAGTTTCCCGCTTCGTACTGCCTATCTGCACCACCATCAACATGAACGGCTGCGCAGCTTTCATTCTGGTAACTTCCCTGTTCATTATGCAGAATGCCGGTTTTGAACTGACCATGACCACCATGCTGACCTGGGTATGCATTGCAGTTCTTGCTGCAGTAGGCAACGCAGGCGTACCGATGGGCTGCTACTTCCTGACCCTCTCTCTGATGGCAGGCATTGGCGCACCGATTGGCTTAATGGGTATTATCCTTCCGATTTACACCATTATCGACATGATCGAAACCGCTGAAAACGTATGGTCCGACGCTTGCGTATGCGCAATGGTTGACCATGACCTTAAAGGCAAACTTTCCGACGACGGTGAAATTCCCGCTGCTCTGTAATAAGCCTTAAAGCCTTACAAAAATTAACACCCGTGCTGTAAAGCGCGGGTGTTTTTATTATGGCTGATATGCATACAAAAAGCGAACATAAAAATTAATCCGTTTTTAAGCTATTTTGATATTTTGCCAAATTAAGACCTTTTAACTTTTGCTTTTATCCTTCGATTATTATATATATTTACTTTTTGTTACACGTTTTGAATTATACTATTTTCTTTCAGCAATTTTATTACAGCTGCATCTTCATATAATAGCTAATAATACCTTGATTTTTTAATTGCTTATTAAATATATAAAATTTAACATTCATATTCCCAAAAAAAACTGGGATTTTTTAAATTTTTTAATTCTTCACTACCAGGCATCGGCCGCCTATATAACGGTAAATATTTACTTTCAACATAATAGATGTCCATTTTCAAAACGGCTGCCATCATTGCGGCGCTGCTGGCCATTGCCTTGGTTCCCCCAGTAATATCTGCACAAATTCTTCCCAACGCATGCCAATCTTTATAGGCATCATACATAGCTTTATAAATATCATCCGTTTCACTTCTGTCAACAATTACACTATGAACTGAAGCCTTGTCAATTTTTAAAAATTGTATTATTTTTTCTATTAAGCAATAGGTATCTTGGGTACATAACACTAAAATTTTTTGCGGTTTTAATAACGCAATAGACAAAGCCAATGGCTGCCAGGATGTTCCCAGCGTAAGAATCATTCCATAATATTTATTTTTAATTTTTTCTTTTTGCCCTTTTAAAAATGCTTCTAATGATAAAGGCATTAATTCCTTGTCAAAAAATTCATCAGCTAAATTTAATTCTTCTTGATTATTGCGTGGCATTTTCTGCCATTCTATAATCTTTTCTTCTAATTCAAGCATTTTCATTACGCTCCATTTCCTGTAACCGTTCCACTAATTTTTTTATTCTTTCCTTAATCTCTGCAATGGAAGCATAGTTTTTATCTTTTCGGGCGTGATTACTGCTGTTGCGAATATTTCGAATCCAGGTGTAATCATAAACACATTCTAATACATCTTCGCGCAGGTTCTCACAACAAACCAGTTCATTATTATCCAAAAGTTTTTCTATATTTTTCCTGCATCGATAAGCTTCTTCTATTTTTGCTTCAACAACAAAGTCTTTTGCAGAAGTCTCGTTTTTGATAAATTTCAAATATTTAGATAAAGCTTGTCCGGAATCTGCTGTTTCGCTAATTCCTTTCCTTGTACAATATTTCTTATAAAGCTTTGAATTAATAAGTTGATTCTTTAAATTATCATCTAACCCTTTCATATATGCGCTAATGGACAAAGCAGTCTGATATTCATCAGCATCATATGAGATATCAAATTTTCCTTCCTGCTCTCTAATAAAAGCAGTTATAGCTGCAAGCACTTCATCTTTTCGGCCAGGCGCATTTTTAAGTCCGTCTTTCAAAATATTATAAAAAGCGGAAGCCATTTTTTTATTTTCACCTATGAATGAATCAAAACCATACTTAACAAGGGTAAAATAGTTCTTATTTCCTTTATGGCCCTGTTCCTTATATTCAGTATTGTATTTTTCTGTGAATTTACTTTTGGCACTGTCAGGTACATATAACCATCTTTTTGTTCCGCATATATAATCCGGTAAAAATTCAGTTAACAATGTAAGTGCCTGCTGCAAATAGTCATTTTCTTCACACCACTCAATAATTCCCAACTCTGTATTTGCAACAAGCAGTTTACTGTAGGAATCCTTAATAGTAGGTAAAATAATGGCAAAAAGTTTGTCATTTACGTCCATATCTGCCTGAAGCGTTTGTTCAAAATTTAAAATGCACTCATTCAAATTATTAATTGCATTCCTAAATTCGTTATACCGGCACAGTTTAATACTTTGAGAGAATAAATCCATAGCATTAACCAAATTTTCAAGATTATAACTTAATTTCACCTTTTTATAATATTTTTCTTTTTCATAATAATCTTTTAACTCCTTGACACTGCCGAAATTTTTAAATTCCTTTGCGGCTGCCACAAGATCAAAAAATCTGTATACATCTTTGGAATCCTCGCAAGTCCCTATATTACCCTGTTTATTAGAATAAAGAACGTTTTCAAGGCCTATACCGCTATATTCCAATAAGCGCATGACGCCTAAAATCATCATAATGGCATTTCTCATGCCACCGGTCATATCTGTATGTAGAACTATCTTCTCTTGCGGATTATTTAGTTTAAATTTTTCGATTTCATGTAAAATGAGCTGTGCCATTTCCATAATATTATCGAGTGCCAAATCTGCATTATCTTCGTCAAAATTACAAGTTATAATATCTTTAGCATTAACATATTGCTGTACACGGTCTGTAAAAAATTCCAAAGTAGTACGTCCATCTTTTACAGTTTCTTCTTTTACTTGCCGGGTAACAAAAGCAAAAACCTTGTCTATTTTTATATTAAACGCACCCAGCTGATAAATACTGGTTTCGTTTGTCTGCATAGATTCTACAGGTTTCGAACACCCCATTAAACTAAATTGTGTTTTTTCAGCTTTAGGATTAAGTTTGCTTAAAAACATAAGTACTATATTTTTCATGCCTTTTCTCCTTTTGATAAATTTTCTATACGCCTAATGTTATCAAATATTATTGCCTTTATGGTCTCTGTTGAAATTATTTGAGTGCCTGCCATAGCGTGATTGATTTTATTCCTCAATGACCTGATTTTATTATAGTCAGCACAAATATTTAACGCTTCCTGCTGATCTATATCAGTAGTCAGTAAGCCGCTGGCTAAAAATTGCTCAAGAATGTTTCTTCTGGCTTCAGCACTGTATATGTTTTTAATATTGCGTATTTGTAATGCACCGGCTGAAGTTTCATTTTTAATCGGAGAAGTAAAATATATTCTCAACAACCTTTCCGGAAGTACTCCCAACCTATTATATATTTTATCATTTTGGGACAATTTTTGAATCCAATAATCTCTCAAACTGTACTCTATTTTCAGATTATTTTCCTCATTTGCATATAAACCTTCAATCACACCATAAAGCAGTGGAGCCTTGTTTTTTATAGAACTAAGAAAATCATTATTATTTTTATACTCCATTACCAACTGTTCATTTTGCTCAATTTCGTTTATAACGTTTTGTGCATGTTCTCCATTATCAGATGCAGATAAGAATGCTGATTTTTTATTATCATCATTACGCTCTTTAAAATATTTTCTTAATTTTAAAATAAAATTAGATTTAATGTTAGATGCCGTAAAACGTGTTAATAAAGCCTTTTGCCATGGTTCATAATCAAGGGCAACCGCTTGACACATTTTTTCTATACTTTTCTCAGCTGGATACATAATTTTATTATCAACTATTATTTTCGGAATCCATTCCGTGTAAAATGTCAGTGCCTGCTGCAAAAACCCCTTTTTCAAACACCATTTAATTATTTTGATATTATCCGTACCACTAATAATTTCTTTATACTCAAATTTAATGCGTTCTAACAGTTGGCGAAAAAGTATTTCTTTAGAAGTAAGATGTACTTTATTTATATTCTCCTCAAACGCTTTTATATTATTGTTTAAATCTCTTAAATATGCCGGCAATACGCCACTTCTGCATAATTTTAATGCGTCAGCGACATTATTCATCGAATTAATCAAATTTTTCAACTCTTGTGAAGTACCATCTTCAGGAAAATACTTAGCCATTACTTCTGCACTGCCAAAAGTAACAAAAGCTTCAGCCCCCGCAACGAGCTGCATTACTTCCTGAATATCATTTATTTCTTCAATTTTTCCCGTTTGCTTCTCCACATCGTAGTTTGTATAAATAATTCTGCCAATCTCTATGCCGCTGTATTTTAAAAGCTCAACAACCGCCAGCATTAACATACTTGCGTGCCTAAAACCACCGGTCATATCAACATGTAAATAAACAGGTACGGAGTCCTTTAAATATGGCTCAGCATACAATCTTACTTTCTCTGCCATTGCTATAATGGAATTCAAATCAGCCTCGTTAGTCTGAAAAGCTACGTTTGTATATCCCATGGAATTGTCTTCATGATATTCTACTTCTTCGACATTACCCTTCAAAGACGGAAACTTTTGAGCGGTCCGCGCCTTAAAATACTCAGCATGAGTAGTCTCAGTTTCCGTACCAGCATCATCGCATTCTATCAAAGGTCCTCTTACTTTGTCGCTTGAAAAAAAGAAATATTTACCAAAAGGGCTATAGTTTTTAAAAATATAGTCCAAAGCCGGCTCATTGGTTTGTATGCCTGTTGTCTTAAAATTATACGAACCGTAATAAGTGCTTATTTTTTTTATTAATTTATTAGTGCCATATTCTTTTGGAAATGGACTTAAAAAAGAAATCATTATATGCTGCGGCATAAATATCACACTTTCAGATAAGATTTTAATACTGTAAATATTCGTGCTGAAAATATATTTTCCTTTTAAATACTATACATGTTTCTGAAATTATGCTAAATTATAAATGGAGGGAAGAAATATGAATAAGAATCAGCCTGCAAAAAAAGTTTCTTATAAAAAGACCTTTAAAAACTATAACCGATTGCGTGACTTTATTCGCAACGTATTCTTATACGGTTGCCGGAACCGCAAAGATTATCTTGAACTGAACATCAAAAAAAGCCGTACTTATGATGACTTTATCCGTATTCTATCTGATTGCCTGGGAACTGAATTCATAAAACGGAATACATCAGGACATACCAAAAACTTATCTTTTGCTAATGATATGTACCAAAATCCGTATAATTTTTTAATACGCACCTATTTCAACAAAACTTTAAATAAAAACACATATTGCATGATTATCGTTATGCAAATTCTGGCAGCCGCCCGCACTCCGCTTTCAACCCAGGAAATCAATGATAATGTCCCCGGTTTTAAACCATATTCCGATGTTGATGATATCGTTTATAATGAAAAAATCATAGAAACTCTTAATTACACCGCTATTAACCGAGCTTTAATCGATCTTCTAAAAACCGGGCTTATAATAAAAAAAGGCAAAAAATACTCAACAGCAACAAATATTTTAGAAAATTTAACTTTATCGGAAATAAAAGAATTGGCGGCTGCTTGCACTTTTTATACCAATATCACTCCAGTAAGTGTACCCGGATATTATTTTACTGATACTCTTAAAAGATTTGCTGCTTATAAATTTAAATATACTTTAAACGAAGCAAATTATTGGCAATATCGTGGCTGCAATCTTATCCAAATCGTTGATGACGAAATAATCTGCGTTATTTTACAGGCAATACGCAACAATAAAAATATAAAATTTGTCTACCGCAATCAGGCAGAATCTGTCACGGCCACTCCCATAGCCATTGCTTCAGATTATCCTTACGGCAGAACTTACCTCATTACAAAACAAGGTATAATCTACAGAATTGATAAAATCCAAACAATTACCCTGATAGAAAAAGACCGGTTAAATGTTACAGCAAGCGGTAAAACTTCAAACAATAAAACCATTGATTTGATTTTTACCTTTACATCTGAAGATAATCCGAGAGAAGTAATATTTATTAAAGACAGGCTGGAAAAAGAAGCTGCCTGGATGAAAATAGATAAACTTTCCGATGATTGTTACCGATATACAGCCCAAGTGCAGGATGCAGTAAAATTTGCACCATGGATCAGAACTTTTCATAAGTATGTATCTCTCGGCAAAACTTGTGATCAAGAATTGGCTGCCAGACTCATTGATGACAGAAAGAAGGCTTTAGCAAACTATGGAATTATTTAATGAACTAAAAAATAAAAGTCTGGAATCTCTTATAGATATAATTAATAATTATGTCCAAGCTCCTGTTCCCATCAGAAAAAGTTATTTGGAAAATTTACTGCGTAATAATACAATGCTTACCAATGATGAAAAAAATCTTATAGAAGCACTTTTTACGGTAAATCAGAAAGATAATTTACTTGTACCGACAATTAACAGTCCCATCCCTGTTCAACCGACTACAGTAGAATTAGAATGGCTTGCGGAAGTTTTAAATGACAAACGTTTAAACGGTATTTTAAGCAATGAATTACGTAAAAAATTACAGAAAGCCATTTTGGCACAACCGCTTCCGCAAAACAGTATACGGCAAATAAGCTGGAACAAAGAGCTTGATAAAACGGATGCTTGTTTTTCTTCGGAACAATATATATCATTGTTTCAAACAGCAATAAAAGCATTAGAAGCCCATCAATATATATATTATGAAAGCCATGATATATACGGCCGTCAATATTCGGGCGAAGCTATTCCGTATAAAATAGAATACTGTGCCGGCACTAATGACTTTAATTTTATTATGTGGAATGAAATTAAAAATTGGACTTTTAAAAGTAATTTTAAAACCATCACTAAACTGGAAATTCTCCCTAAAGTTTTTTCTGAAGATATAATAGTACGAGCAGATAAATACGTAGAAAAAATGAAGACATCTTCTGAAAAAATAGTTTTAAAAATCAAAAGCAATGACCGTAATGTGCTTGAACGTTGCTTTTATATGTTTGCTTATTTTGATAAAGAAATTTACAAAACAGACAATGGTTTTAAATTTGAACTTTCTCACAGAGACCATTTTGATAAGGAAGAAATTGAACAGTATATTCTTTCTCTCGGCAGTGGCGTCACCGTCATTGAACCTGAATCTCTGCGCAGCAATATTATTGAAAAAATAAATTCATCATTTAACAGATAAAACGCGTTGAATACATTAGTATTCAACGTGTTTTTCAAATATTATAGCTAATTTTTATACTTCCCAAGCCCTGAGCCGTTAATCTTCCAACACCCATAAATCGGCCAAATTCGGCAAGCAAAATAAAGATATATCTTTTTTCTTTCGGCACAGCACTCAAATCATATGTAAATTTTCCCACAAATCCTGTAACACACCGATACGGCGTAATATTATAACGCCTTGTTTCTCCCTGCCAATTTATAGGATTAAGTTCCAATGCCAGTTGTTTTATTTCATCTGTATCTATTTTAAATCCATCACTAAAAGCATTCCAGCGTTCTGCAAGTGAGCCGAAAATTAATCTGGAATCAGCTGCTGCGTATTCAGAATTACCAATTCTAAACAATGTCGGTGATAAAAACTGCAAAGTCAGACTTCTCATTACAGGTAACTGTATCACGCCTTCAAGCAAATATTCCATTGATGTAATTCCTGCTATATCCAATTGCTTCTGTGAAGAATAAACTTTATTTATTATAAAAGATATACCGGCAATATGACACAACGTCTGCTCCATTTCTAAAATTGTCCGGATAAAATCTTCACCAACACCGCTCACACCAAAAAATGCTCTTTCACCTTTCTGAATAAAATACCTGTTATTATTCACTTTTTGTTTCAGGATTAAATGACGTATAGCAAATTCTTTTATATTACTGTTATGCAAATGCTCAGAAAGCACCGGATTAATATTGCGGACAGTATTTAAAAACGCAGCGTGCAACAGCCTGCCATGGCTTTGGGGAAGATGACCATCGGTTAATGCTTCAATTTCGAAAACAATACTGCCGATAATCATAATTTCTTACCGGTCCAAACCTCTTTAATCTCCGGAAGTATTGCACGTTTGCTGAAAGCCTGCTTTTCTTCCCTATCATTAATATCGAGGTATTTGGTTTCTTCACTCCATTTATCATTAGTAATTTTATCAACAGACATAATATAGCGCAGTTCCTGTAAGCGTTCCAGATAATATTTATATTCATTCTTTACATTGCTGTTTTCCAATTCAGCTTTCACATATTCATAAAAAGCATTGGCAAAACCAGTAATATCAGCAGGTTCAGCACATTCATCAAATGTACTTTGCTTTGTAAAAAGATGCGTATAATAGTCAGGTCCTTGCAGAAACAGATTGCCGGTAATTTTTACTGTACCCATACCAAGCGGTTTACCCATACCCATTTTATAACAAATGTTCTTCTCCGCACCTAATGTAAATAAAGCGCACAAAGCTCCTAATTCAATTTCACAGAGATTTTCAAAGCGTATCCTGCCTATAAATGTATGCCCTGGCTTTAATGGCTGGATTTCTTTTTGTAACGAACTGTTTTTGGCATTTCCACGATCTTGCCAATCGCATTTCTTATGCCAGTATAATTTATAACCACGTATATTGGTTCCATCATCCCAGGTAGCAGCTTCATTATCCTTTGGTTCTAAATAAAACTGAAATGATGTTGGTTGAGGTCCCATTAAAATTTTATGTTTATCAGGTCTTTCAAAAACAGCTCTCAACCCATCTTTAAGATATAAGTCCTCAAAGAACACTCGTCCGCCCCATTTATCTCTATAACCGAATACCGCATCCGCAAAATCAATTTTATTTATTTTGAGGTTAGCAGGAACATGATCCGCAATGCCTTTATTATACGGAATGCGGAAATACGGATTCGTACCAAAAGCTTTCACTCTGCCATTTTCCACAGTATAAAAACACGGAACAATGCGTACATATTCTTTTGCATTTTCCAAAAAATTAATGCGTGCTCCCGGCACCAAAACATTATCTTTTAAATTTTTCAATCTCTGCTCTTCATTTTTTATTTCCGGTAAATCTTCATTAACCTCACACCTTAAATTTTTAAATATCGGTTTATTGCCAAATTTTCCTGATGTAAGTTTTTCATATGGAATTTTAACAATATCCACGTACGGATTAACGTCTAACTTTTTCACGACTGGCTTTTCTCCGCTGACAGCCATATCCGTATCCAAGAGATTATATAATCCCTTTTTCTTATTTTCGCTGCTAAAACGTCTTTCTATATCTGCGCGATACGTTTCTATAAGCTCTGCATCTACTGTGAGCTTATTATTCCAGTCAGGTTTTTTTAAGCGGTAAAAGGCTTTTTTATTTTGCATTTCGCCTGTAAAGACATCTACATAATCAGCATGCCAGATTATACATGCACTGCCTTTACGTTCATTCTTTTGCAAACGAGGTGTAGGATTTATTCCTACATATACAGCAACTTTATTATACCCTGTATATCCATTTACATATTTAACACCATTAAAATACTTTCCCTTCTGCGCTTCATATTCAGAAGGTATGATATAATATCTGTCTTTTTTATCCTTTACAAGCAGCCCTGCTTTTGTTTTTAATGTCTTTCTTGCATCATCCGATATCATTTTTGAAAGATACAGTTTTTTCAGCGCTTTGAAAGGACTTGCCATATCTCTGAAATATAACTTTGAATCTTCTACATCAGCATTATCTTTATCCGCCCGAAACGCAGAACAGGTAATAATTTTAAAAATATTCTTCAGACAGCCACGCACACTGCTGCCCGGCACAACCACTTCCCCTGCTGCGGAAAAAAAGCCGTTTTTGCTACCAATATACAAAGGAGTTTTATTTGTCAGTTCAATATTAAAATAACCGCTGTACTTACCTTCGCTTTTGACAAAATCCATATATTCTTCTGTAAGTATTGCTTCATCATCCTGCTGGACAATATATGTACCCAAAGGTGTATTCAAAATATCTTTATTTAATTTCACAAAGTTATAAGGAGTTCTTGCCTTTGGTAGATTATCTTCCTTATAACCATAATAAGCTCCGCTGTTTCTTCTATTTTGATTTCTATTGTTATATGGACCCATAGTTCTTAATCCTTTCAATTTGCTTTTACAATATCAAAAAACCTGTAATACTCATAACCAGCCTGGCCTGTCTTAGCATCAAAAGTAATATAACTGCGCATTTTGAGTGCGTAATGTTCTGCGTCACAATCTACCGGAATAACCAGCTTTATTTTTCGTCCCTTTTCAAACAGTGCAGCAAATCCTTTTTTTACGGAAGAATCAAATTGGTTATCCCCAAGAATATTGGACACCGTATCAACACAAGATGTTTCTGTAAGAACATCATTTGCGCCGTCTTTAATGTGACGTACATTATAACCTTTTTCGCTTTTTGTTATTAAATATTCTTCTTCAGAATTGAACATTCTCAATTCTTGAAGATAATTCTCAGAAAACGCTTTTCCATCAGGGAATTCAAAAGCACCATCACAAAAACGTCCCCATTTCATAGTGTAATCATAATAAGCCACTACTTTAAACTCTCCACGGATGCCTTTTAAAAGCTTTATAAGCACTTCTACCCGGCATAATGTTTTTGATGATAAAATTTTTTTGCAAGTTAATATACTGTTATCAAAAAAATCACTCATTACGAATGCACTGCTCCCTTCTGTATATATTCCACAAGTTCCGTTACATATGCTTCAAGTTTTAACAAATTCCGTTCACTGTCACCATATAATTTTTCATTATCGATAACATATTCTTCACCATTATAAAGAATTCTGCATTTGCGTCCAATCAGCACGCCTCTGCCAATTCCCTTTCCTCCACCAATTGCCAGTCTGCCCAGCCATAAATCTTTTAAAACCAATAATACCAATCCTGCTTCTTGCGGCAGACATTCACTGACTTTTGCTTTCAAACATATTGTCATATCATTTTCATTTTTCTGTCTTATAACTTTTTCCGCAAACAAAGCACCTGAAATTGTTCCTCCTGTAAATCGGTTAATTCTGTTACGGTACTGTTCTTCAGCAATTATCTTTGAAGAATCCAAATAAACATTTTCAACTGAAAAACGGCTTTTTTGAGATTTATTTTCAGAGTATCCCATCAGATTTTTAAGAAAATCATTGGCGTTTTTCCCATTACTCAGAGTAAATAATATTTTAGCAGCTCTATTACGAATTACGCCTTTTATACTGGTTCCGGGAATCAGATAATCGTTTCTGCTTTTTAATGAAGTCAATAGCTTTACATTCTTATCTCCATCTTCTTCAGTTACGGCATTGTAGTCCCTGATAATCAGAGAATTTTTTATGCTGAAACATGCTTCCATAACAAAATCTTTAGCGGATGTATTATTCAGCATATTATTTTTTCCAACATACCATGGTTCTCCTGTGCTTCCATCTGTTATGTAGTTAAGCCAGTCAGTAACCGCGTCTGTTTTTTGAAAATCAAAGCAATACACATTAACATTTTGACTACTTTTAATTAAACCATAACCTTTAGCTGTTAAAGACCCTACATTCAGGCCCTGAGTTAAAAGATCAGCTATTGTTGCAACAAGTTCTCCCGTAAAATCCTGACTAAGTTTAAATTCATCGTGCAAAAATTCATAATGTACAACATCAGCTAAATCACGCTGTCTAACGGTAATTTCTATTTCCAAAAATCCTTCTGCGCCACGTTCAACTGCTTCATAATCATATTTTTGCCCGCTTTTTCCTACACCTCTGAAAGTATCTATTGCCACGCCATCATATTTTACAACTTCATGGCTGTTTAATACTATATCACCTACATTAATCATACTTTGGTGCCCGGCCGCTTCATTGTTGATAAATCCAAAAAGGAATTCTGCCGCAGCCTGGCCGTAAATTTTTCCTATTGCAGCACGAAGCACACCGGCCAAAGAACTTCCCGGAATCAAAGCTTTATTTTCTTTTGTCTTCAAAACAATAATATCTGTAATACCATCATCAATTCCCGATGCTATTCTTATAGGTGCATGCGTTTTGATGGCAGTTTTAATAATATATTTTCTTACTATTTTTGCCGTTGCCATGTTTTGCACTTTTTTCACTCCTTGTAGCCGGAAACAGTAATTTTCGCTTTTTTAACTGTATTTACAGCTTTATTTTTATCATCCAAACTTTTAACAAGATGTCTCATAAACCATAACCAGAACTCTTTATAAACTTCTTCATCCGATACTGGTATATCTTTAATGCCGAGATCATTTTGTAAATTCAAAATATCTTCACGGCTAAATTCCATTTTTTCAAGAATTGACCAGCCTTTGGCATATTTTAAATATTCAGGCCCGTCTGACGTCTTTTCAACCAGACAGTCAAAAAGTAATTTACTTCCAATATATATATTGCTTAAATCCTTTTTATAGTGTTTACTTTTATTACTAATTTCAGCAATAATGTCAGCTTTACTTTTCTCGGTTTCCATAAGATCCTGAATCTTTTTATAAATATTTTTGATGTTCCCGGCATTATAGACGTCAGACACTATTTCTTGTGCGGAATTCCTTATTTCTTTAATAATTTCTGCACGTAAAATCTTCACTGCATCTTTTTGTACTGCATCAATCTTTAATCCGGATTCCATACAAGACACTTCAATTGCTTTCTGCCACGTACTGTTGAGCGGATGCCATAAACGGAACTGCCCGTATCCATCTGCAATCCTTTCTCCAAAACCTTTTAAAAGCCTCTCAAGAATAACCAACTCAGCAGCCTTATTCATATCATAAACTTTATAAATCATCAAAGAACCTGCCGAAAGCGCTGATTTACTTCTGCGCTTTACTCCCCAGATTCCAACATAGCCGCCTATTGATTCCGAAGAAGCAAAAATGGATTCTGCTTCACCTACACGTGCATTCAATCCTTTTGCAGCCAGCGTTTTATTTAACTCATCGGCTAAAGTTTGGGCCAAAATATCAGCTCTGTTCCATTCATATTCCGGAATATAGGCAGACTGCGCATATAATATGAGATTATCTGCCATCATGCCTGTTTCAGCTGATTCTATCTTTTCTTTTAACTGCCATTTACATGTGCCATACTGAGCATTGCGGGAACGCCCCAATGCCAATACCGTACCTGAAAAGCTCTTTAATTCTGTTAAAATATCCTTATCCAAATCATCATCAATAACTATTGAACCGCTGAAAATCTGAAAAGGTTCTAAATACTCATATATGAAAACCTTGCCGCTGTTACTGCTGCCTATAATGCGTTCTTCATTAGTTGAGCGCGCTGCATGAAATTCAAACTGTACATTCGGATTAAGCATTGTAATTTTTTGAGTATCCTTATCAAAAGCAGCAAATCCAGACATTTTCTTGTATCCCGGCGCAAAACTCTGGCCATTGCTGTAGTCAACAATATTTTTACCGTCTTTATTTACCATTACGGATAAAGGTACAACTTTACTCGTCAGACATATTTCTTCAGAGTGCGGATATGCAGGTAAAAAACGTACTTTCCCTGATAAAAACAGTTCCGCAAATGCTTTATTCAAATGTGCATCCACAAGTTTATGCTTTTTTATATAGGCCGCAGCCAAAGCACCACGCAGCGAAGGCCCGGGAATATATTTTTTGGTAGAACATAAAAGCTCGTCTGAATTTTGTTCCGCAAAACAGACCGGTGCCAATATTTCAATTTCATAACTGATTTCCAACATTATATTCATCCTCACTTATAAATTTTGTTTATCTCATTTGAATTCCCGCACTTAACTTAATTTCATCTAACCGCATCAATTTTTCTTTTCCGTAAGCATGCATTTTATACGGCCATTGCCCCGATTTCTTTTATAACCGGCAAACCTGAGATTTTTGGCAGCCATAACCAATATTTTAAAATCTGCTTCGTTATCGCTAAATAATTCCAGTGTACCGCTAAAAACAATACCGTCATCAATTAAGCGCATATTATGGAGCGTGCCGTCTTTTGCAACACCTGTATCAGTGTCTATCTGTGTCTGATACCGTAAAGACGTATAAGTATCAAGCACATTAAATTTATTAAACAATCCGTGATATTTGCCAAAAAGATATTCCCACTCTCTGCGTTTCTCAAAATAGTCCGGCAAATATAAATTGTTTAATTTAAATCCCGCTTCACCGTCATCAGCATGCCCAAAAAGTTTCTCCAAATCTTCATATTCAAATAAACTGCCATTACTCATTTCAAATAATTCCAGCGCACTTTCATATAATAATCCTTTTAATCTTTTGGCCGGGAAATACGGCATCCCATATTCGTCATGTACTATTTCAGCATCAATAATAATGTTGGCTTTCCCGTTTCCTAAATGTAAGGGTGATAAAGTTTCTACTGTTACAATTAATTCTTTCATATTTCCACCTGTTTCTAATTAATTGGTAAAAAGTCTATAATTTCAATAGCATCGATAAATTTTGTTGATTTAACATTTTCTCCTGTTTTAGTCTGCCAGAAGTCTGCCGCTGTTACAACATCTTTTCCTGTTTCTTCACGTAAAATATCTTTAACATCTTCTGCATGTTCCAAGAATATCGTCACTCCATGCTGATCTCCGCACAAAACCTCGCGAAGTTTTTTAACTTTGTTCTGCGCTACTTTTTTATCCGTAATTTTTATTTTACCTGTACTTGCAGTTAAACGGTATGATAATGCTATAAGCGCATCAAGCGAATTCACCATATCATCGCTTACTACTTGATATGGGCCGGAATGCAAATTATAGCCTAAAGAATTTTTATATTCCTGCCTGCGCATCTGGTCAAGTTCAGGTGTCATTTCACCATGCAGGATAGCAAAATCAAGCCAGCTGTCATCATTTTGCCTGGATTTGGTTTTAGCCAAAGAGCAAAGTTGTTCAGCCAATTCATAGGCTCTGAAAAAAGGATATTTTGCCGGTACTATTGCCACACCACCGCAGCAGCTCAAATTTTTATTTAACTTTTTCGCCGTGCTTCCGGCGCTGAAATTTGCATTTACCAGTTCTGTAAATCTTTTATGTTGTTCCTCATTTAAGAGCGGATATTTTCCTACTTCTTCTATAAAATATTTAGCTAATTCAATTCCCAACCTGCCCGGACAAACAAAAGTTATATCATCACCACCGATAATAATAGGCCTGAATGGCAGAGTTTGAACATTGTCATCTTCTTCTAATTTTAAAAATTCTTTATAGAAATCATACTCGTCAACGATTTTATCCAAAAGCTTACCGAATGCTTTTTCAACATTCTCCTGCATTTTCAAAGATAAGCTCTTACGCTCCTGAATATCTTCACAACAACTGAATTTCACGCCCATATTGTTACCGTCAATATGTATGATACTCAAATAACTTTCGCCATCTTTATATCCCATTTTTTGAAATTCGTTGGCAAAATTTAATTTCTTATCCGGATCCCGTCTTTTCAATTCTTCCTGCAAATTCTTTGCAACACTGTTATAAGCATTAATTTTTGCTTTTACCTCAGCGGAAACCATTCTTTTATTTTTTCCAGAATAATCATAGGTATCCGCTGTTTTGCCACTGACACCGCATTCCATAGTAAATCCGACATACGGCAAATCAACATTCGGTAAAACTGTATTCTGATTTTCTTTTAAACTTTTATACAGTTTATCTAACGATACTTTAAATCCTTCGCGGCTTATATCCAATTCCCCGACAGCAGACCCTGTTTTCAGCCCAGGTGCTGACAAAAGAACCGCTTTACTCCATTCAGCAACAATTTCACGGCATCTTTGCAGGTTTTCACCCATTGGTTTACCAACAAGGCGTACCAGTAAAAGCATATTACCGCCGCCAATATACGCTATTTCGTATTCAACCTCCTGATGCTCATCCATCTTTATTGTTTTATTGTTTTTCCAGTCAAGTTCCAAATTCTCGCCTTGACGATATTTTTTAAGAATTTTCTCCGCAAGCAATTCTTCAAAAATTTTATCAACTATATAGGAAGCACCTACATTGGTTTTCAGTTCATTACATCCAAAAACATATTTTTGAATAGACCGTGTGTCAAGTAAAACAGCAGCAACCATATTACCCATATTTTAATCCTCCCAATCACCGGTTTCTAATACATTTTCATGATACCGATATTAATTAACCATATTATATTTATATTTCTGCATTGTAACGTTTTTCCCTTTATATATGTTTTAAGTTTCAAGAGTATTTTTACAATTTTTTGACTTCCGCTATTATTTTATCCTTATATTAAAATAATTAATATTACAAGCTATACATAACAATTGTTTTTCTTGCTTGATCATGCATAAAACTCATAGTATACTTAAAGCATAGTAATGTTAGATAAGCCTGTTTGTATTTACTTTTACCTGCTTGCGGGATTTTTATATTTAATTATTACGAACAGCTTTAGTTATTTTCCGGAAAGCAGCTCAGAGATTTGCCAAATTCCCAAAACGCCGACGCAGACTGTATTTATGAGCATTTTCAGTCTATTAATCTGTGATAAAAGCACATTTTTACAGAAAATAGTACCGAACATATTTACGGTTTGCCAAAATGCCCTTATACGCCCAGTAAAAATCATGCTTCTGGGGCCTGCTATTACTACTGTGATTGCTGCTTGCGGCATTGTAACTATTTTATTAACAATGGACATTAGCATTTCGTTTTTCTCATTACTACTGTGATTGCTGCTTGCGGCATTGTAACTTCTGAAGTAAAATTCCCATCTTCTCATTAATTAAATCGACCATTACTACTGTGATTGCTGCTTGCGGCATTGTAACAATAATGTATTGCTTAGTAACATCTCCCTGATATTTAAAATTACTACTGTGATTGCTGCTTGCGGCATTGTAACTTATACACAGAGTCAATGCATTCAGGATCATACTCTTTTATTACTACTGTGATTGCTGCTTGCGGCATTATAATATTTAAATTTTGTTAAAATTTAATATTTCGCATAGATGTTATTTCTATGAATCAAAAAGGGTTAAATTAAATGGGCAGAAATTTAACTCTAAAAAGAATAAAAAATAAAGGAAAGGAAGATTTAAAATGATTACGAGATTAAACTTAATCAGAAATTCTCAGAATGAAATTGTATTAGAGAATCCGGATTTAATTCCGAAAAATTGGATTCTCGAAATTAAGGATAATAAGATTTATACAGTCGGATTATCCAAAGCTAATTCTAAAAGAGAAAGAATTAGCTTGTTTGATTTGAAAGAAGGAAGTTTATTCCTTCATAATTCAAGTTTCGATTTCTATGCTTATTTTCGAGATAAGGATACTCAGTCAATTTTGGATAAATATGGAATCCAGAAAATGGTTGCAATCGAAAATAGCTTATTCATTACCTTACACGTTGTCAATGGTAAGGTAACAAATCCAATTCTATATTTAAATGGATTTAACCTGATAAATACAGAAAAATCGAATTTTAATATTACCGATGAAAATAATGAATATTTTCAGGTAAAATTAGAATTCTTGAGAGATAGAAATATTTCTCAAATCTCTTATCTTATCCAAATGGGTAAAGATGAATATAATAATATCCTTTACATTGGTAAAGGAAAAACTCTGGAAGATCTTGACAAATACATCAATTCTGAACACAAATTATTTAATAATAATGACTTTATATTCTCCGACTAGAATATATAACAAACAATTACTACTGTAATTGTTGCTTTCGGCATTATAGGTAACTTTAATTTTAATATTCCATTTCTTTGTATCAGTTTCCTTAAAAACATCACTTTCTTTCATTATCTTCATAGCCGACTATCAGTATCTTTGCAAAATAAAAGCAGCTGCGTTTTTTGTGCTTACGCAGCTGCTTTATTTTTGGTCCCCTTTTCATTTTTCTTCTCTCCATAATCTTTTTAATATAACACAATCGGCCGTCTAATCGTCTTCATGCCTCTCTCCCCTTTCTGTTCCCTGTAAATTACTTTCCCAGAATATCCCACATACCTGGGAGCGGTCTGCTCATAATCATTTCCTGCACCTCCTTTGCTCTATCAGCTTCTTACTTGTTATTCTTCTTCACTATAACAGTTACGGCGTGTACCGCAAGCCCTGCTGCTGCTATCACCAGACGTGGATTCATTTTCTTTCACCCCTTTCTATTGCCTGCTCTGCTTTTAAAACTTAATTATTATTCTCAGAATTTCGTCCAACAATGGATTCCTGATCATATTCTCACCTCCTTCTTCTTGCCGGCTGTTTATCAGTCGTCTAATGCATCCAGTATTGCGTTCGCTATTTCTATTGCTATCATAATCGTTTCTTCGCTCATTTTTACACCCCCTTACGGATTTTACTTAAGGCTTTCTTTTAGCTTCTCTTCTTGATGGCTATCACAATAGCCCGGCCTACAAGCTTAGCCACTTCAACTGCTACCTTTTCGTTCATTTTTTCATCTCCTTTCAGTTGCCTGGTGTTCCTTTATAACTCGATTATTATTTTCAGAATTTCGTCCAACGATGAATTCCTGATCATATTCTCACCTCCTTCTTTCTGCCGGCCGTTTATCAGTCGTCTAATGCATCTAGGATTGCGTTCGCTGCTTCTATTATTACTACAATCGTTCCTTCGCCCATTTCTCCACCTCCTTGTATATATCATACCTCTTTTTCCTTGCTAAGTTTTTTCATTTCTCCTGCGAACTTATCTTCATTACTTCATCAGAATATCCCACAGCTTCCAAGGATCAGGAATTGGGGACTCCGGGATTGGTCTGCCGATAATCATTTTGCCACCTTCTTTCTTCAGCATCAGTCGTCCAAAATATTTAATATCACATGAGCTGCTTCTATTGCTATCATAATCATCCCTTCGTTCATTTTCTCACCTCCTTGTCTGTATTTATATTATATGCTTTTTCTGCTGCTGAGTTTTTTCATTTCTGATGCGAACTTCTTTGCCATCTCCTTTCTGTTGTAACTTTGTTCTTTAATTTTCTTAATGCTTAACCTGTACTTTTATTATAGCTTTTTTACATTAGTTTCTTTTTTCAAAACTGCTGCAATCTTTTATTTACCTTTTTTCTTTGCCTTGACCATGCATAAAACTCATAGTATACTTAAAGCATAGTAATATCAATAACTCTGTTCGTATCCTTCTTACTTTTACCTGCTTGCGGGATTTTTATATTTAATTATTACGAACAGCTTTAGTTATTTGCCGGAAAGCAACTCTGAGATTTGCCAAATTCCCCAAAAGCCGATGCAGCCTGCATTTATGGGCTATTGATGGCTATTAATCTGTGATAAAAACACATTTTTACAGAAAATAGTACCAAACATATTTACGGTTTGCCAAAATGCCCTTATACGCCCAGTAAAAATCATGCTTCCGGAGCCTGCTATTACAACTGTGATTGCCGCGTGCGGTATTGTAACCAAGATACGCATCATCTTTCTGCGTATATTTTACTATTACAACTGTGATTGCCGCGTGCGGTATTGTAACCTTTTTTACATCGAAATCGTTAAACATAACATTTTCCTATTACAACTGTGATTGCCGCGTGCGGTATTGTAACTGGATTTACCCATACTATAGAAAATTCATTGTCAGTGAAATTACAACTGTGAATGCCGCGTGCGGTATTTAATTTTGCTTTCCAGTTTTATCATCTATGCTTATTTCCTTAAAACATAACGGTTTACCGTTATGTTTTTTTACTACCTATTTTTCACCAACAACTTCCCTAAAATAAAAATGCAGCTGCGTTTCTTACATCTTACGCAGCTGCTTATTTTTATTTCTTTTTTCATTTGTCTTTTTCTTCTTTCCTTATTTTTTAAAACACTATAATCGGCCATCTGAGCATCATCATTTTTCTCACTCCTTTCATTTTCATTCTGTCATTTTTACCACTTTACTACAATATCCCAAATACTCGGAATGGAACTGCACATAACCATTTCTTCACCTTCTTTCTATATTTTCCCTCTTACTTATTATTCTTCTTTACAATAACTGCTACTGTATGTATCGCAAGACCCGTCACCGCTATTATAAGACGTGGATTCATTTTTATTATCTCCTTTCAATTTTCTTCTGTTATTTTTACCACTTTACTATTATTCTCAAAATTTCATCCAACGATGAATTTCTGCACATATTCTCACCCTCTTTCTTTTCACATCCATACTTATTAATCATCTAATGCATCAAGTATTGCATTTGCAACTTCTACTATTACCATAATCGTTTCTTCATTCATTTTCTCACCTCCTCACAGATTTTCTTTTAGCTTCTCTTCTTAATTGCTATTACAATAGCCCGGCCTACAAGCTTAGCCACTTCAACTGCAACTTTTTCATTCATTTTTATTATCTCCTTTCATTTTCCTTTTATTCTTTTCACCACTTTACTATCTTTTTCATAATTTCATCCCACGTCGGATTCCAAAACATTTTCTCACCTCCTTGTTTACATCTATATCATACATCTTTTCTTCTTTCACCTCTTTTCATTTCTCCTGCGTATTTATTTATCCATTGTTTTATTAGTCTGTCAGAATATCCAATATATCCCAAATGTCAGGAATCGGCCTTATAATCATTTTTTCACCTTCTTTCTTTTTTACGATACTGTTTATTAGTCATCATCTAAAATATTCAATACTACATTCGTTGCTTGCAGTGCCATCATTATCATTCCCGGATTCATTTCCTCACCTCCCTATCTGCATTTATATTATATGCTTTTTCTGCTGCTGAGTTTTTTCATTTCTTATGCGAACTTTCTTTGCCATCTCCTTTCTATTGTAACTTTGTTCTTTAATTTACTTAATGCTTAACCTTGCACTTTTATTATAGCTTTTTTACATTAGTTTCTTTTTTCAAAACTGCTGCAATCTTTTTATTTACCTTTTCTCTTTACCTTGACCACGCATAAAACTCATAGTATACTTAAAACATAGTAATATTAAATAAGTCTGTTTGTATTTATTTTTACCTGCTTGCGGGATTTTTATATTTAATTATTACGAACAGCTTTAGTTATTTGCCGGAAAACAGCTTTGAGATTTGCCAAATTCCCAAAACACCGATGCAGACTGCATTTATGGATATTCCCAGTCTATAAATCTGTGATAAAAGCACATTTTTACAGAAAAAAGTACCGAACATATTTACGGTTTGCCAAAATGCTCTTATACGCCCAGTAAAAATCATGCTTCTGGAGCCTGCTATTACAACTGTGATTGCCGCGTGCGGTATTGTAACCATGTTTGTAAGCTTCATACTTTTCGATACGACGCTCCATTACAACTGTGATTGCCGCGTGCGGTATTGTAACGTTTTTCTGCCGTACGTTTTACCATGTTTCTGAAATTTATTACAACTGTGATTGCCGCGTGCGGTATTGTAACATACAAGTATATTTATCGTCAGGATACTGATAAGCTATTACAACTGTGATTGCCGCGTGCGGTATTGTAACGTTAATGCTTTTCTTGATTCTTCAGTATTGAATATTATTACAACTGTAATTACTGCTTGTGGTATAAATAATTATTTATACTATAACTACAAATAAAAAACGTAATGGAAAAAATCCGTTACGTTTTTTATATTTCTTTTTTCATTCAAAAGTATTTCTTTCAATAAGTAAAAAGCAGCTGCGTAAAATATATTACACAGCTGCTATATTTTAAAACAATTTTTAGTTCTTGCATTTTCCCATTATTTATAAATTAAATTTTCTCTGTCTCTAAAATCCAATTATAAAAGTTCAATTCGTTTTTTAAGAACAATCTGTTAGCAATATTGATTTTATTTATCAAATCAAACATATAAAATAATTATAAATATCTTTATAAATAAGATAAAAGGAGAAAAATGAAAATTATAATTTGTTATGATATAAAAGACAATAAACTTCGCTACAGATTAGTAAAATATTTAGAACGTATAGGAATAAGAATACAGTTAAGCGTTTTCAAAGCAGATTTAAAATATCGTGAAACTATTTGGAAAAAACTATTACAGAATTAAAATCATTAGCAAAAGCAGCAAATAATACCCTAAATATAAAAAAACTTATGGGTATAGAAGGAATTGCAGCAAAAAAATATTTCGATGCATATAAAATTTTACTTGCCAAAAATGAAATAGTATGGCAGGGAAGAAATAAAAGACCTGCAACAGATCCTATTAATTCAATGCTCAGTTTTGGGTACTCATTATTAGAAAAAGACGTACGGCGTGCCATTTCAAGCGTTGGTTTAAATAGCAGTATTGGATTTTTACACGAAATTGATTATCGTAAAGAAAGTTTAGTCTATGACATTATGGAAGTTTTTCGCCCACTTATTGTTGACAGACTGGTTTTAAAATTAACTAAATTAGGTTCATTTACCAAAAATGATTTTATTTACAACGATAATTCGTGCTTATTTAGTGATGAATCAAGAAAAATGTTTATTATGATGTACGAACAATACATTTTAAAAAGACCATCTAATAAAAATCTTAATTTTAAAGACATAATCACTTTGGAAACAAAAAATCTTTCTATGCAAATACGTGAAAAGAGCCAAAATAAAAAACAGACAGTACACAAAGCACTGCCTGCCTTAAAAAATTAATTCACTTATTTTTAGTTTTCAGCGCTTACAAAATCCTTGAAAATACCGAGAAATTTTTCCACATCATCCATGTAAATTTCGCCGATATTGCCAAGGCGGAAGGTTTCCGCATCGGTAAGCTTGCCCGGATAAATTACATAGCCGTGGTCTTTTAAATAAGCGTACATTTTTGCAAAGGTAAATTTGCAGTTTTCTGGATAGAAGAAAGTTGTAATAATCGGCCCCTGATGCGCTTCGTCGATATAGGCTTTAAAACCAAGTTCTTCCATGCCTTTGCGCAAAGCCCTGTTGGTTGCAGTATAGCGTGCATTCCTTGCGGTAACGCCGCCTTCTGCCTCCAGCTCTTTAAGCGCCTGACTGAAGGCTGCTACAACATGGGTTGGAGAAGTAAAACGCCATTTGCCGCCGTCTTTTTCCATGGTTTCCCACTGGGCATATAAATCAAGCGAAAGGCTGCGGGCAATGCCTTTGGTTTGTTTTAAATCGCTGACGTTGGCAATAATAAAGCTGAAGCCGGGCACGCCCTGAATGCACTTGTTGGCGCTGCTTACAAGATAGGTAATGCCAAGCTCCGGCACGTTAATATCAACGCCGCCAAAGCTGCTCATAGCGTCTACAATAAATTTTTTGTTATATTTTTTGGCAAGTTCGCCGATAGCGGCAATGTTGTTCAAAAGGCCGCTGGTAGTTTCGCTGTGCACCATGGAAATGTGAGTAATGTTCCCGTCTGATTTTAAAACATCCTCCACAATAGCCGGGTCAGGCACATGTGCATAATCTTCTTCGTAAACCACGTACTTAATGCCGTGGTAATCGCACATTTCCACCATGCGTTTGCTATATGCGCCGTTTTGCAAAACCAGCACTTTATCCGTACTGGAAATTACGCCGGAAAGTACGCTTTCAACGCCAAAGGTTCCGCTGCCCTGCATCAGCACGGTAGTGTAATCACCGTTATCCGCATGGGCTAGTTTTAAAAGGCCGGTGCGTATTTCCTGCGTCATGTTTTTATAATCTTCATCCCAGGTGCAGCGGTCAATCTGCATGGCTTCCTTAACGGTTTCCGTAGTTGTTAAAGGGCCGGGAGTTAAAAGTTTATAAGTATTTTTATCCATTTATGTCACCTGATTTATTTTTTGATAAGATCCTGATGTTTTTGCAAAAGTTCTACGGTTAAAGGCTCTTTGTAAACTTTCGGGTTAGCCGGTTTGTTGGCATCGTCAACCTTTTCGCCTTCAAACAATGCTACCGGGTAAATTTTCAAAAGTTCCGGGCGGGCATTTTTAAGAATACATTCGGCAATTTTTTTAGCCTGTTCGTTTTCGGCGGTATTTTTATCAATAACAGCAACGGATTCAGTCAGCATAAAGTTGCCTTCAACAGGGTCTACATAATCAACCGGCAGGCCTTTGGCTTTATCGGCAACAGCCTGATGGCGCAGGCCGAAGCCTACTGCAACTTCACCGGCACGGATTTTTTTCAGCGGGCCGGAGCCGGATTTTTCCAGATGCGGCATAGCGTTGGCTTCGATTTGTTTCATGATTTTGGCGCCTTCTTCGTCGCCGTATTCGTTAAGCACAGCCTGGGTCATCAGCCATGCGGTGGAAGAACCTGTAATATCAGGTACGGAAATATGGCCTTTATACATCGGGTCTGCCAAATCTTTAATGGCTTTCGGCATCGGCAGGTTGGCTTTTTTTAGTTCTTCGGTGTTTACAAACAGGGCGCCGCAGTTGCCAAGCACAGGCACATAAAAGTTGGGGTGTTCTGCCAGCGGTTTGGCTGCGTCTTTAATTTCAAGGAACATCGGATGCTGTTTCTGGTCACTGTCTAAATAATAGCTGGTCATGGTTACAACATTGGCTTCAATGTTTTTGCCTTCGGCAGCAAGCTTACCGCCAAGTTCGGAAGTACCGAAAGACTGCATAATGTATTTTCCTTCAAAACCGTTTTTATCAAGCGCGTTTTTCATTGCGGTCTGCGCTTCTTCATCGGAATTGGTGTAAATTACGGTTTGTTTTACTGCGGCTGCGTCCTTGCCGCCTTCACTGCCGCCGCATCCGGCGATACCTGCCGCCAGGCAGCCAATCATCAGTGCTGTGGTTAACAACTTAGCAAAATTTTTCATTGGGATTCTCCTTTGCTTTGAATAAATTTTTAATTTTTTTATAAAGAGGAATTTCCTCCTGTTCAGCAAGTTTGTCGAAAAAGGTTTTAGCCACCACGTTGGTAAAGAAAATCAGGAGCGACAATACAAACACTGCGTCAAATTTTTCAAAATATTGCAGCTCCTTAATTTTGGTGGTAATAACCATTGTCCGCGCACCTGCCAGAAAAACAATGGCGCTGATGGTTACCATGGCGTTAACGAAAAAGTAGCTCAGCATCTGGCAAATGGTTGCCCTTGAATTGGGTATTACTACTTTAATTACCGTTTTAAGCCAGGTATCGCCCATTAAAAGGCCCGTGGTTTCCCACGATTCATTCATTTTGGAAAGCGAAGATTTAATCATTAAATACGGCGTGGTGAAGAAGTGCAGGATGTTGGCAATTATTAAAATTGCAAACGTGCTTTGCAGCGGCGTACCCGAAAAGATGAAGATGAAGGCAACGCCAAGCACCATGCCCGGTACCGTATTGGTTACCATGGCAATAACGTCCATAATAATTTTGCAGTATTTGTTAAGGTCGCTGCGCGCATTAACCATGGCTGCCGCGTAGCACAGCACCGTGCCTGCCACCGCCGTAATGCCCGCCACCATTAAGGAGTTTACATAAACATCCACCAGCGAATTATCGCTGAGCACGCGTTTTAAGGTATCAAGCGTAAACACCGGCTGGTACGGCCAGCTTTTTACAAACGGCACAATGAACATAATGGCAAAAACCGAAACAACCAGCAGTGCAACCGCTGCAAAAAACAAGCCGAAAGCACCGTCGCGCATAAAGGAGCGCTGCACCTCATAACGGCTGATTTTGTTATAGCGGAAATTGAATTTTTCCATATAGCGGAGCAGCATAACGCTGATAACGGAAGGCACCAGCATTGCCATTGCTATAACGCTGCCGCGTTCAAAATCAGGCAGCGCGCCCATCATTTTCATGTACAGCTCAACGGCAATCATATCGTATTCGCCGCCAATGGATACCGGAATACCGAAATCCGTAAAGCTGAGGAAAAACGATAAAATGAACGCCGCCATCAGGCTGCCCAAAAGCGGGCGCACACTCGTCATCCACAAAGTACGCAGCGGGCTGTCGCCCATAATTTTAGATACCGTAATAAAGTTCTTGTCGATATAAAAGAACGCGTTATACAGCACTAAAAACGCCGGCGGCAGGGTATAAACAATAAACGAAATCAAAAGCCCCCAAAAGCCGTAAATCGGAAACAGCTGCTCACCGACAAGTTTTGTTATCAGCCCCTGCTTGCCGAAAGAGTAAATAACGGCAAAACCGTAGGTAATGGAAGGCAGGAACATCGGCATCATGACCACAAGCTGCAAGCCTTCTTTTATTTTGCCCGGTATGCGCGTTAAATGCAGCCCGTAAGCCAGTATAAACGCCGCAACCGTGGTAATGGCAGCTTCCAGTGCGGAGATTGCAAAGCTGTTGCGGAACGCCGTTAAAAAGGCATCGTCAGTTAAAATGGCAGCATAATTGCCAAGGCCTGTGCCGCTGCCTGTCTGTAAGGATTTGTATGCCAGGTTTGCCAGCGGCAGCCCCAAAAAGAAAGCAAACGCAACGCTTACAAACAAAAAACAAAATTTTAATTCAAAACTTTTTCTGTTCATCTTGCAACTCCGGCAAAAGCACAAGGTTCGCCAAACAGGCGGAAAATGTTATCGCGCTTAATGCGCAGCTGCGACAAAATAAATTTTTCCACAAACTGGGTACGCGGCTGGGTAACAATTACATGCGGCTGGTCGAACTGGGAAATCTGCCCCTCGTTGATAATCAGCACCTTGTCGGAAAGCGTCAGCGCTTCTTCCGGGTCATGCGTAACAATGATGGTGGTTAAATGATACTGCTTGGCTATAAGCTGAATACGCTCTTTGATGGATTCTTTAATAACGCCGTCCAGCGCGCTTAAAGGCTCATCTAAAAGCAGAATTTTCGGTTTCATAACCAAAGTGCGCGCCAGGGCAACCCTTTGCTTCTGCCCGCCGCTCAGCTGGTCAATGCGTTTGTTTAAATGCTCTTTTAAGCCCAGCAGACTGATAAGTTCCTGTACTTCTTCCGCACTGGAAATGCCCGGTTTGTTGCGCAGGCCGTAAACGATATTTTCGTAGGCGTTCAGATTCGGGAACAGTGCGTAATCCTGAAATACAATGTTAAAGCCGCGGTCTTTCATCGGTACGTTGGTTAAGTCTTTGCCGTCAAAAATAATCTGCCCGCCGTCAATTTCAGTAAGCCCCAAAATTGCGTTCAAAAGCGTTGTTTTGCCGCTGCCGGAAGGCCCCAGAATAGAAACTATCTCTCCGTCATTAATATCCAGCGAAATACTGTCGAGAATGACTTTGCCGTCATACGATTTGCGGATATTTTTTAATTGCAGCATTTTTTATTCCTCCATAACATATTTAAACTGCTTTTATTTGCGTCTTTTTTCCTATTTTAACCAGCCATTTTGCGCCCTGCAAGCGTATTTACCGCCTTTTAACCCTACTTTTCCCAAGTTTTACATTACTAACTTAAACGAAATATTTTCTTAATGATGTTAACCGGAAACAAAAATATTGCCGTAAAAAGCCGCAAAAAAAAGCAGGCAGTGCTTTAAACACTGTCTGCTTTATGCTGTAAACAGCAAATTTTTAATTATACGTTGAAACGGAATTCTACAACGTCGCCGTCCTGCATTACATAATCCTTGCCTTCAAGGCGTACAAGGCCTTTATCGCGCGCTGCCGCTTTGCTGCCGCACGCTACAAGGTCATCGTAAGATACAATCTCGGCACGGATAAAGCCGCGTTCAAAATCGCTGTGAATTTTACCGGCTGCCTGAGGTGCTTTGGTGCCGCGTTTAATGGTCCATGCACGGCTTTCGGTTTCACCGGCGGTTAAATAGGTCATCAGGCCCAACAGTTTAAAACCAGCTTTAATCAGGCGGTCAAGTCCTGCTTCTTCAAGCCCTGCCATTTCCAAAAATTCTTTTGCTTCATCCTCCGGCAGTTCGGCAATTTCTGATTCCATCTTGGCGGAAACAACAATCGTTTCGGCACCTTCTTCTTCGGCATATTTCATAACAGCCTGCACATGCGGGTTGTTTTCCGGCGCTGCCACTTCATCTTCGGCAACATTGGCAACATACAGCACCGGTTTCATGGTTAAAAGGTGCAGCTCTGTCAAAAATTCCTTTTCTTCATCGGTTAAGCCAAGGCGGCGTGCCGGAACGGCTTCGCCCAAACCTTCCATAACCTTATCAAGAACGGCTTTTTCCACCGGCACTTTTTTATCGCCCGTTTTTAACAGCTTAACAAGGCGTTCCTGGCGTTTTTCCACTGTTTCCATATCGGCAAGGCACAATTCGGTATTGATGATTTCAATATCGCGCAGCGGGTTAATGCTGCCTTCCACATGCGTAATATTACCGTCTTCAAAGCAGCGCACAACCTGCGCAACGGCGTCAACCTCGCGGATATGTGCAAGGAATTTGTTGCCGAGGCCTTCGCCTTTGGACGCGCCCTTTACAAGCCCTGCGATATCGACAAAGCGCATGGCGGCAGGCACGATTTTTTTGGATTTAAACATTTCGCCCAGCACGTTAAGACGCGCATCAGGCACATCTACAACGCCCACGTTCGGTTCTATGGTGCAGAAAGGATAGTTGGCAGCTTCTGCCCCTGCTTTGGTAATAGCATTAAACAGCGTGCTTTTGCCTACGTTAGGCAGGCCTACAATACCTACTTCTAAATTTGTACTCACATTTATCGCTCCTTAGGTTTTACATTTCACTATCTTAATATTGTACAATAACTGGCGGCAAAAAGCAAAAAAATTACCCGCAAGGCTCTGCCCGCGGGTTTAAAATTAAAGCAAATCAACGGATTTTATTTTTAATGAAAATGAACAGTCTTTCAATGGAATAGGCAAAGGCAAACACCATCACAATTGCCACGCCTGCCGTGCCGTATTCATAGCCCTGTATGCTGCGTGCAATGATAAAACCAATGCCGCCCGCACCAATCATGCCCAAAATGGCGCATTCCGAAAAGTTTATTTCAAAGCGCATAGCAATCCACGCTACCAGCTGCGAAAGTGCCGCAGGCAGCACGGCGTTGAAGAATACGCCTATTCTGCCAACGCCTGTTGCTTCCAGCGCTTCGATAGTTTCCTGCGGGATGCTTTCAAAGCTCTGCGCGAAAGCACGGGTAAAAAACGCCGTTGTATGCACGCACAAGCCGGCAATACCGGCGGCAGGTCCCATACCGAGGCATACCATCATTAAAAGCACCCATACCGGCGTCGGCACGGCACGCAAAAAGGTAAACCATGACTGCACCAGTACCGACAGCCAGCGCATACGGAAAATATTTTCTGCCGCAAACATGCCAAAAAACAAACCTAAAATAACACTGTACAATGTGGAAAGCACCGTAATGGAAAGCGTTTCCCACATCGCCGCGGCAATTAAATCCATATATTTAAAATCAAACTGTGCCAGGCGGTAAAATATACTGCCCATATCCGGCACGCGGCCGGCAAGCTTTATCCAGTCAACGTCAAGATATAAAAGGCTGAGCACGCACAATGCGGCTGTGCTGCCTAAAAATATGGGTATGGCTTTATTTTGGTAAGCACATTCTGTTTTAATTTTATGGTTAAATCCATAACGGACAGCAACAGTGCTTTGCGCCAGTGGCTCTTTCATTGCTCCAGTTCCTTTCTTATTTTACCGGTAATTCTGTCAACCAAAATTACAACCGCCGCTATAATTAAAATAACGGTAAATGCCATGTGGTAATTAAACGATTTAATGTACGAAAACAGCACCATGCCGACACCGCCGCCGCCAACCATGCCTACAATGGTTGACGCCCTGACGTTAACCTCAATGCAGTACAAAAACCACGCCAGAAAACCGCTGATGCACGAAGGCACAATGCCGTGCGCCACGCGCTGCCAAAAACCTGCGCCGACTGCTTCCAGGCTTTCAAGGCAGTCTACCGAAATATCTTCCATTGTTTCCGTAAACGCTCTTACCATAAAGGCAAAGCTGGTTATTAAAAGCGCCGCAAAACCAACACCCGTGCCTATGCCGAGTGAGGAAAACAGTATAAACGCCCAAACAAGCGCCGGTATATTGCGCAAAAAGGTAGCAAAGCCGCGCACAAATTTGGCGCATTTGGGAAACGGCGATACAAGCTCGCTGGCAAAAAGCGCCGTGAAAAACGCCAGTATTCCGGCAATGGTGGTTGAAGAAATTGCCATGGCAATAGTTACAACCACACTGTCCATAATATTGTACATTCTTATATCGGTAGGAAACTGCGGCGGGAAAAAATCCTCCGACAAAAACAGCCAGAACTGGTCTAGATTGG
>UMJI01005346.1_pt1 | contig 32237 bp, 22 predicted proteins | sample 1965991 | NCBI WGS metagenome assembly UMJI01 (sample SAMEA4836140, study PRJEB28245) | human gut metagenome | biome: gut microbiome; material: fecal sample | place: Denmark | collected 2008
CACCATGCCGGGTAGCAAGGTCAGCGTGGACGCCTCGTTCTCCAAGATTGCAGCCACTGTCAACTTCCGCGATGTGAATCAGAGTGATTATTACTACGATGCGGTCCAGTGGGCGGTTGAAAAGGGCATCACCGAGGGTACCAGCGCAACGACCTTCAGCCCCGACGCTTCCTGCACTCGCGCACAGATGGTGACCTTCCTCTATCGCGCTGCGGGCAGTCCCGCGCCCAAGTCCACGGTGAATCCCTTCAAGGACGTCAGCAGTTCGGACTATTACTACAACGCAGTTCTCTGGGCCATTGAAAACGGCATCACCACCGGCGTCAGCGCGGATCGCTTCGCGCCGGGTGCTACGGTGAGCCGCGCTCAGACCGTGACGTTCCTGTATCGTGCAAACGGCTCTCCCGCTGCAAACGGCGCGAGCTTCAGCGACGTGGCGGCAGACGAGTATTACGCCAACGCCGTCGCATGGGCGGTACAAAATGGCATCACGACCGGTACCGGCAACGGCAAGTTCACTCCCAATGCACCCTGCACCCGCGGCCAGATCGTCACCTTCTTGTACCGCAGCAGCAAGTAAGCTGCAGGCGTGTTCATGTATCTGTAATTCAAATTGAATCAGGTTGCATTAGGTGAACTTTTTACTTCAATCGTTTGGTTGACTTTTTCTAACTCTTTTCCAGCATTTTTGAGGAAAGGGACGGTAACGTCCCCTTCTTCTCCAGATATCCGACTTTGTGGGGTACCTGGAGAAGAAGTAAGACCATGAGCAAAGGAAAAATTTTATGAAAATGAGGACTATTCTTGTTTCGGCGCTTCTCCTGCTAAGCGCGGTGTTTCTTGTATGCCGACTCCAAAAGAAAAAAGAGCCGCGTATCTATCTTATCTACCAGGTGGGGCTCGTCATCATTGCATTTGCGGCGCTGCTGACAGACGATGTGCTGCTGACCTGCTGCATCGCAGCCATCTGCGTTCTCGTTGACAGAGAGCGGCGAAAGCTCCGGAGGGAAAGCGACGAAGAAGATCAAGAATGTGTGGAGTGAGAGAAGCAGGCTCTCCTTTAAAAACATTTACCAAACATATCTATGGTGTCCCATACCTTTGGGATCCTGCAAATATAGAATGAAACAAAACGGAGGATCGAGAAAATGGACTTGAAAAAGCCTATTTCCGGTGCGCTGTCTGCACTGGTATTGACAAGCGCAGTAACGCCGCTGAGCCTCGCTTTGGAATATGAGCAGAGCACGAAAGCACCGGTCGCTGTTCACGGCAGCGCACCGGAAACCACTCAGCCGACGCTGGCGGTGTTATATAGCAGTCAAAATATCCTGACCCTCACGGAGTATGACACAAAGCTGGCGCAATTCACCGGGACTGCGGCGGACAAAGCGGCAAATCCGGCCTATGAGACCCTGCTGCTCCAGCGCAGGCTGGTGGAAAAGGCGGGCTATGACGCGCTGACCGCAAAAATGGAGCAGGATGAGAATTTTGCCGCATGTATGGAGTGGCTGTTCAGCGATGCCCAGATGCTCCGGTACTATGTCTACGGCGGCGAACCGGAGGCAAACGGGCGGTATGACACCAATAAAACGCCCACAGCACAGAACTATCTGGACAGCTTCGCGGTGCTGAGCAAGCTCTATGCCAAGCACAAGGCGGATGTCACCACGGAAAGTGAAAATAAGGAGCTGTATCAGAGGATGATGGCAGCCCTTGCCTTGACCCACAGCGTTCCTGTGTACGACTGGTGGGTGAACTCCGGCATGGTGGGCTTCAACTGGCGCCGCCAGTCCGAGCCGGTGGAGCGGTATGAGATCTATAAGAACTGGTATCTGCACAAGATGCTGGCAGTGGAGTTCCCCAAGCTGAATGTGGAGGAGATGCGCCTTGTGATGGGCGCGCCCACAGACAACGACCAGCTCCAATGGGCGCATTACTACATCCGCGCCAAGGTCTGGAAGGAATCCGCAGATACCTATACCAAATCCCCCAGGCAGGTGAGATCCCAAGATGTTCCGGCCTACGGACTCATGTTCCCGTACAAGGTCACGAGTTTCCTGCCCACCAATAATATCGGCAGCCCGTACTTTACCGAGGCGAACCGGCAAAAATGGGATGATAAATACACCTTCTCCCTCCATAACGAGGTCTTCAATTTCGACCTGCCCTACGGCCCCAGCAAGGCGGGGGATGAATGGGCAACGGCAGACGGACAGTATTATCCGCCCATGTGGGTCTGGCTGGAGGTGGGCGGCGTGTGCGTCAACATCTCCTGCACCAGCACCGTGGCCTTCAACGCCTTCGGCATCCCATGCACCACGCTGACCCAGCCGGCGCATCTGACCTATTATCGGTATACGGAGGATTCGGCGGATAACAGCAAGGTGGTGTGGTGGCACGGCTACGATGTCTACCACATCCAGCAGAGCTCCAGCAAGGATGACGGCCATACCCACATTCCCAGCGGCTGGGGCGATCTTCCCTACACCAGCTACGATAACGGCGCGTACATCTTCCTCGGCATGGACGCTGTGCGGGGCAAGCACGGCACGGATTACGCCAAGGCGGAAAATCTTGCCTATATGGCGGAGATCGCGCTGGCGGATGGAAAAAACGAGGATGCCATCGCGCTGTATCAGCAGGCGTTGGAGGCGCAGAGCTTCAACCTCTCCGCCTTTGATGGACTTGCAAGGGCCTATGAGCAGGCAGGAAAAACAGACGAGGATTACTATGCGCTGGCAGAGAAAGCGGCTGCGGCGCTGAAATGGTATCCGCTGCCCATGCACGATTATCTTGTCAACTGCCTGCAGAAGAAATGCACTTCCGTTTCCACCAAGACGGATATCGTGGCGCTGGCGGGTAAAACGCTGGATGACGCCATTGCGAATTACCAGTCCAGCGGGCTGGATCAGCCGGATCAGGTGAAGAATGTTGCGGCCTATCTGAAAGGCCGCATCCTCAAGGCGGCCAGCTTTTCCTTTGACAGCGGTGCGCTCACGTTAAACTCCAGCTATAAGGACAGCGAGACGGCGCTGGAGTATTCCCTGGACGGCGGCGCCAACTGGACCAACTGGACGCGCCAGCCGGGGGATGTTTCCCGCCAGTTTACGGCGCAGGAGCTTGCCGCCATCTCCGAGGAGCATGACATCCAGTTCCGCTTCTCGGGCGCGAAAAACATCCATACCATCGACATCACAAAGGGCACCGCGCCGGTCAGCAATGCAAAGACCAACACCCCGGACGATAACGAGGATGTGTTCCTCAATCTCCAGTCCGGTCTGGAATACTCCACGGACAGCGGAACGACCTGGTCAGCACTGACCGCCAAGAGCACCTTCCCCGGCGATACGACGGTGTGGCTGCGGAAAAAGGCCGCCGGCACGGCGCTGGCAAGCCCGCATATCGAGGTGAAGTTCACCGCCAACGAGGGCACGCCGGAGCGCAGCTACCTCAAGCTGAAGGGCAGCTCCACGATCGTCAGCCATCCGGATGCCAATCCCGCAGACAAAGCCTTTGACGGCAATATCAATACATATTGGGAAAATAACTATGCGCGGGGCTATGAGCAGGACAGCAGCGGCAAGTGGGTGACGAAGCACACCTATGAGTTCGTCTTGCAGTTCGATCAGCCCCATTATCTGTCCGCTATGTCCTATCTGCCCTATGATATGGAGGGCGCGATCCGCGGCATTGAGATCTATACCAGCACGGACGGAGAAAACTGGCAGCTTGCCGCTGCCACGAAGGATTGGGACGCCAATACGACGGAAAAAAGTCTGGAGTTTGAGCGCCCCGCTCTTGCAAGCTATGTAAAGCTCAAGACCACCAAGGTGGGAACAAGGGAGTTCAATAACTTTCCGGTTGGCTACGCGACGGCGAAGGAGTTCCGATTCTATGAGAATTACGCAGTCAAGAGCAAGGAGATCGAAGGCTGGAGCGTAAGCACCGACAGCGCCAAAAAGCAGTATCAGGTGGGAGATAAGCTGGACCTGAGCGGCATTGAGGCGGTGATCTCCTATACAGATGGCAGCACCGCCCTCATCCCGGCCAGCGCTCTGGAGCGGAGCGTGGATGTATTCACATCTGCGGCAACGAAGGAGGTCACCCTGCGCTATGCGGGGCTCACCGCGAGCTATCCGGTCACGGTGAAGGCCAATGACCGGACGGCCACGGAGATCGTTCAGGTGACTGCCGCACAGAAGAAGTATTATGCCGGCGACAATATGAACACATCGGATGTACAGGTTTTGGTTACTGACGGCAAAGAAAAGTGGTATCTGCTGCCCGGCGAGTTTACCATTTCCGGCGTACTTGCGGAGGGAACAACGAATCTGTCGGTACAGCATAATTCCCTGAGTAAGCCCTTCTCGGTGGCGGCGGAAAAGGCAGTCACCTCCCTGAAGCTGGACCAGGGCGCGAATGTAAAAACGCAGTATTTCCTTGGCGACGCGCTGGATCTGACCGATCTGACCGTCAAGCAGGTACTGGCGGATGGCACCGAACAGCTGCTGACGGCGGACGAATATACGCTTTCTGTGATAGACGGAGCTTCCGTCGGTGGCATCGAGACGCTGAGCAAAACGGCGGGCAGCAAAAAGCTGCGCTTCGCGCTGAAGGATAAGCCGACGGTTTACACCGAGCTGGACATCACCGTTTTGCAGTATATCACGGATGGCCCCTTCCGCTTTGAGGCGGTGGAGGGCAAGACGGAGTGCGTCCTCTCCTCCTATGACCCCACGCTGGGAGCTGGCGGCTCTCTGGCGGAGATCCCGGAGACGGTGACGGTGGGCGGCGTGATCTATACCGTAACAGGCATTGCATCCAATGCGTTTGCGGGAGCAGGCGGCAGTGTGGACAGCGTTTCCATCCCCAAAACGGTGACGAGCATCCGAAAGGACGCGTTCACCGCCTGCTCGAACTTGAAAAATGTGTATATGACAGGCTATTCCTCTCTGAACAGCCTGACGGTGGAGGCCGGGGCATTCCCCGCAGTCTCCGGCGGACTGGTCTATCTATCGTCTGGCCTTGCTGGAACAGTGAGTTCGCCCATTCCGGGGTATACGGTGGCCGGACTGGAGGCGCAGGTGCAGAAGGTGCGCTTGACGCCGCCGGAGAAGACGAGCTATCTCATGGGCGAAGAACTGGACGATACCGGCTCGCAGGTCAACTTGATCATGAAGGACGGCAGCCGCTTGGAGGCACAGAATGTGACGCTCAGCGGATATGACCCGTCTGTGACCGGGCAGCAGACTGTGACCGCCGCAGTAGGTGGAACGAACCTGACAGCCACCTTCCAAGTGGAGGTGCGTTTCCCGGCCATTACCATGCTCATCTCTCCCAAGGGCGCTGCCTATGGGGAGAGCGACACGATCCAGCCGCTGACCGTTAAGGCGACGGCAGGGGCGCATACTGTCCGATACCGCTGGTACAAGCTGGGTGAAAACGGTGAAAAGACCGTGATTTCCGGCGCGGACGGTGCAAGCTATCTGCCTACGGAGGCGGGAAGCTACGCCGCAGCGGCCTATCTGGTGGACAGCAAGGGTCAAACGAGCAACGAGGTCCTGTCTGCCATCGCAAAGATCGAGGTGGGCAGCTTTGTGGCCATTGTAAACGGTTCCGGCTACAGCAGTCTGGCAGAGGCGATTGAGAACGCGCCGGACGGAAGCACCGTACAACTTTGCAAGGATGTGACCGTCACGCAGGCGATCGAGATCTCCGGCAAAAAGCTAACACTGGACGGCAGCGGACACCGCATGGACCGCGGGAGTGGATACAGTAACGAGTTCATTGCCCTGCGGAGCAGCGCCGATCTGACGGTAAAGAATATCACGTTGGACGGAGGCGCGCAATGGACCGGCGCTGTGGACGACATCCTGCAAAGAGGCACGACGAACAGCGGCATGAAGGCAGGCAGACCCCTGATCCTGACCCGGACACAGGCGCAGCTGACCCTTGGCAGCGGTGCAGTCCTGCAAAATAACGACAATCAGGCCAATGCGTATAGTGGAAAGGTGGACGATATCGTTCCTACCGGCGGTGCGGTCCAGATCAGCAACGGAAACCTTGCCCTCAACGGTGGCGAGATCCGGGACTGCAATGCCGCTATGTTTGGCGGTGCAGCGCATATCCGGGACGCTTCCACTTTCACGGCGAAAGCCGGCGCAGTATCTGGGAATAAGGCGGGGACGCTTGCCGCAATCTGCCTGGATCACTCGGCAAAGTCCATTATTGAAGGCGGCGAGTTCCGAAACAACAAGAGTGGGGATAACGGCGGCGTATTCTGGCTGAATATGGGAACGCTCTCCATCACCGACGGCACATTTGAAAATAACAGCACGGCGGGAAAGGGCGGCGTTGCCTATCAGGATAAGGCGAGCGCCAGCGTATCCCTGAAAGGCGGCGTGTTCCGAAATAACCGCGCCAAGGGCGACGGCGGCGTGCTCTACACGCCCAACGGTTTGTCCATCTCCGGCGGCAGCTATGAGGGCAACACCTCCGGCGGAAACGGCGGCGCTGTCTGGACCAACGGGATGCTTTCCCTCTCCGGCGGCAGCTTCCGCGACAACACCGCGCAGAAGGGTGCCGCGATCTATCAGGAGGGCGGCAAGGAGGTAACGATCACCGGCTTCGAGGAAATGCAGGAGATCTATCTCAAGACCCTTGGGAAGATCACGGTGCAAAATCATCTGAAGGGCAAGCGCCTGCCGCTGCAAACAGAGAGCGCAGTGACGAACGGCATGACGGTCGCGACCCTGATGGTGGCGCGTCCCCAGGAGTACGGCGCAGTGACTACCTTGAATGGAAACACTGTGTTGGCCGTACAGGAAGGAACGGCGGGCTGGTTCTTGAAGGTGGATCAGGCCGCGCAGGTCTGCACGGTCACCTATCATACGGATGGCGGCAGTATTCAGGATCAGAGCAACTACGGATCCTATCGCGTGGGCGTTGGCCTGACGCTGCCCATTCCCACGAAGGAAGGTTTCCTGTTCCGAGGATGGTATCCGACGGAGAACTTCTCCGGCGAGGCGGTGACGGCGATTGGGACCGATGCTGCCGGGGATAAGACCTATTACGCCAAATGGGAAAAGGACGAGCCTCTGGTAGACGCCGAAGCTCCGGCAGCGATCACGCTGGCGGATGCCTCCTATGAGGTGGGCAAAACCGCTGAGCCGTTAAACGGCAAAACGACGGTCACGGACAACGGAACGATTACATACCAGTGGTATCGGACCAATGCTGTAGATGACTTCAATGGAACACTTCTTGATGGTGAGATCGGAGACAGTTTCACGCCGCCTACGGACGCAGTTGGAACGCAGTACTACTATGTGATCGCGACCAATACGAAGACGGATGCGACCGGCGAGCAGACCGCTGAGACCCGCAGCAATACGGTAGCCATTACGGTGACAGAAAAGGCTGTGACCTACACTGTTTCCTATGATTGGGGTACAGAGTTCCCGGACGGAGAGACCCTTCCGACAGATACCGGAGCATACCATCGTGTGCAGGACGCGGAGGCGGCGATGGATAAAACTTACACCGCCAGCTCGACCTCCACCGCCCAGAAGGACGGAAAGGACGGCACATGGACCTTTTCCGGCTGGACAGCAACAGTCGAGAACACCGTCGTGAAGTTCACCGGCAAATGGACCTTTACGGAAACGCTCAAGGTAGACGCCGCCAAGCCTGCGGCGATCACGCTAACGGATGCCAGCCACACAGTTGGAGACAACGCGACCACATTGGACGGTACGACAACTGCTGCTGACGGCGGCAAGATCACCTATCAGTGGTATGAGGCAACCTCCAAGGATGACCAGGATGGCACGCTGCTTGAGGGAAAGACAGAGCCGACCTTCACGCCAGATACGGCAGCGGCAGGGACGCGCTTCTACTATGTCGTGGCGACCAATACCAATGCAAATGCGACCGGTGAAAAGACCGCTGAGACCCGCAGCAATACGGTGGCGATCACGGTAACGGAGAAGGCTGTAGCCTACACTGTTTCCTATGATTGGGGAATGGAGTTCCCAGAGGGAGTGACCCTGCCGACAGATACCGGAACATACCAGAGTGTGCAGGACGCCGAGGCGGCGATGGATAAGACCTACACCGCCAGTTCGACCTCCACCGCCCAGAAGGATGGAAAGGACGGCACATGGACCTTTTCCGGCTGGACGGCTTCTGTGGAAGGAACCGTCGTGAAGTTCAGCGGTAAATGGACCTTTACGGAAACACTCAAGGTAGACGCTGCCAAGCCTGCACCGATCACGTTGGCGGATGCCTCCTACACAGTTGGAGACAACGCGACCGCGCTGAACGGTACAACGACTGCTGCTGACGGTGGCGAGATCACCTACCAGTGGTACGAGGCGACTGCCAAGGACGACCAGAATGGTGCGCCGATCTCTGGTGAAACGGGTTCGACCTTTACGCCGGATACGGCAGCGGCAGGTACGCGCTTCTACTATGTCGTGGCGACCAATACCAATGCAAATGCGACCGGTGAAAAGACCGCTGAGACCCGCAGCAATACGGTGCAGATCACAGTACAGGAGCCTGCTCCTGTAGAGATGTTCACCGTTCGCTACGAATGGGATGGCGAATCTCCCTCGGACGCAAAGCTCCCGCAGGACGATCACACCTATGATACCGAGGAACAGGCACGAGCGGCGATGGATACTACCTATGCTGTTGGCTCAACCTCCACCGCCCAGAAGGACGGAAAGGACGGCACTTGGACATTCTCTGGCTGGACGGCAACGGCCGAGGGCACCGTTGTGAAGTTCAGCGGTAAATGGACCTTTACGGAAACGCCGGTGCGCCCCGGACGTCCCAGCTCCGGCGGATCGAGCGACCGGAATCAGAATCATTCCGTCTCTGCGCCAAGCCACATTAACGGCGGAGCCGTGTCCGTAACGCCGGCTGCGGCGCCTAAAGGCACAACAGTGACCATCACGGCCAAGCCGGACAACGGCTACAAGCTGGACAAGCTCATAGTCACCGACCAGAGCGGTAATCGCCTGTCCCTGAACGATCAGGGTAACGGCAAGTACACCTTTACCATGCCCTCCGGCAAGGTGAATGTCGACGCGGCTTTCTCCAAGATCGCAACGACCATCAGCTTCCGCGATGTGAAGCAGAGCGATTATTACTACGATGCGGTCAAGTGGGCGGTCGAAAAGGGCATCACCGAGGGTACCAGCGCAGAGACTTTCAGTCCCCGTGCAAGCTGCACCCGTGCTCAGACGGTGACCTTCCTCTGGCGTGCCGCAGGCTCGCCTGAACCGACCGGCACCGTCAATCCGTTCTCCGATCTCTCCCCTAACGCCTATTACTACAAGGCGGTCCTGTGGGCCATCGAGAACGGGATCACACAGGGAACGAGTACGGATACCTTCTCCCCGGATGCGACTGTGACCCGTGGGCAGACTGTCACCTTCCTGCACCGGGCGGCGGGCGCTCCGTCCCACGGAGGAAACGCAGCATTTCTTGATATAAGCGATAATGATTACTATTCTGATGCCGTCGCATGGGCAGAGCAGAGCGGCATCACCAGCGGCACCGGCAACGGAAAGTTCAGTCCCAATGCGGACTGCACCCGCGGCCAGATCGTGACGCTCCTTTATCGCGCAGACAACTAAGACACTGTCTTAGTTGTCTGCCTCCTATTTTCACTATGGGAAGGCTCGGGGAGCGTTCGCTCCCCGCCTTCTCCAAGCGCTCGGCACTTAGTGGAGCGTTTGGAGAAGGGATTCATTCAAGGGTAATCTGAACATCTCGGAGGCTTACTCAACTGCAACTAAATAGCGGCAAATTTGAAGGCATCCGGAAAAGCGAGGTGAGGGCTATGAGAGAAACGCTGCACGATTATTGTGTCAGAACCAATATGCGGTATCTGCTGGATGAGTGGGATAAAGAGAAAAACGCACCCTTCACGCCGGATAATGTGCCCCGCGGCAGCAGCCGCAAGGTGTGGTGGAAGTGCGAAAAGGGACACAGCTATCTGACAGAGATCCGGCTGAAAACACAGGGATGTAAATGTCCTTACTGCACGAACAGAATGGTCATTGCAGAAGAAAACTCGCTTGCAGCAACAAACCCTGAGCTCGCGGCACAGTGGGACTTTGTGCGCAACGGAGATCTTAAGCCAACACAGGTTGTCGGCGGGTCGATGAAAAAGGTGTGGTGGCGCTGTAATCAGGGCCACAGCTGGTGCTCCATGATATCCTCACGCGTCTCAGGCGGCACTGGCTGCCCATTCTGCACGGGAAAAGCTGTTATAAGCGGCGATAATGATTTGCAGACAGCCTTTCCTGAGATCGCTGCGCAATGGGATGGCAAAAAGAACGGGTCACTGCAGCCAGATCAGGTCACTCCATCCTCTAACCGTAAGGTCTGGTGGCAATGTGAAAAAGGGCATTCCTATCGGATGCAAATTGCGTCTCGGGTGCAAAGGCATTCTGGCTGTCCTTACTGTGCGGGAGTAAAAGTGCTTCCCGGTTTTAATGATCTGGCCTCGCATAATCCGGACATTGCCGCACAGTGGCACCCAAGCAAAAATGGATCTCTCACCCCCGAACAGGTGACATACGGCTCCACCAAACGTGTTTGGTGGCTTTGCCCGCGTGGACATGAATGGAAGACCATAATCACTGCACGAACTTATATGGGAAGCGGCTGCCCAGTGTGCTCAAACCGCGTGATACAAGCGGGCTACAACGACTTGCAAACGCTTTATCCTGCCCTGGCAGCTGAATGGGATACGGAGAAAAACGCACCGTTGACACCGGATCAGGTTGGTGCCGGCGCAGAGAAAAAAGTGTGGTGGAGATGTCCATTGGGCCACTCCTATCAAATGTCGCCTTGGGACAGAACATCACGCAACTGTGACTGCCCATATTGCACGGGACGAAAAGTTCTCGTAGGTTTCAATGATTTGGGATCCAAAAGGCCGGAGATCGCGGCACAGTGGCATCCAAGCCTCAATGGACCGATGACGCCGCAGATGGTGACAGAGCATTCCAATCGAAATATCTGGTGGCAATGCCCGGAAGGCCATGTATGGAAAGCTAAGATCAGTCAGCGGTCTCGAGGTTACTGCAACTGTCCTGTGTGCATGGGGCGTGTCGACGAGAAAAAGCTCAAGCGATACAAGCGTTATATGGACGAGTCTGGGGAATGCATTGCAAATTCGCGGGTCGGTGATACCTCTGCCCAACAGACTGCACCGACGCGCAAGCAGCCTTCCTCCCCTATGTAGAATAATCAAGTTTATTCTTGCTTACTTCCTATATTCTCTATGAGAAGGCCGGAAACGGAATGTCCCCTCCTTCTCCAAGCGCTCGAGCAAAGAGTGTCCGAACGCTTGGAGAAGGAATGCGATCTTAAAATAAAGATAAAAAGGACATGTAAGAATGGGAAATAGCAATACCGAATGGAAAAAGGAAATGAGACTTTTCGGCATCGTTTTTTGGCTCCTGCCTCTTATCGATGTGTTCCACATTATAATTGGCATCCTGTATTCTACGATCGCTGAAACGAACGGCACTTTAGTAATCACCCTCATGGTCTATAAAGCAGTAGTCGCACTGCTGAAGATATACCTGGGCGCACGGATCATGCGCCAGGTAAAAAGCTGCGAAGTGACAACAGAAATCCGTCCGCAGGTCCTGCGAGCTTTTCTAACAGCCTTTGCGATCAGCTTACTGCTTGACATCTATTACTGCTTCCTCATCAGCGATCTAGTGTGTGGTCTGATCGAGGTCTGCAACAGCAGTATTGCGTTCATCCCGCTTCTGGGCTACCAGAAGATCGCAAAGCAGGATAATCCATAGCGGCACACGAAATACCCCTCTTCTTTGATCACATCAAGCAGAAACATGGTGAGACCGGCTATGAAAGAAACATTGTACGAATATTGTCAGCGAACAGGCCGTCTCGAACTGGTCGATGAATGGGACGCCGAAAAGAACGCTCCGTTTACTCCAACCGATGTGACGCGCGGAAGCCGGTGCAGCGCATGGTGGCGCTGTGCAAAGGGGCATTCTTACCAGATGCTGATTTTCTATCGAACACTGAGACGCTTTGACTGCCCTTATTGCGCAGGTCGAAAAGTGCTCGCTGGTTTTAATGACCTTGCCTCGACCGATCCGACTATTGCCGCGCAGTGGCATCCTCAAAAAAATGGATCGCTCACACCGGATCAGGTCATATACAGCGCCAAGAAAACAGTGTGGTGGCTTTGCCCGGCTGGGCATAAATGGAAAGCCCAGATCTACGCACGGACAGCTCTGGGCTGCGAATGTCCGATGTGCAAGGAACGTGCAAACAAGGAAAGCCCCGACGATATGAACACTACACTGGCAGGCTAAAAAGAACTCCAAAAATATGACATAGCGTCGCAAAGCCTCTGCAAATGCTCCGTTTTTTGTTTCAAGCACTCGGTGCGGAGGTCATCTCAAGGCAGCGGGTGAAAAAAGCATGAATCAATCTCTTTACGATTATTGCATACAAAATGGCCGTCAGGACCTTTTGGAAAAGTGGGATGAGAAAAAGAACCTCCCGCTGACTCCTCAGATGGTAACAGCAAAGACCGGGAAAAAAGCGTGGTGGAGCGGCCCCTGTGGACATAGCTGGCAGCGCGTGATCGGGGATCAGGTCAGGAAAGACAGAGGCTGCCCGTATTGCTCCAGTCAAAAGCTCCTGCCCGGTTTCAATGACCTCGCCACCCGAAACCCAGGGCTTGCTGCTCAATGGAACGCTGAAAAAAACGGAGATCTGACGCCCCAGCAGGTAATGCCTCACAGCAATAAAAAGGCCTGGTGGCGCTGTGAGAAAGGGCACGAGTGGATGGCTGCTATCTCGTCGCGAAGCAATGGCTACAGTTGTCCCTATTGCAACAATCGGCGAACGCTGCCTGGGTATAACGATCTTGCAACCCGCAATCCTGAGCTTGCGGCGCAGTGGGACTACGATGCAAATGCACCGCTGACCCCGGATCAGGTCATGCCTCATACCGACAAGTCCGTTTTCTGGATCTGCGAAAAAGGCCATCACTGGAAGGCTCCCATTTCGGGCCGCAGTACTGGAACAGGATGCCCGGTCTGTGCAAATATGAAAATCATTCCCGGCCTCAATGACTTTGCAACATTGCGTCCGGATCTTATGAAAGAATGGGACTTCGCTAAAAACGGTGACGTATCGCCACAGCAGCTATCTGAAAAGACAGATAAAAAAGTGTGGTGGCACTGTCAGCTCGGGCATGAATGGCAAGCATCTCCGGCATTCCGAGTACGAGGAAAGGTCGGTTGTCCCATCTGCGCCAACAATGTAATTCTGACGGGCTTCAACGATCTCGCAACAACATATCCAAACCTCACAGCGCAATGGGGTCAGAAGAAAAATGGAACGCTCACGCCTCAGCAAGTAACGGCTGGCAGTGACAAGGAAGTCTGGTGGATCTGCGAAAAAGGACACGAGTGGAAAGCCAGCGTCATGAACCGAACGCGGAGAGGCGACGGATGCCCATACTGCTCGAATCGAAAAGTTCTGGCCGGTTTCAATGACCTTGCAACGATTGCCCCGGGTGTCGCAGCACAATGGCACCCCAGCCGTAACGGTTCCCTCACGCCGCAGGATGTGGTCGCCGGATCAAGTCGAAAGGTCTGGTGGCAATGTCCTCTCGGTCACGAGTGGGAATCAGTGATCAGTAAACGGGTACTGCGTCAGGATAAATGCCCCTATTGTGTAAACAGGCGTGTCTGGCCCGGTTTCAATGACTTGGCAACACTGGAACCTGAGATCGCCGCACAGTGGCATCCCGCGCTCAATGGTTCCCTTACTGCACATACAGTTTTAGCTGGCAGTAACCGTTATGCGTGGTGGATCTGCCACGAAGGCCATGTATGGCGGACGATCATCGCCAACCGCACTTCTCCGCGGAGCCGTTCCGGATGCCCGGTATGCGCCGGAAATATCGGTGAGAAACGACTTGCTTATTATCAGAAGTTGATGGATGAAACGTACTTACAGCTCGGCATTGACCGAGGCAAAGGAGATCAGTAGTCCTCAGCTTTCAGCTCTCCTCCAATGAAAGGACCCGATACCCATGAAAAAAGAGAAACGATCCTTTTATGACTTCTGCATACAGGAAGATCACCCTGACCTTTTGAAGGAGTGGGATACCGAAAAAAACCTGCCCCTGACTCCACAGCAGGTAACCTCCGGGTCGGATAAGCATATTTGGTGGCGCTGCTGCGCTGGCCATACGTGGCAGGCTCCTGTTTACCGGCGCAGTCGTGGCTCTGCCTGTCCCTATTGCAGCAATGAACGTATCCTTCCCGGCTACAACGACCTTGCCACAAAAGCGCCAAAGCTCGCGGCTGAATGGAATCTACAGAAGAACCTCCCATTGACGCCGAATCAGGTCATGTACGGCTCCAATAAAAAGGTTTGGTGGCGCTGTGCAAAAGGGCATGAATGGCAGGCGGTCATTGCAGCACGCTATAATAGAGGCACCTCTTGCCCCGTCTGCGCCAATAAAACCGTTGTCGCTGGGATCAATGATCTCGCATCATGCCGTCCTGACCTTGCAGCAGAGTGGGATGATAAGAAAAACGGGTGTCTCTCCCCACAGGCCGTATTTGAGCAGGCCCAGCGAAAAGTGTGGTGGAAATGCCCGCAGGGACATACATGGCAGACTTCGCCGTATAACCGAGTCCGGTACAAAACAGCATGTCCTATATGCGCAGGCCGTTCCCCAAGCATCAAGAAGAATAGTCTCTCCGTTACACATCCTGAACTTGCGGCGCAGTGGGACCCAATAGCCAACGGGAGCCTGACACCGCAGATAGTGACGGCGAAAGACCTCCGCATTGCGGCATGGCGGTGTGCATTGCACCATCAATGGAAGGAGCGGATCTGTGTCCGCGCCGCGCGGGATCGTGGCTGCCCGTATTGCAGCGGCGCAAAAACGCTTTCTGGTTACAACGATCTATCTACCACCCACCCTGCTCTCGCAGCGCAGTGGGATGCAGAGAAAAACGGCATTCTGACACCGCAGGACGTAAGTGCCAGCAGCACACGGGCTGTCTGGTGGCAGTGCAAATTAGGACATATATGGAAAACAACTGTCGTTCAGCGCACCCTCCATGGAGAAGAATGCCCATATTGCAGCAATAGGACGGTTTTACCCGGATTCAATGATCTTGCCACGATAGCCCCTCAAATTGCGAAACAGTGGCATCCTTTGCTGAATGACTTGCTCAAGCCGGAGAATGTTTTGGCTATAAGTGAAAAGCCGGTCTGGTGGCAATGTCCGGAAGGACATGTCTGGCGCAGCAAGATTCGAGAGCGCGTCGAGCAGGGCCAACAGCCACGCTGCCCGATCTGTGAAGGTGATACGAGCAGGATCAAGCGCTACGCTCGGTTGATTCGGCTGACTTATCAGCAGCTTGGCATCACTCCCCCAGAGACCACAGATGATGACAATGAAAGAGATAAAAAAGGCGCATAATCATCACGTGCAAAAACACTGAATCCCTGTGGTGCAGTGAAATCCTCTCCAGAATAACATCCGCCAGAGGTGAACCTTGGTGGATCATGCAGAAAGGCAAAACAAGGAGAAAACCGGTGTGGATATTCAAAAAGTTTTAGATCAGGTGGACGAGATCGTTTATATCAGCGATCTCGACACCTATGAATTACTATACCTGAACCGATACGGCTGCGAATTTTTTGGTGCTCCAACGCCTGGTACGCTGTGCTATAAGCACTTGCAGGGGAAAGATACGCCTTGCGAATTTTGCACGAATGACCTGCTGCGCAGCAGCCCGGACGGTCGCTACACATGGAATCGAAAGCATCCGCAGATCGGTAACTTCACATTACACGACTGCCTTATTGACTACAACGGCAAAACCTGCCGCATGGAGCTTGCCTTCGATGTCAATCACTACATCAGCGAACTTCGCTCAACGCGGGACGACCTGAGTGCAGAGAAAAAACTCGTTGCCTGTATTGAAAATCTTATTATGGCAACGGATTTTGATGTAGCTGTCAACGTCATGCTGAAAATGATCAACGAGCACTACGCTGCAGATAGAGCATACATATTTGAGTTCGATTGGGAGCATGGCGTGACCAACAACACCTATGAGATCTGCAAAGAGGGCGTGACGCCGCAAATTGATCTTTTACAGAATGTTCCTGTCGATGTCGTTGCGCTGTGGGTAGATCTTTTCAAAAACCAGAAGAACGCGATCAACATTATCGATGACGTGGATGCGCTCAAGGATGATCCTGCTCGGCGTATCGAATATGACTGCCTACATCCACAGGGCATCAAGAGCTTGATCACGGTACCTATCTTTCTGAGCGGTGGGAAGCTGCATGGATTTCTCGGCGTGGATAATCCTTCGGACAATGTAGAAGCACCGGAGTTTCTGTCGCAGGTGACATATATTGCTGCCAATGAGCTCCAAAAGCACCTGCTGACGGAAGAGTTGACCTTCAAGAGCTATCATGATTCGCTGACAAAGCTGAAAAACCGGCTCGCCTATGACGAAACGCTGGAGAGCCTTCTTGGGGCAGAGGAGCCAACCGGTGTATGCTTTATCGATTTGAACGGTCTAAAATGGCTGAATGACAATCTGGGCTACGATATGGGCAACAAGGCCATTCAGCAGACGTGCGAACTGATTCGAAAGCATATCAGTGACGATTATATTTACAGGATCAACGGAGACGAGTTCGTGATCATCTGGCCCGGCGTCAGCTACAGCCAGTTTATGGAGACTGCAGAAAAGCTGAAATCAACACTTTCTTCAAAACAGAATATCGCGGCCGTCGGCTATGTATGGGGCAGTGAAGAGGATGTCGGGATCACCGTCCGCAAGGCAGAAAAGGCCATGCAGGCAGCAAAAAATAAATTCTATACGGAGCATGCGAATCGCAGAGACCAACGGCCAGCCTATCTGGATGCGCTTTTGCAGGAGTTCCGGGAAAGCACCTTTGTGCCATACCTCCAGCCGTTATACAGCATCAAGGAAGATCGTGTTTACGGTGCGGAAGTTCTCGTGCGCAAAATCGATCCACGAGGCAATATCCACACGCCGGTCGAATTTATCAGCATTATGGAACGTGAGCACATGATCTCCATGGTGGACTTCACGATGCTGCGGCAGGCGTGCAATATCATTACGCAGTGTCGGGATGTGTGGCCGGATCTCGTACTGAACATCAATTTTTCAAAAAATACACTGACAGAACCAGACTTTCTGGAGCACGTCGATCATATCCTTGCAGACACCGGCGTGGATCACTCGCAGCTCATCTTCGAAGTCACAGAGTCCTCCCAGGATATCCAGCTTGATTCGCTTACAAACCTTCTAAGTGAGCTCAGAAAACGCGGGATCGCCACTGCCATTGATGACTTTGGCACGAAGGACGCTTGCCTCAGACTGCTGTACGTGGAACAATTTAAGGTCGTCAAACTTGACCGAAGCCTTATCTGTATGGCGGAGATCAGCAAGCGGGAACAGATCGTCATCAAGAAGATTGTTGAACTGTGCCACGAGCTCGATATGCTTTGCGTAGCAGAGGGGATCGAGACTGACAGCCAGATTGAACTGCTCAAAAAGCTCGGCTGTGACAGGTTACAGGGCTATAAGATCGGCAAGCCCATGCCTGCGGAAGATTTCTTTTCGAACTTCCATCCGAACGGAAGGATTTAATTTCCCCTATAAGAACTCTGAGGTGAGAACTTTGAAAACGTACAAAAGAAAGCAGAGACTGATTTACTCCATCGTATCCGCAATGATGATCGCCGCGCTGTTCATTGGCTTAATACCGACCGCGCTGGCGGCAGACAAACTGCCGTTTTCGGATGTGCCGTCAACCCATACATATTACGACGACATCTGCTGGGCAGTAGAAAACAGCATCGTCATTGGCTGCAACGGCAAATTCTATCCGGATGAAAAAGTCACGCTGGTAACATCAGATAGGAGCATCCCATGATCTACGGCCCGTATAAACGCAAAGGTAAATTGAAGATGACAAAGCTGCCGCAGCATGCCACTCATTACGGATACAACGCGCGGCCAGATAAGCGGATCGTGCGGTTGCGACTTGCACTCGCTACCAGTTTGACGGCACTTGTGGCTTTGGGCATTAAAATGCTCTATCTGACTCCGACGACGCTGGAAATGGCGAGCATGGCGGTGCTGGCAGGTGCTTCGCTGCTGCTGATATTCCTGCTGGGGCGGTTGGATCACAGAAAAAGGAGGTATTAAGCGCATGTTTCAGAAAACCAAGGAAGCCTACCGTGAGCAGCGGGAGTCGGAGCGCAAGAAACTGATCTCGTATCTGCAAAAGCAAACGCTGTTTGCCAATAACGGTCTGGAGCTCGTGACCGGACCAGGCAGCGGCAGCGGACACGCGGATTACACCTCTGACGGACGCGTTGCTCCCGTTGATCTTCACAACTGGAAATGGGTGGAATGCAAAAGTCCGGATGAACAATTTAACCTGATCATTTCGCTCAATATGCCTGATTCGAAAGCCAAAAGCGTGGTTTGCCTATATGACCGCGTCGGGTTGATCCTCTCTTATAATCGCAGCGGTGAACATTTCGAATCCATGATCTGGACGGATATTGACCTCCCCTTTGATGATAAATCACTGGACAAGATCACACAACTCATTATCGAGCAGTTTGGCATTTATAAATGGCTCAATGCCGCTTCGTTTGTGCAACCAGCCAGAGCGACGTAAAACAGGATGTTATAAAGAGCGCATAAAAAGTGAGTCAAAGTCAACGAGAGGTAGAAAGTAATGGTTCCTTGTCGTGGTAATTCAATCGCATCCGATGAGCTCCACGCGGTCGCGTGGGCAGCTAAAAAGGTCGGAGAGTCATATGGCACATTTGCAAGCCGCCTGACACCCGAACAGCGGGCAAACGTCCTCGAAGCGTACCGTGCAATGGTGAAAGGCCGGAATGAGGCGGAAAAAGAGCGGTTAGAGCGAGCTGCTGAGCGAAAGCAGAATGAGAAGCAAAAGCAGAAAATGGACCCGTTATGGGAGATCGTGTGATTCTGCTGCTTCGGATAGATGCTGCCCTTCCCTCTCATGACGGCGCTCAACAATCCAGAACGAAAGGAATCAAGCAAATTGCCACAGGATCAGCCGAATCACCTGCTGCTGTTGCAGAGGTTTTTATTGGAGCACACAGATGACTCTCATACCGTTTCCGCTGCGGACATTCTGAGCTATTGGGAATCCTATGGCATCAAGCTGGGGCGCAAAAGCGTGTACAGCGCCATCGAGGTCCTCCAAAACAGCGGGATGGATATTGTCTGCGTAAAAAGTACACAAAATCATTATTTCGTAGGCACGCGGCTTTTCGAGCTGCCAGAGCTTAAACTGCTGGTGGATGCTGTGGAGTCCTCCCGATTCGTCACGGCAAAAAAGAGCAAGCAGCTTATTCATAAAATCGGCATGCTCACCAGTGAATACCACGCCGCGCAGTTAAACCGCCATATCTATATGGACGGCACCGCAAAACCGGAAAACGAGTGCATTTACTACACCGTCGACAAGATCCAGACCGCCATTCAGGAAAAGCGCAAGATCTCATTCCAGTATTATGAGTACACAGCCAAAAAGGAAAAGGTTCTCAAGCATGACGGCTACCGCTATCAGTTCAGCCCCTACGCCCTGATCTGGAGTCGGGACTATTACTACGTTGTCGGCTGGTCAGACAAGCACGGGACTCTGGCGCAGTTCCGCGTGGATCGAATGACATCCGTTGTCTTAACGGATCAGGCGGCCACGCCGTCGCCGGGCTTTGACCCTGCCGAATATGTGCGTAAGGTCTTCGGCATGTATCCGGATGAGCCTTGTACCGTAGAGCTGCTGTGTGAGAATGAGATGATGCGCAGTATCGTAGACCGCTTCGGGCCAGAGGTCCACATCGAAACTATTGACGCGCAGCATTTCAAAGCAACGGTAGAGGTAGCTCCCAGTCCGCCCTTTTTCGGCTGGGTGTTTACGTTTGGCGGCAAGATCCGCATTCTCGGGCCAAGTGAGGTCCTGCAAAAGATGAAAGAAATGAGCGGATGGCTGGCCTGATCGCTCAGTGTCCGTCAATTCCTTCCGGAAGAATGTTGCGACTTCTTCCAGAAATTCAATCGAGGCATCTATTTAAAACTGCTGAACACATAAACAAAATAACAGAAACAGGAGAATTACAGTATGAAGAAAAAGAGAACATTGCAGGCAGCCGCCTGCGCAATGGCACTGTCCACTATGCTGACTGTTGGTGCGTCTGCAGCGTCTACCGTGACTGCGACGCTGCGGCCAGACATCAGCGTCCGCATCGACGGGATCGCGCGTGATTTTTACAATGCACAGGGAAAAGAAGTACATCCTATCCTCTTCAACGGCACAACTTACATCCCTCTGCGCGCTGTGGGCGAGCTGATGGGAAAGAACGTCAACTGGGACAACGCAGCCAAAACCGCGACCCTTGGCGGAACGCGCACGACGGGCGCGGTGACCGGCACGCCGGACAGCGCGGCGAAGCGTGCAGACGTGACGTTTTATCTGCGGCCGGAATATCATGTCATCATCGACGGTACAGAGCGTACCTTTGCGGATGTCAACGGCACAAAGGTCGACCCTGCGGTTTATGACGGCTCCATCTATCTGCCCATTCGCGCCATCGGTGAGATCATGGGAAAAACGGTGAGATGGGACAATGCAACGAGCACCGTCCTGCTTGACAGCGCTTCCAACGGTGAGGTGACAGACTACGATACCAGCAATCCCTCTGCGCCGGGGACTGGCGGAACGACAACTGTGGCAGGCAGCGTCACGCTGGAGCGAGCAAAGGAGATCGCGCTCAACCACGCAGGCAAGACGGCCTCGCAGGTGCAGTTCGTGAAGGCAAAGCAGGATTGGGAAAAGGGCCGCATGGTCTATGAGATCGAATTTGTGAGCAGCTCCGGCTCCGGCTACACCGAGTATGATTATGAGATCGATGTCGCTACGGGGACGATCCTCAGCTATGACTATGACATCGAGGGTTATGCTCCTGCTCAAAATGCGAACAGCAGCACCAGTGCGAACGGCCGGATCAGCGAGGACGCAGCCAAGAAAATCGCGCTTGCCCGTGTGCCCGGTGCAACGAGCCGCAACATTTACAAGTTCAAACTCGACTTCGACGATGGCCGCTGGGAGTACGAGGGCGAGATCCTCTATGGCTCGATGGAATACGAGTTTACCATCGATGCTGCTACCGGTACGATCATCGAGTGGGACGCGGAATCAATTTACGATTGAAAAATTATAAAAGATGAAGGGAAATAAGTTATGAACAAGACAGAATTGATTGCCGCTGTGGCGGAAGCGGCGGGCGTCAGCAAGAAAGACGCGGAGCAGGTCCTGAACGCATTTGTGCTTTCTCTGCAGGATGGACTCAAAAGAGACGGCAAAGTACAGCTGCCAGGATTTGGAACGTTTGAAATTCGAGAGCGTGCTGCACGCATGGGCCGCAATCCCAGCACAGGTGTAGTGATTGAGATCCCAGCCGGCAAAGTCCCTGCATTCAAGCCTGGAAAAGCGTTCAAAGAGACTGTGCAGTAAGTAAAGAAAGATGACGCTCTGTGTACTTTTAAAATGGAGGAATGAAATGACATGAATAGAAACAGCTGTGCAAAGAGATTGCTCTCCTTGCTGTTGTGCTTGACTCTTATATTGGGCCTGCTGCCAAACGTTGCACTGGCAGCCGATGCTGACGGTGTTCGATATCAGGAGAATGCCGATGTAGCCGTGACGTATGACGATGTAGACCGTACACACGCCACCGTCCGCTATCATAAACCTGGCGCACAGGTCGACAGCTACAACATTATCTTCCTTGTGGACACTTCTGTTCAGGGGAAGGACTCGTTTGAAAGCTTTGAAAAGATGATGGTGGAGAGCGGCTCCGACACGATTTTTGATAGCACCAGCAATAATCTGGTTTCGCTGATCAACTATACGACCACGGCAGAAACAAATCGTGTCAACAACGATGGCATTTATGCATTGATGTCTCAGGTGATACACGGTGCCGGTACGGCAAATGAGATCACGGCACTGGATGCAGCGCTTGCTGAAGTGAAGTCTCTAAAAAACAGCGAAAGAAGTTCGTATCCGACCATTGTTTTCTGGGTGCTGGGCAAGGAACTCGTCGAGGTTGGCAATGCGGCATTTGAGAGTAAGCTCAAAGCTCTGCACGATGCGTTGAACATGGATGGCAGTGCCGACACCGACGCGCTGATCACATGGCAGCTCGGCACGGATACGCCGAACGAATTGCTCAAGCAGTATGCGACCGAGTACACAGGAACGCATGACAGCGTTCCTGCCAAGGCGGCGTATGCGAGCAGCAACGCGGCAGCATTCCGTAAGGCAATGCGCGATGGCCTTGAGAATATTGCCTATGACCACTATCATGACCTTACCTACAAACTCGAACTCAGTGAATCGAATAACGGTACGAGCATCGTGAAAAAGGTTACCGATGTTTATGTGGAGTCTGCACGCGGCAGTTCACAGATCATGGCAACGCCCTCGAAAGACAACAAAAGTGTGGCCGTTCAGATCGACCATCTGCGTCGGCAGACCGACTATGACATCGTCTTTGAACTGGATCTGAATGCAGACGTGTACGAAGCGCAGACGGTTCTGCAAGGCATTACTATCGATGCACAGAGCGCCGGACAAAGCGGCGGTGTACACACGGGCGTGTTTGATGAGCTCACCGCCAACCTGAGCACGACATTTCCGGAAGCTGTTGTTGACCGTGCCTATCGAGATATCTCGTTTGATCTGAACGGCGGAACGGGAGACGCGGTAGAGCCGATCAAGGCGTTGCCGGGACAGCGTGTGGTTCTGCCGGATGGCCGTGGACTCGCGCGCGTGGATGAATCATTTGGCGGCTGGAATGCAGCAGACACTGCTGACCAGGGGAAGATTTATCGGCCTGGCAGTGTGCTCGAAATGCCGGAGAATGGTATGGAACTCAAGGCCGCCTATGGACATATGGAAGTAGAGCTGGATGTCGAAAAGGTTGCAACCAGTACTTTAGATAATCACCTGGACTATGTAAAACCATCGAGATATTCTCAAATGAATGGCATACTGACAAGTGTCATTCCAACCAGCTACTGGGGAAAGATTGTCGGCATTTATGTTGATGACAGAACATTTAACCGGTATTCCTATAACAAAAGTACAAGAGAGGTCGATGTAAACACTCTTGTTGCCGACGACCTTAGTATTGTCGCTGCATGGCACCTTGGTACCATACAAGATGACATAGATAGCAGAGTCATCGGTTATCTGACGCCAAATGGAAATTATTATGATCTTCATATTGCCGGCCCGGATGGAGTAATTGCACCGGAAAATTCAGCAGGGCTGTTTTGGCATCCTCTCGATCAATATTTTACAGAACGAGTAACGACCATTCATCTCGGTGCACTGAACACAGAATATGTGACGGATATGAACAACCTGTTTCGCGAACGTACAGTCCTTACTGAGCTTGAATTGGGTCCTAATTTTGTCACGACAAATGTGACAAATATGTCCAGCATGTTTTCACGTTGCTACAAATTACAGAAAGTTGACGTTAGTGGTTTTGATACTGAACATGTAACAGATATGAGTTTCATGTTCTCAGAGTGTAAGGCCTTAGAAGGAATTGATGTCAGTCACTTTAAAACGTCCAGAGTCGAGAGTTTTAGATGGATGTTCTATAGATGCTGGAAGGTGCTATCCTTATCTTTAGAGAACTTTGATACGTCATCAGCAACTTCAATGGATAACATGTTTGGCGAGAGCGGTTTAGAAACACTTGACTTGAGCAGTTTTGACACAAGAAACGTTACCTATATGAGTGGTATGTTCGGGTGGTCTCCACTGACGGAAATCAACTTCGGAGAGAATTTTGATACTTCTAAAGTCACTCACATGGATGGTATGTTCAAAAGTACAAAGTTAACATCGCTCAGACTGCCGGACAAGTTTGTGGCGGACTCAGTTAAAGATATTTCTGAAATGTTCTATGGTTGTGCAAGACTGAGAGATTTAGATTTGAACAACTTCCACCCGACTTCAAAAGTGACTACTATTGAATCGGTTTTTTCAAACTGTAGCTCGCTGAAGAGCCTTGATCTTAGCAGTTGGGACGTATCTGGCGTCACAGAGATGACCCGTGCTTTTGCAGGAACAACAGGATTGACAGACTTAAAGATCGACACATGGAGATTGAAGTCGGCGAAAGAGATGTCCTACGCCTTTTCCCAGTCTGCTATTTCATCGTTTGACTTCAAAACGATCTTAGATGACGCACAACCGGAGTCACTGCTCGGTGCTTTTCAGTCCAGTAATATTGAACATGCAGATTTGACAGGGGTTGATGTTTCAAAAGTAATATATATTGATTCACTGTTTTCAAACTGCACAAAGCTGAAAACAGCGAATCTAAGCAACTGCGATTTTGCATCCCTTACGAGATCCTACACGGTATTCACGAGGTGTACCGCACTTGAAAGTGTGGATTTATCAAATGCAAAAATGCCAAATATCACCAACATGGCGAGCTGGTTTGGGAGTTGCACCAATCTTACATCGGTTGACTTTACGGGTTTTGTTTCAGAAAAGTGCGAGAAGTTTGGTAGAATGTTTTCTTCCTGCACCAGCCTTACCAAAGTTGACTTCGGCAATGACTTCTCCTTTGCAAACGGAACAGAACTTAATGACATGTTCAACGGATGTACGAGTTTGGAAAGTGTCAGCGGTTTGAATTTTGACACGTCAAATAAAGCAACCAGCTTCAACAACATGTTCAAAGGATGCAGCAAGTTGGAGTCGGTGACATTTGGCCTTCCGAACAGAACGGCAGCGTTCCCCGGCCTGAAGACCATGACCGCTATGTTTGACGGCTGCAATCAGCTGACGAATGTGGACTTTGGCGGCACATGGACGGTTGGGGATTTGACGAACACCAACCGGATGTTCCGCAACTGCACGTCGCTTAAGAGTATCACACTGGACTTTGACGGAATCCGCGCCCCGCAGGGCGGCTTTTCCACGACGGACATGTTTACCGGTGTGCCTGCTGATGCGACGCTGACCACCACGGTTTCGATGACAAATGGTCTGCAAGCGATTCATGATGCCTTTGACAGCAGATCGACCCGCGCGCAGGCAATGGATCTGCCGGCAGACCTGGGCGAAGATCTGACCGAGCAGTGGCCGGCGGATGACCAGGATGTGGAAGATCCTAACGATCTGATGCTCGATAACTTTATCGAAGAATCGATGGATGAGCTGCTGAATCACAGCGAGAGCAGCATCACACCGCTGAGCGGTTCGGATCTCGAGTTTTACGCGGACGACGTAAACAAGCCGACTGCCTCGGATGCAAACATTACTGTCCACCCGACCGCAACGAAGGTTGGGGATAAGGTGACGTACCGCATTCGTGTAAAGTATGTCGGCGACAACGGCGCACAGAGCTCTCTGGTCGATATCGCACTCCCACTGCCGGAATTCATGACGGCTGAACCGGACAAACTGGACATTAAAGTCGGCAACCTGATCTCCGATGGCGCAGTCATCAAGGGCGGCTATGTTGTGGGAGAACCTGAGTATGATGCGGCAAACAAGATGCTCAGGGCGAAGATCAACGCACTGGCATCCAGCTGCTATATTGACTTCAACATTACCTATACCATTGACCAGAATGGCAAGAATGTCGGAGATTATTACTACTGGGATGCCACCGCTCTGGCTGTCAGCGAAAACGGCAGTGTGAATTCCAATACATATCGTCTGTGGCAGGCAATCAAAGCTGATCCTAACCCCGGCACAACCTATCAGTTCAAGTACGAGTTCACGGGAGATATCCCTGCCGACGTGACGCTTCCTGCTGTCACGTCCCGCACGGAGAATGAGCAGATCACTGTTGCGTCGGCACCCATGGGCTACCCGAGTTATTACACGTTTACCGGCTGGAAACGCTCGGACACTGGTGCAATGATCGAACCGGGAACCAGGATTGAAATGCCTGCTGATAATTTGACCTTGACCGGTATCTGGACATTGAATCAGGCCAATGTGCCCGAAGTAACAGTGCAGTATCAGTACACCGGCAGTGTTCCTGCCGATGCACCTGCCGCACCTGACACTTCGACGGCAAAGGTTACCTCGACGTATTATCCGAATACAAACGCTCTCCATTCGTATTCTCAGCTGCGCTACAAGCTCGGAAATACCGTGAACGGCACGTTCACCTTCCTCTGGAGGCCAACGCTGACCATCGACGGCACAGAAGTTGCGCTGACGACGAGCGACAACGGCAAGACCTATACGGATAATGCAAATACCTATCGTATTCCTGCCTCTGATGTGCTTGATCTGGAGCAGTTCCGCACTGCTGCGGCGCTCGGACAGAACATTGTGATCACCTACACTGCTGCATGGGAGCCGTTCCGCGGAACGGTACAGTACAACGCCAACGGTGGTAAATACACTGCTGCAGGGAACCAGACCGTGGTGGATCGAGCGAATGTTGCGTTCAATGAGGCTTATACGCTCAAGGAGATCGGCAGCGAAATCGACAAGATCGGCTTTGAACCCTACGCAGACAATATCAGCTTCTTGGGCTGGTCGACTGCGCCGAGCGGTGGTGCGATTCTGTCGAATGACGCCAACCCCGCCAGCCTGATCAAGACGGATGGACAGGTTATAACGCTCTATGCGAGATGGTATGTGAATAACGTTCCTCACGGTGTTGCACTGAATCTGACCAATGTGACAGCAGAGGATCAGCAGACTACAGCGGTTTCTCAGGGAGCAAGCTATACGAATAAGCTAACCGTCAAGTCCAGCTATATCATGAAGACTGTCTCTGTGCTGATGGGCGAAACCGATATTACCGAAAAGGCTTACAACGCAAGCACCGGCGAGATCAATATTGCCGCGGTGACCGGTGATGTTATCATCACGGCAACCGCCGAGCCTGACGGCAGCAATCCGAATCCTCCGACACCGAAGCCGGATGATAAGGATCATGACAACCGGCCCAGACCCAATCCCACACCGACACCTGTTGAGCCGTCCGTTACCGATCCCAAGGTGACCGGCGTGGCTGACTTGCTGGATACTGAAACGCACATCGCATTTATGCACGGCTACGATACCGGTTATTTCGGCCCGAACGATAGCCTTACACGTGCACAGGCCTGTCAGATGTTCTATAACCTGCTTCTGAATAAGGACGTTACGGTTACGACGAGCTTTTCTGACGTTTCGGAGGACGCGTGGTATTACACGGCGGTCAATGCGCTGGCCTCTCTCGGTATTGTCCGCGGTATCGGTAACAGCAAGTTTGAGCCAGAGCGCTCAATCACGCGTGCTGAGTTTACAGCTATTGCGACCCGCTTTGCCAAGGCGGATAACCGCAATGCGTTGAAGTTCCGCGATGTAAGCACTGATGACTGGTTCTATGGCTGTGTCCTCACGGCGGTGAACTATGGATGGATCACGGGAATGGACGAGTACACCTTCCAGCCCAATGAAAAAATCAGTCGCGCACAGGCCGCCGCAATCGTGAACCGCATGCTGGCGCGCAGCGCGGATCAGAGCTACACCAACAATGAAAATGTTCGCCGCTTCCCCGACGTGCCGACAAGTCACTGGGCTTTTTATCAGGTGATGGAGGCCAGCAATGGACATGGTCATTCCTACGACAAAAATGGCAGCGAGATCTGGACGGAGCTGTACGAAGCAAGTTCGAAAGCTTCGTAGTAGGCACGACTGTTCATCTGGCCAGTTGCGGAAAGCAGAACAAAACAATGGCTAAACTTGAGCACGTATAAAGGGCCACCGCCTCAAAAACTACTCCTCACTGAGATGGTTGTCATTTATTCTGTGCTTACGCTCCGAGGTGTTCCCTGCGGGGAACACCTCTTTTTTGTCGCCTTGTCAATCGAACACATGTTTGCTATACTGACATTGTTCACAGGCAAGAGAACACAGCAGGTAGGAGGTGAACGGCATGAATCAGACCTTTGGCAGCTTTGTTCGAGAACGGAGAATCGCCTGCGGAATGTCTCTCCGCGGTTTAGCAGCAAAGCTCAGCCTGTCCCCCGTCTATGTGAGCAACATCGAGAATGACCGACGTGCGGCACCTGTGCAGGAATACCTCGAGCGGCTGGCCTTGCTGCTACAGCTCGGCAAAGCAGACCGCGAGCAGATGCTTGATCTGGCAGCGAAGTCCCGTCAGGACCGGGTTTCCGCAGATCTCCCGGACTACATCATGGATCGGGAGATCGTCCGCACGGCGCTCCGCACTGCCAAAGAGGCAGACGCAACCGACAAGGAATGGCAGGACTTTATCGACCGGATCAACCGGCGTATGAGAGAGGATAGTGATAGCAAGGCATGAGAACACCATTTTACAGGGAACAGGCTCTGGAGGGGATCGCCCGCGAAGTCATCACCGCCTATGATCCGTCTCTCTATTATGGCGCTCCCAGTATGATTCCCATTGAAAACATTATCGAGGCACAGGGCCTCACGCTGGAATACCAGTGCCTGCGGAAAACCGGCTGTGTCCTGGGCGAAACAATTTTTGATGATGGCGGCACCATCATCTATGATTACGATATCCCCGGATATACCATTATTGCGGTCAAGGGAGGTACCATATTCATTGATAGCTCCCTCTGCGGAGAGGATGTCTCCACAGGCCGGCTGCGGTTTACCTGCGCCCATGAGCTGGCACATTGGCTGCTGCACAAGAAGGTATACAGCGGCACCGGCAAACGCGCGGCCATGGTGACAGGGCAGAGTATCACCGAAATGCAGAACAATACGTTTGAGGCACAGGCAAACCTGCTCGGCTCTATTCTTTTGATGCCGCTGCCACAGGTGAAGCGCTGCTTTTACCGGCTCCAGTCCGGTCGGGACCGGCAGAAGCTGGTTGCCGACATGGCTGATATTTTTCAAGTCTCTAAGCAGGCCATGCGCATCCGGCTGGAAAACCACCATCTTCTGTGAGATAGGAAAATTTTAGGATGCTGTTCTCAAAATAGAGAACAGAGAAATCGAGGCGCTATGGAAAAAGAAGCCCGCAAGTCTCTTCGCTGTCCGGTTTGCCTGAAAGGCCGCATCGTGGATATTCCCGCGGAAGCGATCATGTCCCAATATCGCCTGTTCGCCATGGGAAAGGACGATTCCGCGGATCTCATCGCCAAGTGTCCAAAGTGCGGAACACAAATCGGCATTGTGATCTTGTATCGACCGCCACTTCCCGTTGCCGCCGCTGTGCAGTGCGGCATCTCGAGGAAAATCTAACTCAATCAACATTATCTGACTTCGTCAAGAGCACCAACCACCCGACGTCGCAAGACATAAGCGGGAGATAAGCGTTAGGAGCCTTACAAGTAGCTTTTCAGCTATGCGTAAGGCTCTTTTTTTGCACCCTTTTCGCCATGCTGAAATGCGGAAAGGACTTCTATGCGCCAGCTCTGGCAGCCCTACATCGCCAAATACCCATGACTTCATCTCAGATTTTCAAAAAATTCTGAGATTGGAGTCATGATAAATGAAAAAATGGCAGGAAAGCCGTAATTATAGACAGGTCAAAAACGATGCCGGTGAGATCATTTCCTACATCATCACTGTGGATGGAATCGATGTGGAGGTGCCGGAGGACGTGTATCGCGCCTACTCTCAGGCAGATCGCCGGGAGCGGTATGTCCGTGAAGAGATGGAAGCCGGAAAGCTCCTGTCTCTGGACAAGCTGCTGGAGGATGATGTTCCTCTCGAACCGCTGGGCGTGGATCTGGTTCCCAGCGCCGAGGATACCACTCTGGAGCAGGAGGAAAGCAGTGAAACTGCGATGCAGCTCAAAAAGCTGGCAAAAGCGCTGTCCGGTCTGAACACCGCAGAACGTCAGCTTCTACAAGCATTGTATTTTGAGGGCATTCCCGCACGCGAATATGCCAGGCAGTTGGGGGTGTACCACCGGACTGTCCTCTATCGCCGGGATAAGCTGCTGGAAAAGCTGCGCCGCATGATCTTCGCCTAATACATCGGCCATTCGAGGCAATAGAAACGAGCCGGGTGAAGCATTTTGTGCTTCGCCCGGCTCTCTCAAAATTGTGATTTGTAATACGGAGGTTGGAATGCCTTTTTACCGCTATTTAAAGAGAATTTATCAATTCCCGCTGGCAGCGCATATTCTAAAAGGTTCATTTAATAAGCCATCTTTCCCCGTTCGGCATAATGCGAACATCACCGGAAAGACTCTCCAGAATCGTGCCATCTTGCACCAAACGCACCAATGTTTCTTCCCGATAGTCAGGGTCCTCATACCAAATATTAAAGTAAAGTTTGTCTCTGTCGCGGAAGTTACCATGTATGTCAATGGCCTTCATGAATGCACCTCCCGTTCCACAAGTAGATCGCGCAAATGACTTCTTTCACCGTTAAAGCTGTTCACTCATCAAGGACATATTTCCCTCGTGTACCATCTTCGTTCATGTAGAATCCGTCGATAATCGTCCTATACCCACCACCAAAACTCCAATCATTTTCCTCAACGAATGCAATGAATTTATCGATCACTTCATCCGCCGAGACCTCTTCAGGGACGGTAATACAACCTTGTATCTCAATTTCTTTTATCATCGGAAGTACCTCCTACGATTCACTGTACTTATCGTATCTTATCATGACCCGTAAAGCCTTGGCAAGCATTCTCTCTTCGTGAACACGATTTCGACACATTGATGTCCCCGTGCTGCAAGGCACAATAAAAAAGTTTTTGGATTTCCTTTATCCACCCCACGGTTATCCGGGAGGGAGAGTGAGGGACATTAGATATTTGCCTCTCGCTGCTCCTTGAAAAGTGCATACCAGCAGTACGGGCAACCGCCCGGACAGACGAGCATTCGAGCAGTGTGCGCCATGACCCGGAGGAATTCTCTCCGGCGAGCGATAAAACCTGTGGCAGGCTGGCTTATGGCAAGGCCGGTCGGCATTGACTCTGTCCGGACCGATAATGAGACACAAAGCACTGGCCAGCATGAAGAGGCTGGGCTGCCCTGGGGTTGAAAGCAGTAGAGACTCCTGGAATACGCCCGTGAGAAGGTTGCCGCCTTCTGTCCGTACTGTTCCCCTGAACCACCGGGGCGCGAGCTGCAAATACGGTGGAGTAACTGACAAATACCACTTTTTATCATGATAGGGGAAATCCACGGATGAATACAAATGATACAAACAGGCAAAAAGCCCATTCCATGATCGACCATATTTTCAAAGACCTGCTGCCTGCCCAGGGCATGGTGGAGCGTTCCGAGCAGATCAAACTCAGCCACCGGATGCTGGATACCATGCTGGATGGCGGCATCGCCCTGTGCGACGCAGGTACCGGCATCGGCAAGACCTACGCTTACCTGACTGCCGCAGCGGCGGCCAGCCGGTTTGGCGCTTGTTTATCGCACCGGCCCATTATTATCTCCACTTCCAGCATAGCGCTGCAGAACGCCGTGCAGACGGAATACCTTCCGCTGCTGTCCTGCATCCTGCTGGCGGATGGACAGATCGACAAGCCACTGCTCTCTGTGATCCGCAAAGGAAAAGGTCACTATGTTTGTGACGAACGCCTGCAAAGGCGGCTTCGTCAGGTAAACTTTCAAAAGAAAGATCCGGCAGCCGCCGACGCCCTTTGCTCCTTGAAGGATACGCTGGACATGGACAATGTTCCGCATCTCAGCGGTTATGACCGGGAACGTGTCTGCGTTCCGCAGTTCTGTGACTGCGATCATCAGGACTGCCGGTACAGGCGCTTCCTGAAACGCTGCGATGATGACCGCTATGTTTTCCAGATCTGCAACCACAACCTGCTGCTGGCAGATGCCATCCACCGCAGTCAGGGTAGACGCTCCATTCTCCCCGAGCACGGCATCATCATCGTAGACGAAGCCCATAAGCTGCCGGAAGCGGCGCGTGAGATGTTCGGCATGACGCTGACAGCTGGTGACATTCAAAGCATGATCCGCCAGCTCCGTGCGGAGCGGTATTTGCTGGCGGCGGACGTGCTGACAGACACGGCTGGACCTCTGCTCCGCAAGCTCACGGCCCCCAGAGAAGAGGCCGAAACCCTT
>UMJI01009290.1_pt1 | contig 31159 bp, 30 predicted proteins | sample 1965991 | NCBI WGS metagenome assembly UMJI01 (sample SAMEA4836140, study PRJEB28245) | human gut metagenome | biome: gut microbiome; material: fecal sample | place: Denmark | collected 2008
GTTTTTAGGCATATCGGGCGGCAAATATAAAAGCGCAGCCAGCAAATGTTGCAATTATTTAAAAAGTGCGGCGGCCGTGCGTCTTTAACAGCATAGCACAATGTGTTATAATTATACTGTTATAGAATGTTTTAAATTAAATTTGTGAAAATATACCAGCAAGGAGCGGAGCAATGAATAAAAAACTTTTGGCAGCCGTATGCCTGGCGGCAGCAGCAACCTTAAACACTGCCTGGGCAGAAAACTATACCAGCGGCGACGGGCGTTATGCCGAGCCGGATTTTGACAGGCAGATGACGCAGGCGGAAGCTGAAAACGTAAAAGCCGACGGCAAAACAAGAAGCGGCGAAGAAATTGATGCCGCGCAGTCAGAGCCTTTGCCGATAACCATGACCGGCGATTATGCAAGTTATGATTCCGTAAGCGGCGATTTTGTTGCCGAGGGCAATGTTGTAATTACGCAGGGCAACGAAACTTTAAAAACCGTGCGTGCCGAAGGCAACATGAAAACCGGCGATGTGTGGCTGAAACAGGGCGGCACGCTGGTGGAGCCCAAAAGTACAATGAACGGCGAATGGGCTTATTATAACTTTAATACCAAAACCGGCGAAATTAAGAAAATTGAAGGGCAGGGCGGCAAAGACTTTTTCCGCGCTCCGCATGCCACAATATATCCTGATAAAATGGTAATGGATGAAGGCGGCGAAATGACACGCTGCCCGGCAGTAGAACATTCTCCGTGCCTTTTGATTACGGCTAAGACTTTTGAAATTTACCCGAAAGAAAAAATGGTAGCGCATGATGTAAAGGTTTATGTTAAAGGCACGCATGTTTATTCGCGTGATACTTGGGTGAATGAACTTGGCGATGAAAGTGCGTCACGCTTGATGCCTACTATCGGTTATGACAGTGACGATGACAAAGGTATGTATATACGCCTGCGCTATGATTATAATATTGACCAGAACACAACTTTAAAGGCTGATTTGCCGTACTACAGCCAGGGGCATTTTAAACCGGTTGCCGAAGTAAAGCACGACCAGCGCAATTACTACCTTACTTACCAGAGCGGCTGGTTTGAAGAAGACGATGAATGGGTAGATAAAAAGAATGAAATAGGTTTTTATTATAAACCGCATTATTTTATCGACGGTATTCCAGTTACTTATATGTTGTATGCCCACAGAGGCCTTTGGAAAAATGAAGAAACAGGTGTCCAGAGCTGGCATACAGAATATGGTGCATATCTGAGTCATGACCGTATTTATTTGTTCAATACTAAAAATACTTTTCTTGATTTAACGATTGGTAAAAAGTGGGTTGACGAAAGTTTAACAGATGAAACCCGTTCTACAATGATGTATTATGGTACGTTGGGACAAAAGTTGGGCAGCAAATGGTATACCTGGGCCGGTTACTACCGCGAAAAAACGACCAGTAATTTGTATGATTTAGGCCAGCCGGATATGGAGCGCGAGCTGCGTAACGGCATTAGTTATAGACCTGACGACAGAAATACTTTCAGCATCGTAAATCGTTATGATACTGGTAAGCATGAAAATTACGAAACTACTTATACATGGACGCACCGTTTCTGCTGCTGGGCAATCAGCTTTGAATATCAGCAGGAGCATTTTGACGGCGGCGACAGACAGTTGAATATTAAGTATGAATTCCTGAACTGGTAAGAGGTGAGTTATGGATATCATCAAAACACGTTTTGAAGAACATATTGCTTTAGCGCAGCTTGTTGCGCAGAGTGAAATAATGCAGCAGGTGGCTGATGCCGCTGCCATTATAAAAAAAGCACTGGCAGGCGGGCATAAGGTTCTGTTCTGCGGGAACGGCGGCAGCGCAGCCGACAGCCAGCACCTGGCAGCCGAATTTGTAGGACGCTTTCAAAAAGAACGCAAAGGCATTGCCGGTATTGCACTTACCGTCGATACTTCCATCTTAACGGCGGTTGCCAACGACTACGGCTATGACCGCGTGTTTTCGCGTCAGGTAGAAGCTCTCGGACAGCAGGGCGACGTGCTGGTTGGCATTTCTACCAGCGGCAACAGCAAAAACGTGCTGGCGGCTATTGCCGAAGCCAAGGCCAGAGGCATGCAGTGCATTGGCATGACGGCGCAGGGCGGCGGCAAAATGAAGGACGAATGCGACATCTGCATCGCCATTCCTTGCCCGGTAACGGCGCGAGCGCAGGAAATGCACATTTTAATTGGTCATATAATCTGCGAACTGGTGGATGGTGAATAAATTGTCACAACTCAGCTGCACAAAATTTTTAGCAGAAAAAATACAACAATTAAAAATTGCCGTTATCGGCGATGTAATGCTGGACCGTTATTTTTACGGCGACGTAAAACGCATTTCGCCGGAAGCGCCGGTGCCTGTAAATAAGGTAACGCGTATTACTTCCGTTTTGGGCGGTGCGGCAAATGTTGCCGCCAATCTGGCGCATCTGGAGTGCAAGGTTTATGTGGGCGGCGTTACCGGCGATGACGAAAACCGCCGCCTGCTGGAAGGCATGATGGCAGAAGCCGGCATTGATTACAGCGGACTGATAAAATCAGATAAGCGCTCTACCATTACCAAAATGCGCATATTAGGCGCCAAGCAGCAAATGCTGCGCCTTGATTTTGAAGAAGTCGGCGACCTTTTTGAAGATGAAACTGAACGTCTTTCAGAGTGGCTGTTAAACCTTATTGACAGCGGGCTGGATGGCATTGCCGTTTCGGACTATGCAAAAGGCGTATGCTCGCATAACTTTTTGCAGTGGGTAATTAAAACGGCAGGAGAGTATAAAGTACCTGTGCTGGTTGACCCCAAGGGTGCAGACTGGACGAAATACAGCGGCTGCGATTTTATTACGCCGAACTTAAAGGAAATGTGCGAAGCAGCACATGAAACCGTGCCTAACGAGGACGAACCTGTTTTGCGCCTGGCGCGTGCGGCTGCGGCGCAGTACAATATAAAAAATGTAGTTGTAACCCGCAGTGAAAAAGGCATGACGCTGGCAGGACGGGACGGGCTTATTATTAACGCCCCTGCGACTGCGCTTGATGTGTTCGATGTTTCCGGTGCAGGCGACACGGTTGCGGCAACACTGCTTGCCGGTGCGGCAGGATGGCTGGCACTTGAGGATGCCGTTTACATGGCAAACCGTGCGGCCGGTATTGTAGTGGGCAAAGTTGGTACTTACTCCGTACACCGCGACGAACTTTTAAAGGATTTGCTTGCCGAGCAGCGTAAAGACGGTTACGGATACCGTACGCTCAGCTGGCAGGAAATCGAATCGTTGGCCAATACCTGGCGTGCCTGCGGCGAAAAAATTGTTTTTACCAACGGCTGCTTTGATATTCTGCATGTCGGGCATGTTTCGTATCTGGAGCAGGCGGCACGACTCGGCAGGCATTTAATTGTCGGGCTTAACACGGATGCTTCCGTAAAGCGCTTGAAAGGCGCAACGCGCCCGCTTAACCACGAGCTTGACCGTGCGCGAGTGCTGGCGGCTTTGGCCTGCGTTGACGCCGTAGTGCTGTTTGACGAAGACACGCCAACGGAACTTGTGAAAAAAATCCGCCCCGATATTTTGGTTAAGGGCGGCGATTATAAACCTGAAGAAGTAGCCGGGCGCGAATACGCCGGTGAAGTACAGATTATAAAATTTGAGGACGGTTATTCCACAACCGGGTTATTAGAAAAAGTAGCGCAGCTTGTAAAGGAGGGCAAATTATGATTATTGTAACCGGCGGTGCCGGCTTTATCGGCAGCAACATTGTTAAAGGCCTTAACGAACGCGGACGCGACGATATCCTTATCGTTGATAACCTTACCAACATGGTAAAATTTAAAAACATTCAGGGCTTAAAGGCTTTGGATTATATGGATAAAATTGATTTTGCCGAAGCACTGAAAGCAGGCAAATTCAATCATGAAAAAATTGACGTTATTTTCCACGAGGGCGCATGCAGCGATACCATGGAATACAACGGCAAATACATGATGCAGAACAACTTTGAATATACCAAAAACCTCATGCACTTTGCAGCAGACAGAAAAATTCAGATGATTTACGCTTCTTCCGCTTCTACCTACGGCAGCGGCGCGCACGGCTTTACCGAAAAACCGGAATGCGAGGAAGCGCTGAACGTTTACGCGTTTTCTAAACTTTTCTTTGATAATTATGCCCGCCGTTATTTTGGCAAAACGGGCAGCCAGCTTGTTGGCCTGCGTTACTTTAACGTTTACGGCCCGCAGGAAAACCACAAAGGCAAAATGGCATCCATGGTATTCCAGATGTACAACCAGTGGAAAGCCGAAGGCAAGGTTAAACTGTTTGAAGGTATCGACGGCTACGGCAACGGCGAACAAACCCGTGACTTCATTTATGTAAAAGACGTTGTAAAAGTAAACTTCTTCTTCTGGGATCATCCGGAACTGAGCGGCGTTTACAACTGCGGCACCGGCCATGCGCATACTTTCAACACGCTTGCCAAAGGCGTGCTTAAGCATTTCGGCAGCGGCACGCTGGAATACATTCCGTTCCCGGATGTTTTGCGCGGCAAATACCAGAGTTATACGCAGGCAGATACCACGAAACTTCTGGAAGCTGGCTACGACGGTGGCTTTACCGATATTGACGAAGCAGTAGCCGAATACTGCGCACTTTTGGACAAGACCGGCGGGTATTATAAATATGAAGCTTAAGGCTGCATTTTTTGACCGCGACGGCGTTTTAAACGTTGATAAATCTTACTTATACAAAATTGAAGACCTGGAGTGGATTGACGGCGCCAAAGAAGCGCTGGCCTATCTTACCAAAAAGGGTTATATAATTTTTGTTGTTACAAACCAGAGCGGCATAGCCCGCGGCTATTATACCGTTGGCGATATGCAGAAGCTGCATAATTATATGGCGCAGCAGATTGCAGAAGCAGGCGGCAAAATAGAAAAATTTTATTACTGCCCGCATCTTCCCGGCGGCGCCGTGGCGGAGTTTGCCGTAGAGTGCGATTGCCGCAAACCGAAGCCGGGTTTGATTCTGCGTGCTTTTGAAGAATATGATATTGATAAGGATACTGCCTTTTTAATCGGTGACAAGCCGCGTGATGTGGAATCCGCGGAAGCGGCAGGCATTAAAGGATACCTGTTTGAAGGCGGCAGTTTACTTGATTTTGTTAAAGAGATAGCGTGAGATGGAATATAAAAATATTTTACTTATTAAAATGAGCTCGCTTGGTGATATACTGCACTCGCTGCCCTTTGCGGACGCGCTGCGCAGGCGTTACCCAAAGGCGAAAATAACGTGGCTGGTGCACCCGCAGTTTGCAGGCTTTTTGCCTGACCCGCCCGTTATTGACGAAGTTATTTATTTTGATAAGGTAAAATTTAATAAAATGGACCTTTGCGATAAGCTGCATTATTTCAGGGAAATGCGCGCGCTGCTGCACTCCAAGCACTTTGATTTGGTGATTGATTTGCAGGGGCTGTTTAAAAGCGCCGTGCTGGCGGCAATAAGCGGCTGCAAGAGCCGCATAGGCTACTGCGAAATGCGCGAAGGAAGCAGGTTCGTCAGCCGCCCAATCTGCGGCAGTCACAGCAAAGACCATGTTATCGAGCGTTATCTGGATGTGGCGCGTTATCTTGGCGCAGAAGTAAGCGAAATACATTTTCCGCTGCCGGATTTGACGAAGGAAGCTGCAGCCGTTGCGGAAAAACTTAAAAATAAAGGCCTGCACGGCGAATACGTTGTAATGGTGCCCGGTGCGCGCTGGGAAACCAAAGTGTGGCCGCCGGAAAATTACGCCAAGCTGGCGCAGATGATTATTAAAGGCGGCGCAAGCGTAGTGCTGGCAGGCGGGCCGGATGACGCGCCGAAAGGCGAAGAAATCGTCAAAGGCTGCCAATCGGGCAAGCTGATTAATTTAATCGGGCAAACCTCGCTGCGTGCACTGGCAGCACTGATTAAAGGCAGCATGTTTTATATCAGCGGCGATACAGGACCGCTCCACTTTGCGGCGGCGCTTAAAAAGCCGCTTATAGCCATGTACGGGCCTACCAAGGCAGACCGCACAGGCCCTTACGGCAGCAAAAACAGTACGGTAATTATCAGCCCTGCTAAATGCGCAGGCTGCTTAAAAAAACATTGCAGCGACTGGCACTGCATGTACGATATTACACCGGAAATGGTGTATGGGCATTATATAAAAAAGCGTGGTGAAACAAATGGTTGAACTTAACGGCAAAAAAATACTGGTTACCTTTTTAATGCATCTTGGCGATTTAACGCTGACGACGCCGTTTATTCATGCGCTACGCAAGGCTGCGCCGGACAGCCATATTGCCATGCTGGTAGATGAAAAGTTAAAAGACGTAGTGCTTTTTAATCCATATCTTGATGAAGTAATTACCATCGACAAAAAAGGGCGCGACAACAGTATTCTGGCATTAATTGCCTGTGCGCGCCATTTAAGCAAGCATAAATTTGACGTATTGATAAACCTGCATCCTAACGAAAGATGCTCCTTTATTGATGCGCTGACCAGTGTTAAACTGCGTACCGGCACAACTCATACCATTTTTAAATGGCGCTGGGACGTTTTTACGCCGCTTGACCGCACTATGCACGCGGCGGATATGTATCTGGACGTGCTGAAGCAGCTTGGTGTAAAAGACCTGACAAATAACGGGCTGGAAATTTTTCCGGGTGAACTGCATGTGAAAGAAGCGGCAGATTTCTGGCAGGCGCACGGCGTAACGGATAAAGATAAACTGATAGGCTTTAATATAGGCAGTGCGGTTGTTACCAAGCGCTGGGCACCGGAACGTTTTGCCAAAGTTGCCGACCACTTTGCAGGAAGTGGCTATAAAGTTGTATATTTTGGCGGCGCTATGGACGAAGAAATGGTGCAGGAAGCCGTAAGCCATATGAAAACTGTGCCTGTTATTGCAACAGGTGCGTTCGGCATCGGTGGGCTGGCAGCAGCAATGCGCAGGTGCAGCCTTATTATTACTAACGACAGCGGACCGATGCATGTTGCCATCAGCCAAAAGGTGCCCATTGTAGCCATGTACGGGCCTAGCAATCCCAAACTGTATGGCCCTTACACCAAGGATGCCGTTATTGTAACTGCTCAGCCGCCGTGCCTTGGCTGTGCGGGTGGTATGAAGCATAAATGCGATGATATGCAGTGCATGACGCGCCTTACCGTAGCGCAGGTTATCGAAGCAGCAGAGAAAATGTTGGAAAATAGATAGGCAGTTAGTTTTAATTTTGCTAGGTCAGTAGGAGTAAAAAATGAAAGTACAAATTAATGAAGAATCTGCTAAAAAATTTACACGGCAGTATTTTGAAAAACAAAAAATTGTACAAAAAACATATGAATATAAATATGCCTCCGGCGATAAGCCTATGATGCATATAGCTTTTAATATAGATATTAATTTTTTTATGCCGACAGGCGTAACTATTACTTCTATTTTGGAAAATAATAAAGATATGAATTTTACTTTTCATATTTTTACGGATGAGGCAGACGAAAAAGATTTACAAAAAGTAAAACAAACTGCTGAAAAATATAAACAAAACTGCATTGTCTATATTATGGATATGGAACCTTTCAGCCATTTTCATATTAAACATGCGCGTTTCAAACGCGTAAGTTTTTTCCGTTTATATATGCCTAAGGTTTTAAAGAAAGTAACAGATAAGTTCTTATATATTGATGCTGATTTGATTTGCATTAACAGTATGCGTCCTTTTATGGAAATAGATTTAGGTGATAAAATTTTAGCTGCAGCAGCTGATTTACCTGAAGCTTCACATATGCGCAGCACTTATCTTGGATTAAATAGCGGTAAATATCTTAATTCCGGTGCATTATGGATTGATGTAAATAAGTGGGAAGCCAATAATATAACAGAGAAATGTTTTGCTTATCAGGGAGTCCCGGCTGAGAAATTTACTTGTCATGACCAGGATGTTTTAAATCTTGTTATGGATGGGGATATAAAATTTATTGATGACAGATTTAATCATTTGGGGTTTGATGGCAGTAAAGTTCCCGAAGGATGCATTATTTATCATTTCTTCGGACGCGAAAAACCATGGGATATTGCTTTAACAGAATATGATAAATTATGGCGTAAATATTTGGAAATTTCTTTCTGGGATAATATTGATGATCCTTTGCCGCCTAAAAAGCCTAAAAATTACCATAACTATAAACAGGCAGGTAAATTTTATTCTAAGCATGGCGAAACTATAAAAGCAATAAAATGCTATTTCTGGTATACAATACTAAAAATAAGATTTAAATTATAAAAAATGGAGCATATCGATAGTTGATATGCTCCATTTTTTTCTTAATAATTTTATAAACGCCAGAAACGGTATCCTTTTGTATGTAATTCTTCAATCTTGCAAAGATTTTTTATATCAATAATTACTTTTTCACCGTTTGGCATTTCTCTAAAGAAAGTATTGATTTTATCTAAACCGAGTTCGGCAAATTCTTTATGGGCAACAGCTAAAACAATACAATCAAGTTCTTTTATTTCGTCCATAGTATTTAATCTAATTTTGTATTCCCGTTCAACTTCTGCTGCATCAGCCCATGGGTCAACAACGAGAGGGTCAATACCATATTCATGTAACCTTTTGATGATATCTACAACTTTTGAATTACGGACATCCGGGCAGTTTTCTTTAAAAGTAATACCTAAAATGGCAATTTTTGCATTTTTAACAACTTTGCCGGCTAAAACAAGCTGTTTAATAATTGCATCAGCAACAAAACTTCCCATACCGTCATTTACCTGACGTCCTGAAAGTATAATCTGGCTGTGATAACCAAGTTTTTCAGCTTCGTAAACAAAATAATAAGGGTCAACACCAATGCAGTGGCCGCCAACCAAACCAGGGCGGAATCCTAAAGCATTCCATTTAGTATTCATGGCATCTACTACTTCATTTGTATCAATGCCCATTTTGTCAAATGCCATGGCGAGCTCATTCATGAAAGCAATATTTATATCACGCTGGCTGTTTTCAGCAACTTTAGCAGCTTCAGCAACTTTGATGCTTGATGCTTTGTGTACTCCGGCCTTTATTACAAGTTCGTAAACAGAAGCAATTGCTTCAAGGGTGTCTTTATCCATGCCGGAAACAATTTTTTTAATGTTTTCCAAACGATGCAGTTTATCACCAGGGTTAATACGTTCCGGCGAATAGCCGATTTTAAAATCCACACCGCATTTTAAGCCTGATTCTTTTTCCAAAATAGGTATGCAAATATCTTCCGTAACACCCGGATAAACGGTAGATTCATAAACTACAACAGAACCTTTGGTTAAGTTTTGCCCTAAAATAGTACTTGAACCGATAATAGGTTTAAAATCAGGTGTTTTATCCTGATTAATAGGCGTAGGTACGGCGATAATATGAAATTTGGCTTTGCGCAAATCTTCCGGATTAGTAGTAAATTGAATAGTTGTATTTTTTATTGCATCGTCGCCGACTTCTTTAGTGGGGTCAATGCCTGATTTGTACAAATCAATTTTAGCACTGTTTAAATCGTAGCCAATTACATTTAAATGTTTGGCAAAAGCAACGGCTAATGGCATGCCAACATAGCCAAGGCCAATAACAGAAAGATTTGCTTTTTTATTCATTAAATCATCATAAATTTTAAGCATTGGTAAAATCTCCTTTTATTCCCCATCTGTTGATGGCTTCTTTTTCAGTAATAAATTCTTCAGGATTCCGTATATTTTTAGTTAAATAAGTATAACGTTCCCAACTTGCTTTATCAATTAACCTGCGATAAGTATACCCAGCAGGAAAATCGGTGCTATGCCAGGCAAATGCATGGGTCAAAATTTGCAGTTTATCATATTTATTGCTTTTTATAGTATCAATAGGATTATCACGCCAAAAGAAGCGTGAATCTGAACAGTACTTAAATTCTTTAAAAAATACATTAGAGTAAGCGTTTATCATACCATCAAAAGTGAGATTGTTTTCCAAAACTTCCGGAGCAGGGCGGTGAAAGGACAATAAATCAACAGGAGCATCCAGAATATTTTCCAAAATGCTTTTTTCTTTTTGAATTGAAGCGGCCATATCACCTTCGTAGGCTGTAGTGTCGTAATGCAGTCCAATGCTGAAACCGCGTTTTAGCATATCTTTAAGCATAATCCGGTTTTCTTTCAGCATCGGGTTATAAAAACCGGTTGCCAAAAGTACAAAGTAGGTTGATTTTACGCCGAGCGAATCTTCAAACAGCGAAAAATTATAACTGTCTTCAATAGAAAAATCAATATCATGCCTTAAAATTGCCGGTCGTTTAAATTGGTTGTAATTTTTAAAATCAGCAATTTCGTAATGATTTTCATGTAACAAATCAACGATATTTTTATATGTTGCATAACTAAAGTCCATGTCAAAGCTCCTTAAACACACTTTAAATAAATTATATAACTAAATTTGCTTATTGGCAATTATTGAAATAAGCAAAAAGCATCTTATATCAAAGATGCTTTTGTAAAAGTTTTGTTATTTGATTTCTTCAATAAGTTTTTCAGATAAATGAGATGCGTATTTATTACGCAAAACATTTAAAAACATTTTCCAGCGACGTTTTATTTTTGTATGTGCAAAGTGTGTAAAATAATATTCAAGTGGAACCAGTACGGCACTTCCCATATCATTTACTATACGCACGCGATAAGTATTTTCATCTGTTTTTTGAAATAAAATATTTTCTGGGAACAGTACCATTGTTATGATTTCGTTTTTATATAGTTCATTTTTTAGATTTTTTAAAAGATGGACTATTAAATCAAAATTTTCGGCAAAAATGGTTGGTGAAGTTATAAAATCTTCTAAAGTTTGTGTTTTATTACCATTATAGTCACGAATTATCTCAAATACATAGCCTGTACCTAAATTTGTTTCGATTTTTCCAAAATACTGTGGCAAAATACTATAATCTTTATGCCGTCTGTTTAAAACATCAATATAATTTATTTCACGAAGCAGGTCTTTCTGTCCCCCCCTGATTGTACGCGAGCTTGATGCACAGATTCTTATTATGGGGATGTAAAAAACATTTTTTATGAGAACCTTGACCATAAAGCAAAGTGTCATCGAGTTGAAGAATTTGTTTATCTAACATAAAAATACCCCAATTTTAAAAATTTGTTAATTATAAATAAAAACTATTTAAATTAATATATTTTTATTGTAAAGCTAAAAATAGAAAAAAGCAAATATTTTCGTAGATGTTTTGATTTTATGTTATAATTAAATGGGTGTTATAATGAAAAATAATTTAACAGTAATAATTTTAACTAAAAATGAAGAAAAAACAATAAGGCAAGTTATACAAAATGCACAAAAATGTGCTGACAACATTTTAATTGTTGATTCCGGCAGTACGGATAAAACTGTTGAATTTGCTGAAAGCTGCAGAACAAAAGTAGTTTACCGTGCGTGGGATAATGACTTCGCAGCGCAGCGTAATTTTGCTTTGCAGCATGTAACAACGCCGTGGGTTTTGTACTTGGATGCTGATGAATTTTTAGATGAGCAGCTTATTTCTAATATAGAAAATGTACTTACTAAAAATGAAGAAAAGCAGTATTCTATGCTGCGGCGTATACATGCTTTTGGCTTTAAATATGAGCATGGCATTTTTAAGCCGGATGAAGTTATAAGAATGTTCCGTACAGATAGTGTACATTGGGATGGCAAAGTGCACGAACGGCCTGTTTGTGATATGCCTAAAGAACGTTTAAAAGGTTATATTGAACATTATACCTATGAAAATTGGCAGGACTGGTGGGATAAGGCCGGAAAATACACTTCTATCTGGGCAGAAGATGCTTTTAACAGAGGCAAAAAAACAAGCATTGGCAGTGCGTTTTTTCATGCAGTTTATGGTTTTATCAGAGCTTATATATTTGAATGCGGAATAGTAGATGGTTGGAGTGGATTGTATTCAAGTTTACTGCATTTTATCTATACAATGATGAAATATTTAAAATTATATGAATTGAATACAACTTATGACAAGTAAGATGGGAGTGGTTTTGTGAAATTTGGACTATTAAATTATGCTTATGGCAGGGATCGTTACAAACATGGAATAAATTTGGGGGATGAAATACAAAGTATCGCTGCAAGTTATTTTTTACCGCAAATAGATTATTTTATTGATAGAGAAAAAATAAATAAAAATTCTATTGATATAAAAGAAAAATTTAAAATTATAATGAATGGTTGGTATATGCATGATCCATCACAATGGCCTCCTGCGGATAATATTGAACCGTTATTAATTTCAATGCATTTTACGAATGATAAAGAGTTGTTAAATAATGTTTTATCTAAAGAAGGAATTGAATATTTAACAAAATATGGTCCGGTTGGTACGCGTGATATTGAAACACTAAATTTATTAAGAAAATATGATATACCTTCATATTTTTCAGGATGCTTAACGTTAACACTTCCCCCCCCGAGAGTCTATAGAAAAACAGGATTATGTAATATGTGTAGATGTTCAAGAGAAAATAGTAAATTATTTAAAGGAAAAGACAAAGAGAACTGTTTATTGTATTAGTCCTGGATTTAAAATACCGTTTTTTTCTGAAAATGATAAATTTAATCTAGCGTTTAATCTTTTAGTTGCATATCAATCCGCACATGCTGTTGTAACGACTAGATTACATACAGCTATGCCTTGTTTAGCGTTAGGCACGCCGGTTTTGCTTATTGATAAATCTAATGGAAATGAAATTAGATTTACTGGATTGACGGAATTTGTAAATAATATTGGTGAGCAAAATTATTTAAAGAATTTAGATTATTTTGATATTGATAATCCTATTCCTAATAGCAATAAATTTTTAAAATACAGAAATGATTTAATAAAACGTTGCGAAAATTTTACAGGATGTAAACATCGTAACATTTCTCCTTTAATTGAACCAAGTTCTTTAGAAGAAAGTATTGTAAGGAATTTTGCTGTTATGAATAATGTAAATACAAATCTAGATCTTAGCAAATTTATAAAGAAAAACGATATAATAAAATTTTTAAAATCAAAAATTTGAAACAAAAGGGGACAAAGAACTAGTTGTTTGTCCCTGTTCGTTTTATAGAAAAGCCGCCTCAAGGCGGCTTTTTTGTGTATTTTTTAACTATTATCATCCTTGATATTTATTTTTCCAAGATTTGTTTTTAATGTATCGCGCGTAAATTTATAAAGTGGAGAACTAAAACAATTTGTTTCGTCAAAATGATTGGATTTAATGTTAAAAATTCCGCACATTAAATCATAAGCAAGATCATTGGTAAAATATTGCTTTTCGTTCTTTTTTAGAGTTTCATAGGTTAGCGGATACTTTTTAATATATTCATCAGAAAAATATGTAAACATTGGTATACGAACGGTACCAAAACCGCCAAAATCCGGGGCGCGCCGTTTATCCGGAATTGTTGCATGGTCTGAAAAATAAAGCATTGCCTGTAAATTCAATTTTTGCGTACCATATTCCCAGATTTTTTGCAAAATATAATCAGTATAGCGTATTGAATCAATATAATTAGGAATTAAATCATACTTTCCTGGTTTGCTGAACTTGGCAAAGCTTTGCGGATAACGGTTAATAAAATTGAAATGATTGCCTTTGAGATGGATAACAACAAAATTGTTTCTATTTGAATTTACTTCATCAAGATAATCCAGTAAAGCTTCGTCATATTGTACCTGATTGAGGTTTTGTTTTGTCCATTTAGCAGTTCCAGCAGTGTTGGCAACAAGTGTTACTGGAGTATCGGCAGAGCCAAGATGCCCTTGATTGCTGTACCAGTGAGTTGTGTAACCTGCCTTATGGGCAATATCAATAATGGAACACGAAGTATAAAACTGTTTATCGTTATATTGATTGAATTCTGTTAAAGCACGTTCAAGGCAGCGGACTGTATTGGCTTCGCAGGAATATGAATTCGGGTATAAAATAAAATGATAATCATCTTTTTTGGCAGAAAGCCAAGGAGTAGTTTCTAAAGGGTAGTCTGTGAATGAACTCATATAATCGCGTGAAGCTGATTCGCCGATTACCATAATAATTGTAGAAGGTTTTTTAAACTCCGGTTTTGCAGGAGAAACTTGCAAATCTTTAATGCGTTCCTGTATATTTGTTTGATAAAGGAGAGTAGTTTCCATATATTCTTTTACATCAAGCCACAGTTCGATAAATCCGGTGCGGCGGAAAACATTTCTTTTGGAAAGCCAGAGATATATTGTTAAAAAAACGAATACAGCGCCTGTAAGCAAAGTTTGCCATACTTCAAGGTGGATGGAAGGATATTGCAAGTCTGCATATATCATTAGAGAATATAACATAATTACGGCTGCCGCCAAAACTATATTAAAAATAAGCGAAAATGATTTGCAAAATTCAATTATTTCGTTGTAATGTGTATCCTGAATCATGCTTACGCCATCTTCGCTTATACAGGAGTGATATAGATAATAATATACCCATTGGAAAAGCGGTACGGATAAAATAATAAATTCTATAGTTGCTGTAACTGGCAGTGTAAATTGAGGATAGATGTTAAAGTTAATTAATAAAACCTTTATTGACATCAGCCAGCCTATAACATAAAGGCCAAATACGATATCAAAATGGAAACCAAAATCGGATGATACTTTACGGTTTGTAATAAAATAAAGCAATGGATAGGTGATAATCCATAAAATTCCCGTAATAAGGCTGGTAATAAAAATAGGGCTTGTCAAAGGAATTTGCGCAAGATAAAGCGGAATTACCGGAAGTACGGCACATGGGAAAAAACGGCGCAGCTGCAAGTATTCGGCCTTATGCCCTAAACCATGGGATACACACAAATAAAAAACGTATGGGACTGCATAAAAAATGAAACCTAAAATTATATATTCGTTCAAATGCACAAAAAATCACTCCAATAAAAATATCCGCTTAAATTATAGCATAAATGCCTAAAAAATAGTACCGTTAATAATTGAGTATGGTATAATGATAGCAGAATAAAATGGGAGAGTAGCGATGAAAAATCTATACCTGTGTTTAACGGATTTTCAGATATTAAATGCCGTTAATTTGCAGCTTACCAAATTTAAAAATAAAAAATCAGATTTGTTTTTTATTACAAATAAAGAAGGCAACGAAAATCTTGCCCGGCGGCTTATAGCGACGGGACTTTTTGAAAAAGTATTTTTATTCAATAATTCCCGTATCAAAGGTTTGCATCAATATGCTCGTTCTACCGTAGAAGGCAGGCCCAATGATGGTTTGGCAGCGGCTGTAAAAGCATCTTTTAATGAAGTGCTTTATAAATTAGGCTGTAAATTAAGCGGAGAAGCTTATGCAATTAATGCTAAAATTGTTTTAGGCGGTAAAATGGATTTTGCAGCTTATGATGAAGTATTTTGCCTTGATAAACGACAGCTTGTTGTTAATTGTGTTAAACAGATTTTAAAAGAAACCGCCGGGAAATGCAAAATTAATTTGCTGGACGAGGGTACGAGTACTTACTGGCATTCTATTTTAACGGAAAACTTTCCTATAAGCGATATTTATTTGTATGCACCGGAACTTGCCAATTATTATGACGAAGGCTGGCAGGACAGAATTTATAAAATTCCGGCAATTGACTTTAATGATGAAAAGTTCCGCAGCATAATAAATAATGTTTTTAAGTTTGAAGATGATGGCAGTTATCCGTATAATGAAAAAGGGCAGCTTGTTTTACAAGACAAGATCATCTTTTTTGACCAGAATTGGGACCCGATGCCTGAATATTTTAAACATCTTAATAAATTTATGAAAGTTATTCTGCACAATCCTTATAAGAAACATAAAAAAGAAAGCGCTTTTTATGAACGCAAAATGGAAATGTTCCGTATAACAGCGGAAAAAAGCGGAGGCAACGAAGTCATCGTAAAACTGCATCCGCGCAGCCCCATGAGTTTTGTAGCGGACTATCAAAAAAGCAGATGCTCGATGGCGCCTAATTTAAAAGCTCCGTGGGAAGTTTTTATGGATAATTGTTTATTTACAAATAATATCTGGATAACGGTCAGCTCTACGGCATTATGCACTTATAAAATGATTTTTAACGAAAAACGCGAAGAAATACCGATGGTGTTTTTGTATAAAATTGTTTATAAGGGCAACAGAAATTACGCAGAAGATGATAAGTTCTTTCAAAGTTTTCAGAAAAAATATTCCGGCAGCGTATTTATACCGGAAACAATAGAAGAATTTATTGAAATTTATGACAAGTTGATAGTGCAGATGAATGAAAAACGGACAAAATAGATGACTGAGTTACGTGTTTTAAACATAGTTATTGCCAAAGTTTGGGGCGGTGGCGAACAATATGTGTATGATACCGCCGCAGCAATGAGCAAAAAAGGAATAAAAGTATATATTGCGGTTGACAAGAGCAATGCGCTGATGCAGGAGCGTTTTAGCGAAGCGGCTGAAGTAGCGGCATTTAATTTATATTCTGCGGCAGGATTACTTGCTGTAAAAAGTTTGGCAAGATTTATCTGGGCACATAACATAAATATAGTTAATTGCCACAGCGGCCATGCTATGCAGTTATGTTTGCTGCTAAAAATTTTAACCGGTGTTAAAGTAGTGATGTTTAAACATAATGCATTACCGGCCAAGCATGATTTTTATCATGCCTGGCAGCGCAGACATACCGATGCGCTTATTTGCGTATCGCGGCTTGTATATGATTTGCAGACGCAGGGATTATCAACAGATGAAAAACCAAAATACCATTTAATTTACAACGGTATTGCTGCTGAAAAATTTAATAAATATAAACATATAGCAAAAGATAACAGCAAGTTTGTTATTGGTTATGCCGGGCGTATCGCCGGTAATAAAGGCATAGATGTGTTGATGGAAGCATTTGAAAGATTATCTGAAAAATACGATAATATATATTTGCAGCTGGCAGGTACAGATGAAAAAGGCTATTTGCAAAAAGTACAGCAATTTATTGATGGGCACAATCTGCAAAACCGCATAAAATATTTAGGTAATCAAAAAGATATGGAACTTTTTTATAAAGGCTTGAATCTTTTTATATTGCCTTCAGTAGTAAAAGAAGCGTTTGGGCTTGTACTGTGCGAAGCGATGTATTGCGGAGTGCCGGTTATAACAACGGATAGCGGCGCCCAGGGCGAAATAATAACAAATGGAGTTGACGGAACTATTATACAAGCTAATAATAAAGCTATGCTTACAGCGGCAATGGAAGATGTTTACAATAACTATGCCAAGTATCTGAATATGGCTGCCAAAGCAAAACAAAAAATAAATGAAAATTTTACCGTAGAAAAATGTATTGAAAAATTAGAGAAAGTGTATGGGGATATTTTGTAATTAATGGAGGATAATAAATGAATATATTATTAATGCGTTTTGGCGCGGTTGTAGAATCTGAAGGCGGAACAGAAAAAGTGTTATGCAATATGGCTAACGAATTCGTTAAGCGTGGACATAATATGACTATTATTTGCTGTGAGAAGAAACAAGGAAAACCGTTTTTTCCATTATCTGAAAAAGTTGAGTTTATTAATTTAAATGATACAGGAAAAGAAATAAAAGGTCATACTTGGCTAAGAATAAAAAGAGAATTGTTAAAAGCAATAGGAAAGTTAGACAGAACAGCTAAAGATAAAATTTTTATTGAATCACGCTATGATAACAGCTATATAAAAAATAGATTTAATAAAATTATTGAAACAACAAAGCCAGATATTATAATTGCTTATGATTATTTAGCAGTATTGTTTTTAAAATATATTATGAAAAATAATTTACCAACAATTGCGATGCTGCATAATGATGCAAGCACATATTTTAATGATAATGCCAGTAAGTTGCAAATAAGTGCATACAATAATGTGGAATGTATTCAATTGTTAGATAAACATAAAGTAGAATTAGTAAAAAAATATTGTCCGGACTGCAAGGTTGTTTATATACCTAATACTATTGAAAACATAGAAGACGGTAATAAAAAGATCTATGAGAAAAAACTAAAAAAAATCATACATGTAGGAGCTTTAGTTGAAAATAATAAACGGCAACATATTATTATAGAGGCTTTTAATAAAATAAAAGCAGTAGATTCAGAATGGACGATAGAATTTATAGGGGGGACTAAAACTGATAAAGCTAAATTATATAAGGAAAAAATGTTAAAATATATTAAAGATAATAATCTAGAAAAAAATATAAATTTTTCTGGAATTTCTAATAATGTTATGCAAAAATTAATGGAATCTAATATTTTTGTTTTTCCAAGCTCTTCTGAAGGTATGCCTTTGGCACTTATAGAAGCAATGTCTTCTGGATTACCTGCTATTGGTTATAAAAGCTGTCCATCTGTTAATGAGCTTATAATAGATGGTTATAATGGTTTTTTATGTGATGATGGAATAGATGATTTTGCGGAAAAAATGAAGATTTTAATGCAAAATGAAGAATTGCGAAAACAGATGGGACAAAATGCAAAAGAAAGCATGAAACAATTTGCGCCAGAAAAAATATGGAACCAATGGGAAGATTTAATGAAAAAAGTTATAAAAATAAAAAAGTATTAACATTAAGGAGCTGTTAAAAGGTGAATTTTGTAAAAAAATTGGATATCAATGTTTTATTTTGCAGTGGATTTATAATCGCATCACATTGTGATTTTAGATTATCATCACATATTTTATTGATATGGATATTGTTTAATGTATATAAATTATATAAAAGCAAACAGCTGGTTATAATAAAAAATTATTATAATGATAATAAAATGTACATAAATTCTATTTTAGCCTTTTTTATGTTGCCTTTTATTGCTGTTATTTTACATGGTATGCCAAGTAATGAAGTTTCAGAATGGTCAAGTCAGTTTAGAGGTGAAATGGTTGGTATTGCAATACCGTTTCTATTATTAAAAGATAAAATTAGCGTAAAGAAAATATTGGTGTTAAGTATTATAATGGTCAATGTATCTATGTTTTATGGATACTATAAATATATTGCATTACATTACTTTAATTTAGGACCTATGATAACAGATGATCCTAATATAGCAAGGCTTAGTGGTTTTATTACAACAAATCCTAATGTTTATTCTATGTACCTTTTGATATTGTTTTGCGTAGTTGTTTATGCTTTTTATTATTTAAAAGAATATAGAGTATTAACTGCACTTACAATGCTGAATATTTTTATTTCTTTAGTTATTGCAATGAGCAGAGGTTGTATTTTATTGTTCTTTGCTGGTATAGTTGTTTTTTTAATTTATAAATTAAGAAAAAATTTAAAAGCTTTAGTTGCTGCTTTATGTATTATTTTTATTGGTTTTGGTGGAGTTTTATTTGTAAATCCTACTTTCGCAAATAGAATTGTAGGTACAATAAAAGATTCAAGAATTGATACTCAAAGGTATGTATTATATAGTACCGCTATAAATATAATAGAAGATAACTGGTTTAGTGGTATAGGTAAAGGTAATTTAAAACAAAATTTTGAAAAATATAATGAACATAAAGATATAAGAAATGCTACTTTCTATCGTGCACATCAGATTGTTTTAGAGATGATGGTAAACAGCGGTATTTTTGGTTTATTTGCGTTTTTAAGTTTTATAATTTTTCAATTTAAGGTGTTCTTTAAAGAATATTTCAAAAATAATAGTGATAAAATAAAACAGTATGCAGCCTTGATGTGTTTATTTATCATTGGTATAGTATTTACCTATATGCAAGTAGAAAATGTATATTATTCTCTTAGGAAAATATATTGGATTTATATAGGGCTTGGCTATTATATTTTGATAAAAAATAACAATGATAAGTTAATTGAGTAATTTGTATAGTGCTCATGTATTTAGTAGAGGTTTTACCATGCCGATAAAAATAATTAAAATCCTTCTTGCCGGGTTGTTTGCCGGTCATTTGTTAAAAGCGAATAGAGTGCGTTCTGTGGCGCGGTTCAGCCGGGCAGGATGGGTTATGTTTTTTACGGCGGTTAAGTTTTTCTGGCTGGTGTTTAAATATGCGCGGCAACGAGATAAGAAATTAAAGAAAAACCTTTAATGATTAACCTTATTTTAAATTTTTTACACTGGTAAGTTATAGTTAAATAAAAGATAGTTGAGCAATATTAAATAAAATCATCTAAAGGAACTAACCCATGCAAATCATAATTTCGCCGGCGAAGAAGATGCGTGTCGATAATGACGATATTGGCGCGGCACGTTTGCCGGTGTTTTTAAGCAAAACTGAAGAAGTTTTAACTGCTCTGCGCGCGCTGGATTACACGGGCCTGCAAAAGTTGTTGCAGTGCAACAACGCTATTGCGGAGCTTAATTACAACCGCTTGCAGCGTATGGATTTGCGCCGCAATTTAACGCCTGCCGTTTTCAGTTACGACGGTTTGCAGTACCAGCATATTGCGCCGAATGTTTTGGATGAAGCCGCGTTAAAATATCTGGAAGGGCATTTAAAAATACTCAGCGGGTTTTACGGAATTTTAAGTGCGTTTGACGGTGTTGTGCCTTACCGGCTTGAGATGCAGGCGCGGCTTGCCTGCGGCGGAGCAAAGAACCTGTATGCTTTTTGGGGCAGCAGCCTGTATGATGAACTTGTTAAGAACGATAACGAAGTTTTAAACCTGGCTTCCAAAGAGTACAGCAAAGCGGTGGAGCCTTACGTTACGGATAAAATCCGTTTTGTAACCTGCGTGTTCGGCAGCCTGCAAAACGGCAAAATTAAGGTTAAGGCAACGGAGGCCAAAATGGCGCGCGGCGAGATGGTTCGCCGCTGTGCGGAAGAAAACGTGCAGCACATTGATGAAGTGAAAAATTTTACCGTTAACGGTTACAGTTTTGCTGGAACATTATCCGGCGCAAACGAGTTTGTTTTCTTAAAATAATAATGTTTAATCTGCCTGCGGCAAATGCTGCGGGCTTTTATTTTTGCCTGTCAGCAGCGTTTGAATGCGGCAAGTGTAAAATATCAAATAAAAATTTGATGTATTTTGCCCGAATTTAACAGGTAAAGAAGGAACAGTTCATCAAAAAATTTAGCATATATCATTTTTAAAGGGCAAAAATGCGCAAAGTGTAAACTTTGTTATACAAAATTTTCTTAACAGAATTGTGAACTTTTGCTATTTTTATTAGTGTAGTAAAGTGCTGAAATGCACTATTTGCTTGAAAACGGTATTTGTCTGCGCAGACAGATGAATACTGTTTTATTTTAATTTTATGAGGAGGAAAAATGATGGGTATTAAGGAAAATGCGTTTGCGTATATTGATGCGCACCGCAGTGAGATGCTGAAAATGTGGGAAGAACTTGTCAGCATAGACAGCGGCTCTGACTATAAACCCGGCGTAGACAAAGTTGTTGCCAAAGTAGCAGGAATTTTAACGGATATGGGCGGCAAAACACGTATTGTGGAACATGAAAATGCCGGTAATGCCGTTGTAAGCGAATTTGGCGACTGCAAAACCAGGCCTTTTATTGTTTTAACAGGCCATCTGGATACTGTTTTCAGCGACCCGGAAACGACTAAGAAGCGTCCGTTTACCATTAAAGAGGGCAGGGCTTACGGCCCGGGTGCGCTGGATATGAAGGGCGGCGTTACGCTTGCCATTCACGGGCTGCAGGCCTTGCAGAATGCCGGATTTGACAAATATGCCTTTAAAGTTGTTTTTGCCGGTGACGAAGAAACGGGGCATAAAAACAGCGATTTGGCAGAAACTATGATGGCAGAATTTAAGGGTGCATTAGCGGCGTTTGATTTTGAAACCGGCTTTATGAACGATAACGTAGTTGTAGAGCGCAAAGGATTTTACCGTTTTATTATGGAAACCTTCGGGCGCAGTGTGCATGCAGGCAACGAGCCGGAAAACGGCCGCAACGCTATCGTGGAGCTGGCGCGCAAGGCTGTTGATATCGATGCTTTAACCGATTGGAACACCGGCACAACAATTAATGTCGGTACTATTGAAGGCGGCACGGTTGCCAATGCTGTTCCGGCTTATGCCAGAATGGAAGTAGATGTGCGTTACCTTGACCCGGCGGATTTTGAAAAGAAGAAAGAGCAGTTTGAAGTTATCGCCGGTAAGGTTTACATTAAAGATGTAACTACCAAAATGACGCCGGTAGCAGGTTTGGAGCCGATGGTTCGCCTTGACGGCAATATGAAGCTGTTTGATGTGTATAAATCGGTTTACGAAGAAGAAGGCTTCGGCAGCCCGGAACCGATTTTAGTCGGCGGCGGCAGCGATGCTACTTACACCACCGAAGTTGGCGTACCTACCGTTTGCGCTGTTGGCGTAAAAGGCGGCTTAAACCATACGGTTGATGAATTTGCCGATGTGGAATCGCTGTTTATGCGTGCCAAAGTATTTATCGGCACTGTTTTAAAATTATAATCAGGGGGGATTACTGTGGCTGAAAAAGATGTAACTGCGGTAGAAGAAAAAGATTACGAGCATCATTTAACCTGGCGCGGCTGGCTGTCTTTTATAGTTGTTGCATTGTCGTTTTCGGGTATTTTAAAAGATATGGGCCCGCTGAGCGCCTTTGATTTTACGGTGCTGACAGGCAAGTTTGGCAAAATTGCCGAAGGCGCGACTTTTATCGGCAAGGGCGGCATTGGCGCCAGCGAAGGTTTTATGTTTTCGCTTACATTATTCCCGACCGTTATTCTGGCGCTGGGCATTGTGCGTGTGGTTGAAAGCCGCGGCGGGCTTTTGGCGGCAGAACGCATTATCCGTCCGCTGCTGCGCCCCTTGATGGGTTTGCCAGGTTATGTCGGGCTGGCGTTTATCAGCAGCTTTACTACAACGGACGTTGGCGCGGTAATTACGCGCGATTTGTATGACGAAGGCAAATTAACCGATGATGAGCGCACAATTTTCGTGGCTTACCAATACGCTGCTTCCGGCACGCTTGCCAATACAATTAACTGCGGCGCGCCGCTGATGCCCATTTCTTTACTTTCTTTCGGTATCATCTTTATGGTGGAAATTATTGTTAAAATTATCGGTGCCAATATTATAAGGGTTTACCTGGCAATGAAACGCAAAAAGGCCGTAGGGGGTGCAAACTGATGGCAGCACAGGCTAAAAATAAAACAATTTTGGAAGAATTTATGGTGGGCTGCAAAAAAGGTTTTTACGTTGGCGTTGAAAATATTATGCCTGCTATGGTGCTGGCATATGCTTTGATTTTGTTTTTGAATATTACGGGGCTTATGGATATTATCGCTTCGGCGGTTGCACCGGTTATGGCGCTGTTTGGTTTGCCGGGTGCGGCGATTGTGGCTTTGATTTCTGCCTTTTTTGCCAAAGCTGCGGGCGCTGCAACGGCGGCGTCGTTATATGCTGACGGTATTATCAATGCGGCGCAGGCAACTATTTTGTTCCCGGCAACTATTACCATGGGCACGCTGGTTGGCCACTTTGCGCGCTGCGTATTAACCGCCGGCACTAACCCGAAGCACCATGCATTTTTGCTGGTAATTCCTATTATCGACGCTTTGCTGTCGATGGTTATTGTAAGGGTAATTTTAAACTTTATGGGGATTTCCTGCTAATAGGAGGTTTAACTGAGGATGAATGAGAAAGAGCAGGCATTTGCGTATATTGAAGGGCACCGCGATGCTATGATGAAAATGTGGGAAGAACTTGTTATGATGGACAGCGGCTCCGGCAATAAGCCGGGCGTTGATGCCATTGTGGCAAAAGTTGCCGGCATTTTGGAAGGCATGGGCGGCAAAACCCGCATTATTGAACACGAAAATGCAGGCAATATGCTGGTAAGCGAATTTGGCGACTGCAAAAATAAACCTTTTGTAATTTTTACAGGCCATCTGGATACTGTTTTTGACGACCCGGAAACCACCAAAAAACGCCCCTTTACCATTAAAGACGGCACTGCTTACGGTCCGGGCGCGCTGGATATGAAGGGTGGCGTAACGCTTGCCATTCATGCTTTGCAGGCCTTGCAGAGCGTTTGTTTTGACAAATACGGCGTTAAGGTTATTTTGGCAGGCGACGAAGAAGTTGGGCACAAGCACAGCGATTTTGCCGGTAAGATGATGGAAGAAGCCAAAGGCGCGGCTTATGCTTTTAATTTTGAAACCGGTTTTATGGATGACAGCCTGGTACTGGCACGCAAAGGCGTGTACTGCTTTGCCATGGAAGCCTTCGGCCGCGGCGCGCATGTAGGCAATGCTCCGGAAGAAGGGCGCAGCGCCATTAAAGAACTGGCATACAAAATTCTTGATATTGAAGCGTTAACCGACTGGAGCAAAGGGCTTAATTTAAACGTCGGCGTTATCGAAGGCGGCACTGTGCATAACTCTGCACCGGCGTATGCCAAAATGATTGTGGATATGCGCTTTACCGACCCGGCAATGCTGGAAGCAATGAAAGCCAAATTCCAGGAGATTAACGACAAGGTTTACGTTGACGGCGTAACCTGCAAAATGACGCCGGTATCTTTAATGCAGCCGATGGTTGAACTGGAAAGCAGCAAAGAGCTGTTTGAGCTTGTTAAAAAAGTTTATGAAGCGGAAGGCTTCGGCAGCCCGAAAGCAATTACCGTTGGCGGCGGCAGCGATTCTGCCTATACAACCATGGTTGGCGTGCCTACCGTGTGTGCTATGGGCGTTAAGGGCGGGCGCAACCATACGGTTGACGAGTTTGCCAATGTGGAATCGCTGTTTATGCGTGCCAAATTAATGTGTGCCGTAATGCTGGCGCTGTAATTTGCGGTTGACAACGGCGGCGCAAAACTTTATACTTAATTTAACTGAACAGGGGAGCTTACAGATAGGCTGAGAGGAAGCTGTGCGCTTCGACCCTAAACCTGATTTGGATAATGCCAACGTAGGGAATGTTTGCAGATGTCGGCAAGTGCCTTGTTGGTGCTTGCCGTTTCTTTATATTAGGCAGTTGCAATTTAATATGCCGTTAGAGTGAGCAAAGCTCATGAAGGGGTGCACCACCGCGGGTGCAGGCTTCTTCATGGGCTTTTTTAATTGCGGCGGAAAGGAGAAAAGATGCGTGTTAACGGAAAAGACATTGAACTTAAACGCGGTATGACGCTGGCGGAATTTTTGGCTGAGCATAACTACCGCGCAGAACTGGTGGCAGTGGAGCACAACGGGCAGATTGTGCCGCGTGCGGAATTTGGCGCAGCCGTTTTAAAAAACAGCGACGAACTGGAAATTGTAAGTTTTGTGGGAGGAGGTTAAAGCCGTGGCAGATGATTTTAAAAAGCAGCTTGCGCAAGTGCGTGTGGGCATTGCCGGGCTGGGCGGTTTGGGCTCGCACATAGCTGTGTTTTTGGCACGTGCGGGCGTACAGTACCTGCACCTGGTGGATTTTGACCGCGTGGACGAAAGCAATTTAAACCGCCAGCACTATTTTTTGCGTGACGTGGGCCGGCTAAAAACAGAAGCGCTGTCGGAGCAGCTTTTGGCAATTAACCCGGCGCTTAAAATTAAAGCGGAAAATATAAAACTTACGGAAACAAACGTCGCCGCTGTTTTTAAAGCTGACGGCATTATCTGCGAAGCGGTGGACAGGCCTGAAACCAAGGCCATGCTTGTAAACACGCTGCTTGCCGCTTATGCGGATAAAACGCTTATTGCGTGCAGCGGGCTGGCGGGCGCAGGGCGCAGCAACGCCATTAAAACACGGCGCATAAGCAAAAACTTTTATTTGTGCGGCGACGGCGAAAGCGGCATAGAAACCTGCGGGCGGCTTTCGGCACCGCGGGCAGCTTTATGTGCAGCGCATGCGGCAAACCTTGCTCTGGCGCTTATTTTAGGATTGGAGGAATAACAATGGAAGATGCACTTATTTTAGGCGGGCATAAATTTAACAGCCGCTTTATTTTAGGCAGCGGCAAATATTCTCTGGAGCTTATTAAAGCGGCGGTGGAAAACGCCGGTGCGGAAATTTTAACGCTGGCCCTGCGCCGCGTAAATGACGGCGGCATGGCCAATATTTTAGATTATATTCCCAAAGGCATTACGCTTTTGCCAAACACCAGCGGCGCACGCACCGCGCAGGAAGCTGTGCGCATAGCCCGCCTGGCGCGCGAGGTATGCGGCAGTAATTTTGTAAAGATAGAAGTAATCCGCGACAGCAAATACCTGCTGCCCGATAATTACGAAACAATTAAGGCAACGGAAATTTTGGCGGCCGAAGGCTTTGTGGTAATGCCATATATGTACCCCGATTTAAACGCCGCGCGCGACCTGGCAAATGCCGGTGCTGCCTGCGTAATGCCGCTTGGCGCGCCTATCGGCAGCAATATGGGGCTGGTGACGAAAGAATTTATACAGATTTTAATTGATGAAATTGACCTGCCCGTTATCGTCGATGCCGGTATCGGCTCTCCTTCGCAGGCGTGCGAAGCAATGGAAATGGGCGCGGCGGCAGTAATGGCCAATACCGCCCTTGCCACCAGCGGTAATATTCCCGCCATGGCGGAAGCGTTTAAGCTGGCAATTAATGCCGGGCACAAAGCCTACCTTGCCGGGCTTGGCGCAGTAACGGGGCGCGCGTCGGCAAGCAGCCCGCTGACAGGCTTTATAGGGGAGTGACGCTGATGAATGAAAAACAAAACCTTGCGGCAGCTGCACAGGACTGCATGGCCTACCTGCAGGGAATGGAAGTAATAGAATCGGATATTTTGGATGAAGTGCAGCACGCGGCTGACAGAGTGGATTTTAACGCTTTTACGGAGCGGGACGTAAAGGCCGCGCTTATGCGCAAGCACAAAACGGTACAGGATTTTGCGGCGCTTCTTTCGCCGGCCGCGCTGCCGTTTTTGGAAGAAATGGCGCAGCAGGCAAGGCAGCTTACCTTTAAATGGTTCGGCGCGGCACGCAGCATTTTTACGCCGCTGTACCTTGCCAATTACTGCGAAAATTACTGCGTGTACTGCGGCTTTAACTGCCATAACAAAATTAACCGCTTAAAGCTGGACGAAGACGGCATGGAACGCGAAATGCAGGCCATTGCCGCTACCGGCCTGCGTGAAATTTTACTTTTAACAGGCGAAAGCCGCAGCATGAGCGGCGTGGAATATATTGCTTCTGCCGTAAGGCTGGCGCGCAAGTATTTTGCCGTTGTGGGGCTTGAGGTATACCCGCTGAACAGTGATGAATACGCGTACCTGCACGAATGCGGTGCGGATTATGTAACGGTGTTTCAGGAAACTTATGACGTTGACGCTTACGCCAAACTGCATCTGGCGGGGCATAAGCGTGTGTTCCCGTACCGTTTTTACACGCAGGAGCGTGCGTTAAAAGGCGGCATGCGCGGCGTGGCGTTTGCGCCGCTGATGGGGCTGAGCGGCTTTTGCCGCGATATTTTTGCCTGCGGCTTGCACGCATATTTGGTGCAGCGCAAATACCCGGCTGCGGAAATCAGCTTTTCGTGCCCGCGCCTGCGTCCGGCGGAAGGCAACGAACTGCCGCCCGAAGCCAACGGCACTGATTTGCGCCATTTAGTGCAGGCAGTGTGCGCTTACCGTCTGTTTATGCCGCAGGCAGGCATTACCGTTTCCAGCCGCGAAGGCGCCGGAGTGCGCGATAATCTTTTGCAGATTGCGGCAACAAAAATTTCCGCAGGCGTAAGCACGGGCATCGGCACGCACAGCAAGCAGGAGCGCGAAGGCGACGAGCAGTTTGAAATTGACGATAACCGCAGCGTGGACGAGGTGTTTAACAGCATAAAAAAAGCCGGCTTACAGCCGGTGCTTACGGATGGCAGTTATGTATAAAAATTTTGTTTGCGTCACGGACAGAAAAATAAACCGCGCGCCGTTTTTGCAGCAGATAGAAAGTATCTGTGCCCTGCGCCCCAAAGCGCTTATTTTGCGCGAAAAGGATTTAACCGAAGTGGAATACACGCAGCTTGCACAGAAGGTGCAGGCAGTTTGCAAAACCTATGGCGTTAAGTTTATTGTACATACCTTCTGGCGGGCGGGACTGGCGCTCGGCGCGGACGGAGTGCACCTGCCGCTGCCAGTATGCGCCTCAATGACAGCAGCGGAGCGTTTGCAGGCAGGACGCTTTGGCGTTTCCGTACACAGTGCGGAAGAAGCAAAGGCGGCAATTAAATTTGGCGCGGCATATTTAACAGCCGGGCATATTTACGCAAGCAGCTGCAAACAGGGCGTACCGCCGCGCGGTTTGGCGTTTTTAAAGGAAATCTGCACGCTGAGCCCGGTGCCTGTTTATGCCATTGGCGGCATCGGGCTTAATAAGGCGCAGCTTGAAGAAGTGCTGGCATGCGGCGCTGCCGGAGCGTGCGTGCGCAGTGCGTTTATGCGGCTTTAAAACTTAACGGCCTTAACGCAGAACATGGGCACGGGAATATAAAAAATATCTTCGGCGGCGTAAATGCGGCTGCCTACCGTTGTATCCGTGCTGACGCAGCACAGCCCGGTGCTTTGCAGAAATTCTTCGTCCCACTGCGGGCGGTTATAGGCGCTGATGTCCAGCATGTGGTAAATGTTGTGGCATTCGTCCAAAAGCTCCGGCGCAATATCCGCATGGGCGTTTTTGGCAGGCAGCTTCTGGCTGTGGTGCGCACGGGCATATTCGGCGTCGTAATTTAAAAGCAGGCCGCCCGGTTTAAGCACGCGCAGCCACTCGCGGTAGGCGGTTTCCGGGTGGGGCAGGTTCCACATTACGTTGCGGCTTATTACAACGTCAAAACTTGCGTCAGCAAAGTCCAGCGCTTCGGCGTCCATAACCATAAATTCTGCATTGCTGCGTTCTGCGGCGGCAAGTGCCCTGGCGGCTTCAATCATTTCCGGGGTCAGGTCAATGCCGGTAACGCGGTGCTTTTGCCCCAGCAAAATGCCAAAAAAGCCTGCGCCGCAGCCAATGTCCAAAATTTTTAAACTGCGGTTCTGCGGCAGGTGGCGCGTAATTTCATGCTGCCATAAAAGCTGTTTTTCGCTGTGCAGTTCTGCCTTGCGCAGATTGGCAAAACCTGTGCTGCGTTTTTGCCAGTAGCCGGTTATATATTCTTTTTCGTCTGTGCGGTGGATGATGCTTGCTGCGGAAATTTCACTCATAATAATGCTCCTTTAATCTATGCTTAAGTCTTTGGTTATTTCGTAATAATCGCAGGGGTGCGCGGCAAAGCCCTGAACCGTGCTTTTCATTATCAGCGTCATTTTTAAATGGGCAATGTAGGCAAAGGCGCTGCCGTCAACCAGCTTCCGGCTGATGTCTGCCGCAAGCTCCGTGCGTTTTTCGGGGCTGAACTCGCTGCCGAGCTGCCCTACGAGGCTTTCGGTATCGGGGTTATAGTAATTGCCGCTGTTGTAGGCGCTTTCCTTCAGCACGTGGGTGGTAAAATAATACTGCGCGTCACCGGTGGGTGCGGTAACAAAGGCTTTGGCGTAAATATCCCACTCGCCGCGGCGCAGAAAGTTGGCATAACCGTCCGTAGGGTTAATTTCAAGGCGGATGCCTATTGTTTTAAGCCAGCTTTGCGCGGCTTCTGCCAAAAGCGGCAGCTCCTGGCGGAAGCTGTAAGTAAGCCAGCGCAGGGTCAGCGGTTGGCCGTCTTTATCCACATAGCCGTCGCCGTCGGTATCAGTCCAGCCTGCTTCGGCAAGCAGCTGGCGTGCGCCTTGGGGGTTGTATTCCGGCGCATTCACTGTAGAGCCGCCAAAAGGCAGGTTCGGCGGAAACGGCCCGGCTGCGGCAATGCCGTTGCCCATCAGCTGCACTCTGGCGAAAGTTTTCTTGTCAAGGCTCATAACAACGGCGCGCCGTACGCGTTCATCCTGCAGGGCAGGTGTGTTAAAATTAAAGGCTGCCAAAAACGTGCGCGAGGTATCGGTGCTGCTGATTTTATAAGCCGCGCTGTCTTTAAAAAGCGGCAGTGAAGCATAGGGCAGTCCCTGCGCGGCGTCAATTTCGCCGTTTTGCAGCGCCAGTGCCAGCGTGTTGCCATCGGTAATGCTGCTGACGATAATTCTGTCCGTTTTCGGCACGCCGCCGTAGTAAGAGGGGTTTTTAACCAGCACAACTTCTTTCGGCGTCAGGCTTTCTACCATAAAGGGGCCGGTGCCGCTTATTTTGGTATCGTCGCCGGTGCCGCGGCTCATGTCAATAATGCAGCCGTAGGGGTCGCACAGGTAGTTAATCAGCACCGGCACTTTGGCGGCCGATGTAATGGTTACGGTCTGCCCTTCGGCGGTAATGCCCGTTATTTTTAAATCAACACTGGCGCGGTTATGGCGGCTTATTAAATCCTCCAGGCAGGCTTTAACGGCTGCGCCTGTCATTTTGTTGCCGCTGGTAAAGTAAATATTGTCTTTTAAGGTAATTTTAACTGTGTTTTCGTTAATAAATTCGTACTTTTCGGCCAGCCACGGATGAGGCTGCATGGCATCGTCAAATTTAAAAAGCGTTTCGCCTACGCCGTAGCGGATGGCGCTCCAGCCCTGATAGGCTTCGTGCGGGTCCATACCGGCGTTTTCGTTGGCAATGCCGTAGGCAGGCGTGCCGTAGCGGAATACCTTTTCGCCGCCGGGGGCAGCGTTGTTACCGCAGGCAGAGGTTAAAAGCGCGGCGGAAAGTATAAGTAAAGCTAAAAATTTCATACAATCACCCAAATAAAAAAGCCATGAAGAAACTGCCGCTTATCGAAGCGGTTACAGCCTTCATGGCTTTGGTTTATGTTTTAAAAGAATAATTTTAACAGCTGCTCCGGCAGCCATGCGGTTGCTCCTGCAACCTGTAATTTATTATAAAACTTAAAGCGGACTCTATGTCAAGCCCTGCTGCTTAAAAAAGAAACAAATTTTACGTGTTTATCCATGTATTCGCCAATACTGCCTATAACCTTGCCCATGGTAAAAGCGGCAAGTATTGTGCCGAAGCCCAGCCCGTCCACGCGGCCCAGAAAGAAAAAGGTCATGGCGGCGGTAATGGCAAGGCAGATAACGTCAAAACTTATTTTAATGCGCGCATAGCTCCAGCCGGTAATGGCGGCAAGCTCGCGCGGAAAAAGGT
>UMJI01021835.1_pt1 | contig 30960 bp, 27 predicted proteins | sample 1965991 | NCBI WGS metagenome assembly UMJI01 (sample SAMEA4836140, study PRJEB28245) | human gut metagenome | biome: gut microbiome; material: fecal sample | place: Denmark | collected 2008
AAGATAAAAAAGCTCAGTATATGTATCAGTTTGACTCAAAAGACTGCCATTCAGAGGAAGAACTTGCTAGAGCAATGGCTCTCAGTTGGAAAAAAGGAATTGAGGAGGTAACAAGAGGAAGATTAGGAGAAACTTATAAAAACAGGCTGGGGATGGAGTATAAGAATTCATCGGACAGGATTAGTAATATTGAATATGACTATGAAAGAGTGAGTCCAGATATTGCAAAACATGCGGTATTGGCAGAAATTATTGGCTTTTTGGGAAGAAATATGGCGTTTGCCTGGAAGGGCTATATTTACGAAAATGAAACTGGTAATACGGATTATGCATCTTTAGCAGAAGACTTGTATTCTGATGCGAATAATGTGAATGCAAATAATTTTGATGAATTAGTAAGCTCAAGAGCTTTAAAGGAATTGCTTTATCCACAGATCCGTTTTGTTGATGATAGTTCATCGGATAATGACAAGCAAAAAGTAGATTATGATGGCTGCATGAAAAATATTAGATATCTTAATGATATGGCAAAAAATTCTATGGAGTTAGCCAAATATTATGTGGCGGAATTGTGTTATAGAAATGCTGAAAGTAGCAATATGGACAGCTATATCGTTGGTCTTTATACGAAAGGAAAAACCAAAGATTTAATAACATTTTTGCAGGATACTTTTTCAAGCGTCAATATTGACTCTGCGTTGAAAATAGCAAATACAGAGAGTGATGACTACAATAATCCGATATTGAAATTTTTGAACGATTATAAGAAATGTCCTCGATTAAAAGCCTGTATCATAAGTGCGTTTGGTTTAGAGTATGAACTCCTTGATGAAATCAAGATGACAGGATCTACGACGGAGCAGATCTTAGAATTGATTGTATTGTTAAGCTTTTGTGATGAGGTTAGCAATGCCTCCGTGGGTATTAAAGATATTTTTATGCAGACATGTTATGTCAACGTAATATGTGAGTATATAAAGGAAAAAAATAATTGGAAATATATTGATGCAACAGGGAATACAAAAGCAGGTGAGTATAAAAAACGTCTTGATCAAGGAGCTGAAATTATAGAGAAACTTAATGGTTCGGGGAATTATAAAATATTTTGTGAGTTTGTGAGAAGTTTATTTAATCTTCAGAATTTAATTCAAGATGTAATAAAAATTTTTGTATATGATGTGGATTTTGCATCGTCTGGATTGTTGTTATGTACACAAAAGAATGGAGACAATGTATTTTTAAATAGTGCTATTGTAGCCCAAAACGAGAAAAGTAATTTGTGCTTAGTAGATGACAAGTTTCTTATTCCCAAAGAGGTGGCAGAAAAGAATTGTAAGAACAAATTAAAGATTTCTAAGCCTAAGTCCCAGAAAGATATAATGGTATATTCTATCGAGTCTACGCATGAATATGCTAAAAGATTTCGTAATTCATTCCGAAATCTTGTTGGTGATGGAATCGATGAAATGTTGAAGAAAAGTAAAATGAAATTATTGATTGATTTTATAATAGCATTGATTGTCGTTGTGTTGGGCATTGGTTTAATATTTTCAGGGATAATGCTTGCCACATCCAAAACACTTAATGAAGGAAATATAAATCAGACAGTTGAAGTTGGAACGATAATCCTCGACTTTGTGCTTGGCTGTTCTTTTGTCATGGGATGTAAGGGAGATTTGAAAGATGCATGGGATAATCTTGCTCTTTTTAATAATAACCAGGAGATGATAAGAAAAATAAAATTAATTGATAACATGATAAATAAATTAGAAAGTGCCACAAAAAATAAAAGAATGCTTTGTTTAGATGTGGATGAAAAGGAAGTAGTTAAAATTTCTGGTTGTGCAAGAAATAGTACAAAAATGTATATAGAAAAAAATCATTTGTGTAGTACCAATTCATCCTATAAGGCGAGTAGGTCTTTCATATTATTTGCAGTAGGTATAATTGGATCGGCATTATTCTTATTTAGCCATATACCTGCAAAGAATGTATTTGGTGCCATGCTTGAAAACAATGTAAAACAGGCTGAAGTGTTTTCTGAATCAAGACAGTCTCTTCCAAGCATTATATATGTGATTGATAAAAAGGTGACGTATGGTGTTTTGTTCATTACTGAAGCAAATGCAAAAATCAGTTTGATTAGTCAGTATAATGCAGAGAATATTGATACTAAACAATTTGAAGAACGTAGAAAGGCATATTATTCGCTTTGTAAAAAAGCTGGATATTCCATTGATGCAGGATTGTTGGCAACCTTGGATAAGATAGATATATCCAAGTCGGAATATATTAAAGGAACAAAAATAAGAAAATCAGCTATGCTGACGGAAAAGAAAAGAAAAACCGTAGTGAAACATTATCTGAATGTAATACCGGAGGATTCTAATTATGCGGATGCACAGAAATTTATGGATTCATATTTAAACGAATTATATAAAAAGCAACAGAGTTATATTGAAACCGATAATACGAAAGCATTAATAAAACTGACAGCTAAGTATAAAAAATTGTTGAAAGGGAATGTAAATGGATCAAAATTAAAAGATATCTATAATATATTAAATTGTAAAACAGACACAGAACAAAAGGCAAAAGAACTAATAGCACTGCAATTACATTACAAAGGGAGCGATTGGGCGAAAGAGGGAATGTTAAGAATTTCATGTCAAAGATATGCGAGAGGAAAATACTATGTTCAAGTACAAAAAAAGACATCTGGTTTATCAAGATTATTTCATAAGTATGATACAGAATTTTATGTGTTTAATACTTACAGATATGATATGGTAACGGATGTTCCGAATGATATTAAATTTGAACCGCAATCTTTTAAACCAGGTATTAGCCCTAAAAAATATCTTGCTTTAATGGGGTGAAAATTATATTAGTGTAATTGAGAAGGAGATAAATATGGCTAGAGGAAATGATGCATATGATTTGCTAATAAGTGATGAACAAGAACAAAATAAAGGAAAATTACTATATGAGGAAAAAGGAAAATTGAGATATATTTTTTATGACATGATTGGATTTATTATTTTTATTATGATTATAAAATATTATAACAATATTGATCCTAATATGCATATTGCATATATGGCTATTCAGTTTATTGGTTTGGTTTTTGTAATATTTAAATTAGCTAAACATTTCAACACATGGCGTTCAAAAATAGAAATATATGAGCATTATATTGTTGCCTATGGTTATCAAGCATATTTTAACATGGATGGGTTATTTATATATCCCAGAAATTTCAAAAAAGAACAGTGGGGAAGTGGCGTTTGTTATGGATATGGTTATTCGGGAAAGCGCATTTACATAGTATTTCCGAAATGGAGTGACATAGAGACCATAGTTGTTTTGGATAAAATGGATAGCAGTAAAATAGAGAAAACATTGCAGCAAATAGGAGTTAAGCCATTCAGTGGTTATTAAAAACAGTGTTAAAAAGAATGATGTCAATTGAAAAGCATTATTTTATATTAGTCTACCATTTTTACATAGGAGCTAACTTATGAGACAGGATTCAAGAACTTATTATCAAGAGAGATATTCTGAAGTGATTCAAGCTGGCGAAGATCCAGCGGAGGTTGTGAATGCTTTGGCAGATCGACTTATGCGTAATGATCCGGAAGCGATGGATGTGGCATGTCGGGTGATTTATTATAAGTTTTATGATTTGGCGGTGCGTTATGCTCAGCAATCAAAATGGACATCGGATTATGTTGATACAATTTTAGACCAGGCATGTGAAGATTTCTATAGGATGTGTACTAGAGGACTGGATGAGTCTGTGCTGACTCAGGGAGTATTTGGGCTATTGTATAAGCAGGTTTATTATGGGTATCGTCATATAATAAATGAAAACAAGAAATACTCTAAAAACACTCAATTTGAAAATGACGATTCTGATGACATAGAAAGAATTAATGCAAAGAACAATCGGGAAGATAATATTTCATCAGATGTTTTGGAAAATGTGCTTGCGGAGGAAGAGGCGGATTGTGATAAAAGAGTGCTTGATTTTTTCAGACAGGCATTAATGGATAATAAAGAGATTCCATATCAGATGATTACATATTGTTATGCATCTTTATTGCCTATGATGTTTAAGGAAAGCAGTGATGATCTGTTCAAAGAAAATATAAACCACTTGTCGGCAAGAGGAAAAGGCAATTCATGGTTTAAAAATGGAAAAACGGGTGGAGATATTAATAGAAACAGCTCTATTCTCTTAAAGTGGGCTGTTGATGCAATGAATGAGCAAACAACGGGATTTTTGAGTGAAGAGTTCGAAAAGTTTTACATACAAGAACCGATAGTAGGAATGCCATTTTCATGGGGAGCACCATATCGTCTCGCATTAAAAGATGAGCATGGAGGAAAGGCAGTTAAAGACATTGTCATTACTGAAGAATTTGATACATTGAGAATAAAGAATTGGCCATCTCGAGTGGGAATGCGATTATACGAAGATACTAAGAGAAGAATGTGTCAAGATAAAGAGTTTCGGAAAGCTGCTGTTGGACGGGCAGAAAAAATTATTTATGATTTAAGCAGATAATTAATGATCAGGACAATTTATGGAGGTAGCATATATGGAGCATTTGACACAGAATCAGATTAACAAATTGACATATTATTATTTGAATAGGAAAATTCTTTCAAATGAGCTAGTGAATGCAAAAAAGCATATGGCACAATGCCAATCCTGTTATGAGAAGTTTTGTATCAGTATTGTTGCGGCTCATGAATTGGGAGAAAAAAAATTGATAGATATAAGTATGTTGGCTGACGGAAATGAAAGTCAAAATATATTTGTTCGAATTAATTCTGTTGCCGGAAAGTTACAGGTATCCGTAAACGAAGCTTTGGAAAAAACAATGGCAAAACTTTGGAATTTTATGCCGGAATCACAGATTGCAGTGGCGAGAGGAGAGGATAATAAAAACAATCAAACTTTTGTTAATCAGCAATCAGAATATTCTTCCATCACTTTACAAGATAATCACTTGGTTATTCGTTTGGATGACGAATATTTTAGCAATGCAAGGTATGAGGCAGTATACACAGAAAATGGAGAGGAGATAATAATTCCATTTTCATATAACGAAATGGAAGAATGTTTAGAAGTAACTGTTGAGATTAAGAGTAGTGATTATGAATTGATAATTAGGGAGAGTAATAAAGAATGAAAATTGAGGAATTGGCAGGAAATTATTGTATTTTATCTACGGAAGAAGAGGATTTTGAGGTGGAGATATACGATACAGTAGAGTTTGAGAATGTAACATATGCTTTTCTGCTGCCAGTGGATGAACCGGATTCGGAAGATATTTATATTATGCAGCAAAATATACATGATGATATTTGTGAGTATTATCCAGTGGAGGATGATATTGTTTTAAACTCTTTGCTTGAAATATTTAAAGAGAGAAATAGTGAGCAATTTATATTTGAAGATTAAAATTTGCTAGTCGGGGGGAGTATATGTTTGAAAAAAGAAAGAATAAGAAATTGATAAATGAAATTATCCGATTAAATGATGAAGCGGTCAATGCAGAAAAGCAGGGAGATTCAGTTCGCGTATTGTCTTGTATTGACAATGCATGGGAACTGGCTGGTAAGAATAAGACACATCAGCTTTTGAATTGGGTCGTAATGTGTAATTATACTCGATATCATCTTTTGTATGATCCTAATGTAGATAAGCGACAGAGTAGAGAAACATATATATATTTAAGGAATATTGTAAAAAATAATATCTCCAAGGAACAATATAATATAATTAAGGAACAGTATGGGGTTCTATTGGTTGATTTGATGTCGTTGCAGCTTGAGGGTAAACAAAATGGATTATTTGAAGAGATTTTAGAGGAAGCGTTTGTGTTAAGTGAAGATAATGAAATCGAAACACAACGAAGAGAGTATTTGCACATCATGTCTTCTGGATTCGCAGCGTCATATTATGTGCAGTCGGGAAATTATGCTGTGGCACTTCATTATGGCACAATGATATTAGAGATGGTAGAGTACGATGAAGAAATCAGTACTTTAAAATTATTTTTTTTAAATCAATTATTATTTACTTACACTTTATCCGGACAAATAGATCATGCTACTAATTTAGGAAGATTTTTATATGTTAAATATTTGAAAAATGAAGTGCAGATTGATAATATGGATGAGATTCATCGAATGTTTGAGGGATATACAGTTGCACTGACGATGAAAAGTGAATATCGTTTAGCCTATCACATCTTAAAAAAAGCATTTGATAAAGGAGTTATAGCTGAAGGAAATGAAAATACATATTTATCAGATTTGTATTTTGCGTTTATAGATATTGCTGAAAGATGCAAAGTTGTATTAAATGATGAAATTTATCAAAATGCGGAGCTCTTATTGGAAAAAAGAAGAAAAACAAAAGATTTTCGATCTGAATATATAACAGAAAAAACAGCCTTGGATCTAGTTTCAGCAATGCTTTCCAAAAATCAGAGAAAAAACTATATTGCATTTATAGATAAAGTGTATGATAGGTTTATGGAAGAAGGATGTCCGGAAGGAGAATTTGTTGCTTATTTACCACAGATGGCAGTTTTGTTAAGGGAGTATGGAGAATTAAATGAGGTAACAAAGTTAAAAAAGTGCGGTAAGCATATTATGATTCAGCTATATAAATATATTCAGCAATGTCAGTATTATATAGATAATGACAGAATGTTAGAAGCTCTTGTGAATGCAGAATCTTCCTTTATATTTGCGTATTCATCACTAGAAAAATATATATCCAATAAGGAAAAGTTTGAATATATATTAAATTATAAAAATTTACTGCCAACAATTGTGAGATACAGAGATAATCAAATCATGAACAATACGGAACTTTGTCAAATTTTAAAAGAGGTAAATGCAGCTAAGGATTTGATTGCACAAATGTCGGGTAGCCTGTTTTCTCAGACGCTAAATAAAGAAACCATAGAGAATTTACAGGGCAGATTAACGGAATTAGGGAATCTGTTTTCTGCAAAATATGGAAAACGTAACAGGATACCACATTATTCTATTGACGAGTTTGAACAGAGTGTACCGGAACATTCTATTGTACTGGATATATTTTTTTCAAAATCAGATTTATACTTGCAGCCGATAGAAGATATCGAGCAGTCATATGATTATGATATGTTGGAATGCTTTATTTGGATTAAAGAACATGGTATTACATTACGTTATCATAAAAATGATAGTGTGGCAGATTTGTTGGACACATTAGAGGAATTTTTGGAAACAATACAGGATCCCCATCGAAAATATAAAAAAAGGGCGGAGGATGTTTATAATAAATTGTTTGGAGATTGTATGGATGATGCATCCGAAATAGACACAATATACATTTGTCCGCACGGCTCGGATGCCAATGTTCCGCTCGATGTTGTTCTTTCGCAGAATCCAAGACTTCAGAAATGTAAGATTGTATACCTGCAAACTGTAAGAGAATTATTTTATCGTAGTGAAAAAACAAAATTGACTGATATTTGCATCGTTGGAAATCCAAGTTATAGTTTGAAAGACAGTTATTCTGATGAAATTATATCGGGAAAAAGAGGAATGCATCTTGTACCATTGCCTTTTAGTGAATATGAAGCAAGGAGCGTTGCTAATATATATAATGAAGAATGCTATATTGGAAGGGCGGCGATGAAGAGCTGTATTAAATCCGGTTACCGCATGTTTCATATTGCAACACATGGATTTTCGGAACGTGAGGATATAAAAAATGTGTGGTATTCAAGTGCTTTATCCTTTGCTGGAATTGTCGATTGGATGGATTCCGGAATAGAGCAGGGAGAATATGGGAATGGAATATTGACTGCTGATGAAATCAGTAGAATGAATTTGGCAGGAACGGAGCTGGTTGTTTTGTCGGCATGTAATTCAGGGAGTAGTTTATTATATAGCTCAAATCATATTGCTGGATTGCATATTGCTTTTGCTGCGGCAGGTGTTAAGTATATCGTTTCGTCATTATGGGAGGTAGATGACTTTGCTACTGCGGTGTTAATGCAGCTATTTTCGGAAGGGTGGAATGCAGGAATATCAGTCGAAGGAGCACTGTTGGATGCGAAGAAAAAAATGCGGAGTATGACGGCAGGTGAGATATATCATTATATTGCTAGAAATGATGCAATGGACAGTGTCCCAAATGAGGTGCTGAATGGCATTTTGGACATGGATCCGGGGCGGCTGTTATTTAGAGAACCATATTATTGGGCTGGTTTTGTTTGTTATCAAAATATGTTAAGTGAATAGGAGAAAAGAGAAATGGGATTATTAAAACAATTTTTTTCAAAGAAACAGAAAAATTCATTTAAATTGGAGACACAAAGAACACTAATAGTAGATGGGGAGGAAGTGGAATTAGATCAGGAAGCGGTAAAATTTCTTGACACTTATGATCAAAATATAGAAGCAGCACAAGCAGGAATCGGGGATGCTCAGTTGGTAGTTGGTAAAGCTTTAAAAGATTTTGCAGATTATTATTGGTACGGAATGAATCGGATTGATGAAGCTAATGACTGGTTGAAAAAGGCTGCAGATCAAGGATATGGAGCAGCGTATACACAGCTTGGCATGTACTATTATAGTGACCGTTATGAACATTTAGATTACGAAAAAGCAATATCATTATTTCGTAAGGCGGAAGAATTAGGTGATGCGGAGGGAGTGTATCAGATAGGATATTCCTATAAAAATGGATATGGAGTAGAAAAAGATGTGTATGAGGCGTTTTCTTATTTTTTAAAAGCTGCTGAACTAGGTCAAGATGATGCGATGGAAGAAGCTGGAATTGCATATTATGAAGGAAATGTTGTGGAAGAAGACAAGGATAAAGCGTTCAAATTTTTATCAAATGCTTATATCAAATGTGAATATCATTTAAAGCCATTTTATTATTATCTTGCAAAGTGCTATATGCAGGGAGAGGGAACAGAAAAATGTCCGGAAAAGGCGGTAGAAGTTTTGAAAAAAGGGTCTCGCCATAATATTTCGAGAAAGTGTGATGACGGGATAAATATGTTGATATATTGTTATGAAAACGGAATTGGAACAGCCGTGGATATGAAAGAAGCATCAGAATTAAAAAGAAAGGTCAGAGAGTCAGAAAAACTATGGGATGACATTATTTCAATGATGTCGGATGACAATGCAGAGTAAAAAATAAATAAAATTTAAAAGGGTCTTGATTCAAATGTGAGTCAGGACCCTTTTTGAGTTTTTATGGGAAAACAGCGGATATACCAGTATAAGATATAATTGAAATGAGGTGTTGAGCATGGGATATGACAAAATGATATTTGGAAATGATTTTTCGGTAACAATGGATAGTAATGTAACACAGACGAATAATAATGTAATCGTTGTAGGAACATCTGGGTGTGGAAAATCCATGAGCATTACAGAGGCAAATCTTTTGTATACGGAAGAATCAAGTGTAGTTGCGTCATTTGCAAAGAGATCCAGGGTAGAAAAATACATCAGATTGTTTAGAAATAGAGGTTATGAAGTGGTTGATCTGAATTTTTCTGATCCTCTTCACTCTGTTATGGGCTATGATCCCTTGGAGTATATAACTTCCTATGATGATATTTCTTTTTTAGCAAGGGCAATCATTTCATCAGACGATAGGAAAAATCTTGAAAAAACTGATCCATATTGGGATCAGACCGAAATTTCGTTGCTTTCGGCATTGATTGCTCATGAAATTTTATTAAGAGATAAAGCAACAATGAAAGATGTTATAGAATTGTTTCACCGGCTAAAGATTACCAGTCAAATGGAGGTGATTACTACTTCGTTAGATGCGGATTTTGTTGAATTAGAACAAAGAGACTTCTACTGTTACGCAGTCACGATGTGGAAAACCTTTAAAGCGTGTCCGTTACGAACGGCACTTTGTGTACTTTCATCACTTTCGGCAATTATTGATACAGTTTTTTGCGGAGAATGTATTAATATGCTGAAAAAGAAAGAAAAAATAGATTTTGAAAGAATAATTGAAAAAAGGACAGCGGTGTTCATTACTACTTCGGCGGTTAATCCTGCTTTAAATGTGTTTGTCAATGTATTTTACAGTCAGATGTTTAAAGAGCTGTTTGAGGCACGAGAAAAAAGTATTGTGGAAGGCATTCCAATACGGATTATTTGTGATGATTTTGCATGTGGTGCCAAAATATATAATTTTCACGAATATATCAGTATTTGTAGGGAAGAAAAGATTTCTATAACAGTTATGCTGCAGAGTGAATCACAATTACAGTCTATATATGGAGATTATGAGGCGCAAACTATTTTAAATAACGCTGATACCTATGTATATATGGGAGGAAATGATGTAAAAACGGCTGAAAATATAGCTAGGCGTGCAGGAAAGGAGGTGCTGGAAATATTATATATGCCTGTAGGAAAAGAATTGATTTTTCGTAGGGGCGAAAGCGGACCGATAATAGCTGATAGATATGATTTGTTAAATGATAAAGAATTTTTGAAAATATCATAAATGAGTGAGTTTTTCTGCAGATTCTCCTGATGTTCATATAGAAAGACAGGAAGGAGAGAATTTGATATGGACAAAAACCAATTAAGAAATGTTTTGATTCAGCTAAGAGGTGCAACAGAATGGTCGCAGCAATACTTTGCAGATTATTTTTATATTCCCAGAAGGACTTTACAGGAGTGGGAACATGGAAAAAGGGGAATGCACGAATATTTGTTACGGCTTATGGTGTACAAATTAGAACATGAAAACATCGTAAGCGATTTTTCAAAAATGTTTGAAAAATAGTGAGTAATTTGGAAATATCAGTGGATGTAATAGTAGATGTTTACCATAAGCCTAAGGAGGAGTGCCTTATGAGAAGTATTATAGTAGATTTTGAATTTTGTACAGTGAATAAAAAACAGAGAAATATTACTGGAACCAAACTTTATCATGAAATTATCGAATTTGGTGCGGTTATGCTGGATGAAGATATGAATGTGCTGGGAAGATTTCAAAAATTTGTAAAGCCTCAATATGGTAAGGTCTCGGCAGATATTACTCGCTTGACTGGGATAACGTCAATGACGTTAGAAAATGAAATGAAGTTTTCGGATGTCCTGGAAGCATTTGTAAAATGGATCGGCTATGAAAAGTTTCAAATATGTTCTTGGTCAATGTCAGATTTTAAGCAACTATCAGTAGAGGTTGCAGAGAAATGTCCGGAAAATGATTATGAATACATATTTGATGGCTGGCGGGATACCCAAAGAGAATTTGGAGATGGAATAGGATACGAAGGTTCACTTTCGCTGAAAAATGCTATGTCGGCTATTGATGAATCATTTGAGGGGAAGGCTCACGATGCATTAGTTGATGCAGAAAACACAGCATTGCTTGTGTCGTTATTAGCAGACAAAAAACAGTTTGATAAAAGGACTAAAACACTGCAGGAACTGTTAAAACCATCTGAAGAAGTAAATACTTTGGGAAATATGTTTGGGGAATTATTTGCACAATTTGGATATTCCTTTTAGCAGAAAACTGAGTAATTTCAAAAAAATAACGGATGTATTAGAAAATAGGGTGGAATAAAAAAAGGAGGTAACTATTATGGACAAAGCAGTTTTAAGAAAACGGAACAATGTAACAGCCATTAAATGGCAGGAAGGACAGGTGAGTGTTATGAAAAATCAAAAAAAGTATTTTTCTCTTGCAGTATTGGTATGTATCATACTTGCCGGTATGTTTTTTATGGGAGAAACAACGAAGGCAAGTGCAGCAACGAGAAAAGGATACATTATTGGGACATCTAATGTCAGAGTGTATTCTAACAGTGGATTGACTAAGGGGTATGGCTGGATATATCCAACGGATGAGGTACAGGTTATTACTGTGACGAGCCGTTATACAAAAGTGATTTATCCGATTTCAAGGGGACGTTACAAAACCGGTTATATTGCTACAGGAAATATTTTAACCGCAACTGGAGGCTCAACTTATACATCTTCTGGCAGATTTACAACGTACAGAAGGAATAGTACAGCAAATCCTTATGGATATGCTGACAGGAATGATCAAATTTTGGTACTTGGGAGCAGAGGTGATTTTACGCAGATAAAATATCCGATTCAAGGGGGCTTTAAGTATGCGTTTGCCAGAACAGTAGATGTGAATAATTATGTGAAGGGCAACAACAGTAATGTGGAATCTACAAAAATCGCCGATGGTACATATACTTTAGTATCTGCATTAAATAATGGTTATGTTGCTGATATTGCAAATGGAGATTCACGCAGTGGTGCTAATTGCCAGTTATATGAAAGTAATGGAACAGATGCTCAGAAATTTACATTTACGTATAGTTCCGATGGATATTATACAATAACAAATGTAAATTCCGGCAAAGTCTTGGATTGTGCAAGTGGAGGAAATGCGAACGGATTAAATGTATGGCAGTATGATTCGAATTCATCTTCCGCACAGCGGTGGAAATTAACTGCTGTGGGGAGCGGATATTATACTCTTACCTGCAAATGCAATGGTCGATGTTTGGATGTTTCCGGTGGAAAGGTTTTTAATGGGAATAATATACAAATATATGAATCAAATGGTACAGCCAGCCAAAAATGGAAATTGGTTTCAACTTCAGCTAGTGAGAATACATCATCTGAATCGGTTGCACAAAAGCTAGTGAATTACGAGCTTAGTCAGTTGGGGATTGGAGATTACAGAGGAAATAATAATGTGAAGTATAATACCTGGTATTACGGTAGGTCGGTATCAGGAAGCGGACATGCATGGTGTATGGCTTTTCAAGCATATTGCTGTTATCAGATAACAGGATCCAATAATGCCATTCCAAAGACCGCAAGCTGTACTTCAGCAGTAAATACATTTAAAAGTAGAGGACAATTCCATTACAGCCGTTATTATGGTGGAAATTATATACCAAAAGCTGGAGATATTGTGTATTATACGAATGGTTCAAGATATAGTTCATGTCATGTGGGAATGATAATTTCGGCACCGGTAAACGGATTTTTGCAAACTGTTGAAGGAAATATTATCTGCTCTAATAGAAACTATAAAGTAGTTCGATTTACTAAAAATGCAAAAAGAACTGTTAATAGCAGCTATGTATTAGGTTATGCAACACCAAATTATTGATTATCAATTACACCATATACTTTGAATAGCTAATAATTAGATATTGTGCCTCTTCTGTCTGGTTGAGCCAGGGGAGGCACTGTTTGATATAATGAAAGAAATTTGGGAAAGATTGAGTAATTCTTCGGATATGTCTGATATACTAATATAAATTAAGACGATGGAAGGAGAAAATTCGGATGATTGAGGCGGTGTTTAAATACATATATAATTATAAAAAACAGATAAAAGACTATATTTTTGTGCAATTACTGGTCCTTTTATGGATCTGCGCATACCTGAAAAATGGTGTTTATATTGAACAATTTCATATACTGTTTGTCAGCCGGAGTATTATTTTCTTTTTCGGAATATTAGCAATAGTCGTACTGGTGGGCTATTTGTTATTGTTGCATAAAAGTAGAATTCGAATACGAGAGGATATGGGTGAGTTTATACATTTAGGAATGCTCCCGTTGTCTTTAATCCTTGTATTTTTCTCCTGTGGTCAGAACAATGTTATTGTCGTAATTATAACGATGTTTCTGGCAGTATATGCCATTATACTGGGGCTTGCAAATATCAAAAAAATGACACCAAGGTGTGTAGGAAAGAAGAAATCATGTTGCCACCGATTGCTATATATTAATAGGGTTATTAAAATGGTAAACTGCATAGGCTTTTTAATAATTATTAACTTTTTTGTATGCGAGACTGTTTTACCACAAAAAGAAGCAGTAACATCTGTGAGTATTACAGCAGAAAAAACTGTTATCAGCAAGGAAGAATTGGTTCGGAACTTTGATGAAAAAAACTGGCAAGGTTTATCAAAAGAAAAGAAACTGAAATATCTTCAAAAACTAGCGGATTATACCACTCAAGAATATTTAGGGTGTTGTTCGGTGACAGTTCGGCAAGCTATCAAATCGAATAAAGACACCTGGGGATGGTTTGAAGATACAATGCCGGAATGCGTTTTTGTTTCTTGCAATCTGCTGGAAGAAGGTGCAGCATATGATTTAGCCTGTACTGTGCTTCATGAAGTGTATCATCATTATGAATATGAATGTATTTCAGTCGTTAATTTTAACCATACCGGTTCAGATCTTTATTACTTTAAGGAGTTGAAATCATGGATGGAAAACTTTGAGCATTATAAGGAAGCTGATAAATATGGCTATGAAGAATATAAAAATCAACCTATAGAAAAGGATGCAGATGCGTTCGCAAAAAGAACGATAAAGAAAATTTTGGGAGAGTGATACTTATGGATAAATTGATACTTCGGAAAGTAGATTATGCAAAGGATCTATTACTGCTATATCGGTATATGACAGATGCAGATTCGCAATATTTATTATCCGAACAGTTTGAGGTTAATACACTTCAGATGTATGAACGATGGTTGAATAGCCGGTTTGAAATGGGAGTATATCATGACTTTTTTATGGTAGAAACATCAAATGGACAAACCATAGGATTTACATTTACTTATGATTTTTCATTAAGTAATGGACATTGCAAATATACACTTTGCTTGTTTAAAGAATACCAAAAAACAGGATTCGGAGTGGCAGCAGCGATTCAAATGATGAAACATTTATTTAGGATATATCCATTAAGACAAATATATATTTCCGTATATGATTATAATGCGGACAGTCTTTCGGCAAATCTAAAAGGAGGTTTTGAAGAGGTAGGAATATATCCGGAATATAGATATTTCAATGGAGCATATTTTGATTTGCATGTGTTGAGAATGACACGAGAACAATTTAATTTTTTATATAAGAAAGTGAGGTAGCATTATGGGATTTTATGACGGAAAAGGATATTACCGGAGTGAAGGAGATGGCTTTTACGATTCAAAAGGATATTATCGGTCTCCTGGAGACGGTTATTATGATTCAAAAGGATACTATCGGAGTGAAGGAGATGGCTTTTATGATTCGAAAGGGTATTATAGAAGTTCTGGCGATGGCTTTTATGATAATAATGGGTATTGGTGTAGCGGAAGTAGTGAAGGAACGAAGTAATGTAAGTAATAAAAAGCTTAGTTTGTCCAAATATGATTGACACAGAGAGTGATAAAGGTATAATTAAGCCAAGTAAAAATAAAGGAGGCATAATTTATGGGATTATTTGAAGATTTACAAGATGAAAAGCAACGGATAGTGCTTGCAAAGCTGACAGGAGAGTCAATAGACTTTTCTAGGCTGAGACAAGTTGCACGGGACTTTAACGAACAGAATGATGCCGGGCTGGAGGTGAATGGGTCCGATCGAGAGTTATGGAATAGTGTAACATCATATTTTAGAAATTTATTACGACAGAGTAAATAAGAATTAGGTGATAAAATATGCAAATGGAAACTTATGACAAAGATTAATAACATATTTCTTGTCATGATAAAAGACGGGGAGAAGAAGAATAGCATGATATTTAACATTGTGCTGTTCTTTTTTTGGTTGACAAACCATTCAATGAATGGTAGACTAAAAGCGTGAAAAACCACACAATGAATGGTAAAAGGAGGTGGCATAGATGAGACAAAGAGAGATATTAAATGCTGCAAAGGAGCAGGCAGGTATGACACAGAAAGAGTTTGCTAAATATTTTGGTATTCCTTTGCGGACTGTAGAGGGATGGTTTACCGAAAAGCGGGAGATTCCCGATTATTTGCTTCGGTTGATGCTGTATCGGCTGGAGATAGAACATAAGGTAAGTAATTTAATGCAGTATGTTCCTTTTCCAGAGGAGAAAGATGAGAATGGCAAATGAGGTGGAGGTGTGTGATATGAGCAAGAAGTTGATAATGGGAGTGGTGATGGCATTAGCATTGGTGGTATGTATTCCACAGACTGTCTCTGCAAAAACAAAATGGAAACTATCTGCCACTTCTAAAAATTTACAGGCGGGAAAAACAAGTAAATTGACCGTAAAAAATGTTCCGAAGAAGGCGAAGGTCAAATGGAAAAGCAGTAAGAAATCTGTGGTAAAGATCATAAAGACCGGTAAGAAATCAGTGAAGGTGAAAGCCTGCAAGTCGGGAACAGCGTATGTTACCGCAAGGTATAAAGGAAAAACAAAGCGGTGCAGGATCAAAGTAACTGCAAAGAAACAAGCTGCTCCCCAAGCAGATATTCCGAGACTGAATGCGACATCAGTAGATATTTACCATGTGGATGATGCACTGAAACCATATATGACCGTAGATCCGGCACATAAGACAACCTTTCAATTTCAGGTCACCGGAACAAAATTGGAAGTGGAGAAGTGGAAAGTGTCTACAGAAGCCGGATTAGCAATATCCGATGACGGTCTGCTGACAACAGTTTGGGGACCGGGGTACGGCACACCATATCTGACAAGTACGGTAACAGCAATACTGGAAAACAATCAACGGTTGATAGCCACGGTAAGAGTATATGCAGAAAGTAACTTTTATGTAGATAAAGTGCTGACTGCATTTGAACAAAAGTATATTACTTCTTCTATGACAGGTAAGGAAAAAGTGGAGAGGGCAGCAGCTTACATCGGTGAGACAACGGACTATCAGATAAATCAAAATAACTGGCAAATGCTATTACTTGGAGGAAAGGGAGACTGTCAGGCAAGTCGTGTTTTACTTGCTTATATGTGTAAACACATGGGCATTAAAGCGGAGCCATGTGGAGAGTTTGAGTATCATGGAGAAACTTTAGTCAAGGCAGATGGAACATACTATATTGTCATCACCGGATTTGACGAACCACGACCGAGGCGGTATGTGATCACGGAGATAACCGATCAGAGCCAGTTGCAGAAGATTATGGACGATAATAATCTGAGTCCGGCGATGTTTGATTAAAGCTGCATAGGAACAACATGGAAAGCAATTTTATGAGAGAGGAGACTAGAGCAATGGATAAGAAAGATATGACTTTATTGATCGAGGCAGAGGATGCAATCAACGATATGGACAGATTGCTGGTTCAACTGACCAGTATGGGACATTCAGATGGCTTATTTAATAAGATAGATAATGTGTATGAGGTTATCATGAACAATTCCCATGAATATTATCAAAAGGCGAAAAAAGAAAATAATGATAAAATAGAGAGTTTGTTTTATTATATCGTGAACAATCAGGAGTTATTGGCGAAGGACCGGGCGGAGATATTGCTTAATGGAAGCGTGAGGGTTGAAGCTGAATAATGTGAGAGGTGTGAAAATCGGACGCAGGAGAAATCCTGCGTCTTTTTAAAAATATATTGTTAAATAAATGTATAATCGCATCATTGTATGAATATATCGCATAGATGTGGCAAAATACATTGCCATATAGTTTGCAAAATGATAGAATGGATTTATAAAAAATAAGTAGTCGTTGCTGATTTATTTTGAGAGAGGTATTTCGATGAAGATAAGTTATAAAAAATTGTGGGTATTACTAGCAGAGAAAGAAATATCAAAACAGCGATTTAGAGAGATGCTGGAAATATCCACGGGTACTATGACAAAACTTAATAAAGGGGAAGAGGTATCCATGAATACACTTCTTCGCATATGTGACTATTTTGATTGTAATATCGGAGATATTTGTGATGCAGTCAAAGTGGATAATGCGAAAAAATAAACCAATGAATGCAAGAAGTAGCTACAGATGATATAGTGCAAAAGCACTATATACATGGCTTAAGCTGAAAAAAAGTGATGTACGAAACGCTGGAAGGGGGCTTATAGTTGGAAATAATTGATAACATTAACAAGACTCTGAAAGAGGATTTAACGAAGGAAATACATAAGGGAAGCAAAGTATCTGTAGCTGCAGCCTGCTTTTCTATTTATGCGTTTGCTGAATTGAAAAAACAGTTAAAATATGTGGATGAATTGAGATTTATCTTTACATCGCCTACCTTTATCAAAGAAAAGGCAAGACGAGAAAAGAGAGAGTTTTATATACCAAGACAAGAACGCGAAAAAAATCTTTTCGGGTCGGAGTTTGAAATAAAACTTCGTAATGAGATGACTCAGAAAATGATTGCAAAGGAATGTGCTGAGTGGATTCGCAAAAAGGCTGTTTTTAAGTCAAATACAACCAACGAGAATATGATGGGTTTCATCAATGTTGATGATAAGAATTATATGCCTTTGAATGGTTTTACAACGGTTGATTTGGGATGTGAACGAGGAAATAATGCATATTATATGGTACAAAAATCGGAAGCACCGATGAGTGAGGCATATTTGCAACTGTTTGAACAGATATGGAATGATGAGTCAAAGCTTCAAGAAGTAACAAAGGAAGTGATTGATAACATTACGACTGTGTACAATGAAAATTCACCAGAATTTATATACTTTATGACGCTGTATCATGTATTTAGTGAATTCCTTGATGATATTTCTGAGGATGAATTGCCAAACGAAGCGACAGGGTTTAAGCAGAGCAAAATTTGGAATCTTTTATATGATTTCCAGAAAGATGCTGTATTAGCAATTATAAATAAGCTGGAACGATATAATGGATGTATTCTCGCTGATAGTGTTGGTCTTGGTAAAACATTCACTGCGCTTGCAGTGGTAAAATATTATGAGAACAGAAACAAAAGTGTTCTTGTTCTTTGCCCTAAAAAGTTGGCAGAAAACTGGAACACTTATAAAGATAACTATGTAAATAATCCCATAGCAGCAGACAGACTTAACTATGATGTTTTATTCCACACAGATTTATCAAGATCACACGGTTTTTCCAATGGTTTGGATCTGGATAGATTGAATTGGGGAAATTATGATCTAGTTGTTATTGATGAATCACATAATTTTCGTAATGGTGCAGGTACCCATGCCAATACGCATGAGAATCGTTATGTAAAATTAATGGATAAAATTATCAGGGCTGGTGTAAAGACAAAAGTTTTGATGTTGTCTGCAACTCCGGTAAATAATGGATTTACTGACTTGAAGAATCAACTTGCTATTGCCTATGAAGGTGAATCAGAAAATATGAACAAGCAGTTAGATACAACGAAGACAATTGAAGAAATTTTCAAGCAGGCTCAGAGGGCCTTTAATGCATGGAGTAAGCTGAATCCGGAAGATAGAACCACAGATGCGCTCCTTAGAACACTTGACTTTGATTTCTTTGAATTGCTTGATAGTGTTACGATTGCCCGTTCAAGAAAGCATATTGAGAAATACTATGATACAGCCGAGATTGGAAAATTCCCGGAGAGAAAAAAGCCTATTTCGCGCCGACCTCAGCTGACAGATCTTGACACAGCAATCAATTACAATGAGATCTATGAGCAGTTGATGCAGCTTACATTGTGTATCTATACACCATCTAACTATATCTTTCCAAGTAAGATGCAGAAGTATATCGACCTTACACATAACAAGGGAGATAATCTTACTCAGACAGGTCGTGAACAGGGTATCAGAAGGTTAATGAGCATTAATCTTTTAAAGCGTCTGGAGAGCTCTGTAAACTCGTTTCAGCTGACACTTGAAAGAATAAAGACGCTGATTGAGAGTACGATTGTAGCTATTGATACTTTTGAACAGTACGGTGCTGCTGATATTGATATGTATGAAGCTTCTGATACTGAGTTCGATATGGATGATAGTAATACAGAGTATTTTACAGTTGGTAAGAAAGTAAAAATTGAGCTGGCTGATATGGACTATAAATCATGGCGTACCGAATTAAAAGCAGATGCAGAGGTTCTTGAACTGCTGACCTTAATGGTTGCGGATATTACTCCGGAACATGACAGCAAGCTTCAGGAATTGCTGAAGCTGGTATCAGAAAAGATTGAGAATCCAATCAATCCCGGAAACAAGAAGGTTCTGATTTTCTCGGCATTCTCTGATACAGCAGAGTATCTTTATGACAATGTAAGTACATATATCAAAAAGAAGTATGGTTTAGATACGGCTGTGATCACTGGTTCCATTGATGGAAGAACAACAATAAAGGGATTCAAAGCAACACTCAACAATGTGCTTACCTGTTTTTCTCCAATATCTAAGAGTAGAGATGTGTTGATGCCTGAAAGTAAGACAGAAATTGATGTGCTGATTGCGACAGATTGTATTTCCGAAGGTCAGAACCTGCAGGACTGTGATTATCTTGTAAACTATGATATTCACTGGAATCCGGTTCGTATCATTCAGAGATTTGGTCGTATTGATCGTATCGGCAGTACAAATGAGTATATTCAGCTGGTGAATTTCTGGCCGGATATGGATCTGGATGAATACATTAATCTAAAAAGTCGGGTAGAGACACGAATGAAGATATCTATTATGACTTCCACGGGTGATGATGACCTTATCAATCCGGAGGAAAAGGGAGACCTTGAATATCGTAAGCAACAGTTGAAACGCTTGCAGGAAGAAGTTGTTGATATCGAAGATATGTCCAGTGGTGTTTCTATTATGGATTTAGGCTTAAATGAATTCCGGTTAGATCTTCTTGAATATGTAAAAAAACATGAAGACCTAGAAAAAAAGCCAAAAGGACTTCATGCAGTCGTGCCTGCAACAGAAGAACTTTCGGAAGGAGTTATATTTGTACTTAAAAACATAAACAATAGCGTAAATATAGACAATCAAAACAGAATTCATCCGTTTTACATGGTCTATATTGGAACCGATGGTGAAGTTATTTGCGATTATTTGAATCCGAAAAAGATGTTGGATGATATCAGACTTCTTTGTCGAGGAAAGAAAGAGCCGATCAAGGAGCTTTGCCAGCGTTTTAATGAAGAGACAGATGATGGTCGAGATATGTCTAATATGTCAGAGCTTCTTAACAAAGCAATCAATTCAATCATTGACTGCAAGGAAGAAAGCGATATTGATAGCCTGTTCTCTGCCGGCGGAACATCGGCATTGATGTCTAGCGTATCGGGACTGGATGACTTCGAGCTTATTTGTTTCCTGGTTGTGAAATAAATGGAGGATGAACGATGATAGGATTGCCGATAACAACGGAATTTAACAAAAGAATTCCGAAACAGAAGTTCTACGAAAATATAGATATTTCTCCTGCATTGAAGAAAGTGTTTGTTGAGCAGATAAAGACGATCTATTGGAAAAACAAGATTGCGGCTTCTACAACAAACCTTGCAACTGGAACTGATGTGACGGAGTTAGAAGTGATTGAGGTTCACTTAAATAGTCCGGCTCTTGATGATAGTCTGCTCAGACAGATAGATAAGAAAATACCATATCATATTCTATTTTTGTTGGAATACCAGGGAAAGTACCAGGCGTGGATTGGTTATAAGGAAGCTGCTGTATCTGGTAATAAGGCTTTTAGGGTGAATGGATATTATCGTACAGAGTGGTTGCTTGAAGACGAGTTGCCATTAAAGATGGTGGGCTTGGATGTTGATGCGGTATATGAAAATTTTGTGCGCCAGATAGCCGGAGATAAGTTAAATGCTGGAATTACTGGCGAAAGTTTAAAAAAGTCTGTTGCACGAGATGAACAGAAGCAGGTATTGATGAAGCAGATAATAAGTCTGCAGGCAAAAATTCGAAAAGAAAGACAGCTGAATAAACAGATGGAAATGAATGCTGAGTTGAAAAGACTTAGGAAGGAGATGGAGATTATTTGAAGAATTGGATAAAGAAAAATTACAAGATTATTTTGCTGGTACTTGGACTTACAATAATTGGTCCGCTTATAATCAACATTTTGTTTAAATTACATCCAACAATAGACTTTTTTGTTGCCGAGTGGGATGCGTCAGCAACTTTGTCCTATTACGGAACTATACTTGCTGCTATATTGGCAATTTTTGGAATCTTCATTACCATACAATATAGCCAAAAAAGTTATAAGGACGATGTAAGAGATCGTTCCATGCCATTTATTGTAATAACCTTGCTAAAGACTAGATCCCATAAAACGCTATTTCAGTCGAGTGATTTTCAAGGTGAAACAAAACCTGTCGAAGGATATCAGGAATACAAAGTTAAGGACATTTATTGCATTCTTAATAATGGACAAATTGAATATAGGGATGGATTAACAAAGGCTCAACAGGAGTTACTTGATAATGGAGGAATGCAATGGGTATCTCATGAAAATAGTAGGAGTTTTTGTGTTGTGGATGATATTTGCATACCGATTGAAATAGAAAATGTTGGGAATGGTGCTGCAATAAGAATGCGTTATGGACTTAACAGAAGATCTATCAGTAAAAAAGATAGAAAATATTTACCAGTAATATCGCTAAAACCGGCTATGCCAATTATGTTTCATATATTTTCAGAAGATTGTTCGAGAGATAGTGCCAACTTGGGAGAATATGTGCTTTCATTTTACTATGAGGATATTTATTCGAATCGATATGAACAGGATTTTGATATAACAATCGAGTATAATGAAGAGAAAAATGCTCCGGTTTATTCAGTGGACATGAGCCATGTTCAAAAATTTATAGGAGGAAAATAATATGGAGAAAATGAGAATGGAGTCAGCTGATATAACTGCACAAAATATAGAGAAGATAGGAGCTATGTTCCCTAATTGTATTACTGAAACAGTTGATGAAACAGGAAAGCTGAAAAAGGCAATCAACTTTGAAATGCTCAAGCAAATGCTTTCTGATGAAATTACCGAGGGGGATGAAAGTTATGAATTTACTTGGGTGGGTAAAAAAGCCTCTATTGTTGAGGCAAATAAGCCAATCCGCAAAACGCTTCGTCCTTGTAAAGAAGAGAGCATTGACTGGGAGACCACAGAAAATCTCTATATTGAAGGGGATAATCTTGAAGTGCTTAAACTTCTTCAAGAAAGCTATCTCGGCAAAGTGAAAATGATATACATTGATCCACCTTACAACACAGGTAACGATTTCATCTACAACGACGATTTCAAGATGACAGGCGAAGAATATGCCGATGAAAGCGGAGAAATAGATGAGGATGGCAACAGGATGTTTAAAAATACAGATTCTAATGGACGTTTTCATTCGGATTGGTGTTCGATGATTTATTCACGCTTGATGCTTGCGAGAAACTTGTTAAGTGACGATGGCGTTATCTTTATTTCGATAGATGAGAATGAAGTTAATACATTAAAATTTCTGTGTGATGAAATATTTGGAATGAGCAATTTTGTTGCTGAATTAATATGGGCAGCAGGTCGAAAAAATGATTCAAAGCATATTTCAATATCTCACGAGTATATCCTTGTGTATTTTAAATCTTTTGATTATATTTCATCACATAATATTATTTGGCGTGAAAGAAAACAGGGCCTTGACGATATCTACGCAACATATGAATCGTTAAGAAAAAAATATGGTTCGGATAACGCTACTATAGAAAAGCAACTTAAATTCTGGTATAAATCATTGCCAGATAATCATCCAGCAACAGATCATGTGCACTATAATAAGGTTGATAATAAAGGTATTTTCTTTGCATCAGATATTTCTTGGCCTGGAGGCGGAGGACCGAAATATGAGATTGTTCATCCGATAACCAAAAGACCAGTTAAAATACCTTCAAGAGGATGGATTACAAACAAAGAAACATTAGTACGGTGGATTGATGAAGACAGAGTGAATTTTGGAAAGGATGAAAATAGTGTTCCGACCATAAAATCGTATCTAACAGAACATGAATTGGGAGTGCCATATAGTGTGTTTTATAAAGATGGAAGGGCTGCTTCCAAAAGGCTAGCAACTCTTATGGGAGGCAAAGTGTTTGAAAATCCTAAAGATGAAGAAATAATACAGCGGTTAATTTCATTTTGTGGGGTAGAGGACGGCGATATAGTTTTAGATTTTTTTTCTGGTTCTGCGACAACTGCTCATTCAGTGTTTTTGGCTAATGTTGAGCAGAACAAAAAGAGAAAATTTATATTGGTTCAGATTCCACAGGAAATTAATCCTGACAAATCATCTGTTGGAAAAGCAAGAAAAGTTGCTCAAAATGCCGTTGAGTTGCTTGACTCTATTAATGCCCCACATAATTTATGCGAAATCGGCAAGGAAAGAATTCGTCGAGCAGGGAAAAAAATCAAAGATGAGAATCCAAACGCAACGGATCTTGACATAGGGTTTCGCGTGTTGAAGCTTGATGATTCCAACATGAATGACGTTTATTATAGCCCAGCAGAATACAACCAAGACTTGCTTTCAATGCTGGAATCTAATGTGAAATCTGACCGTAACGATCTTGATTTACTTTTTGGTTGTATTCTTGAGTGGGGACTTCCTTTATCACTTCCTTATTGTTCGGAACAAATTGAAGGCTGCACGGTACATAACTATAACGATGGTGACCTTATTGCCTGTTTTGAGGAAAATGTGCCGGATAGTGTGATCAAAGAAATTGCCAAGAAACAGCCACTTCGTGCCGTATTCCGGGATAGCAGCTTTGCGAACAGTCCTTCCAAGATTAATGTGGAAGAGATATTTAAACTGATGGCACCTGATACGAGAGTAAAGGTTATTTAAGGAGAGTGGATTATGAGTAAGAATGAAATTACGGCTACAGATCATGCTTTCCTGGAAAGCGTTTCTGATGTATTGTTACAGGCAAGGAAGAATACGAAAACGGCAGTTAATCTCACGATGGTATATGCTTATTATGAAATAGGCAGAATCATTGTGGAGGAGGAACAGCGTGGAGAACAGAGAGCAGCGTATGGTCAGCAGCTTTTGAAGGAATTATCCGATTATTTGACGCAAAATTTTGGAAAAGGCTTTTCTGTTGGAACTCTGAAAAATATTCGTCAGTTTTACAAGGTTTATTCTACGGATCAAATTGGCGAAACAGTGTTTAGCCAATTCGAGAACCTTCCATCGGTCAGCACCGGAAGAAAATTCTATCTTAGCTGGTCACATTACTTAAAATTGATGCGGATAGAAGATGTTGATGAGAGACATTTTTATGAAATTGAAGCGGTTAAAAATGACTGGAGTCTGCGGGAATTAAAGAGACAGTTCGATAGTGCTCTGTATCACAGGATTTTACTTAGCACCGATAAAGACAAGATTCAGAGATTGTCCACGGAGGGACAGGTGATAGAGCAATCTTCTGATTTGGTGAAGGATCCCTATGTTTTGGAATTTCTTGGCTTGGAGGAAAAAAGTGAGTATTCAGAGAACGATCTGGAAACGAGACTGATCGATAATCTGCAGTCGTTTCTTTTAGAGCTGGGTATTGGCTATACTTTTGTAGCCAGACAGAAGAGATTTACTTTTCATGAAGAGCACTTCAGGGTGGACTTAGTGTTTTATAATAGAATGCTACGTTGCTTTGTTCTTTTTGATCTCAAGATAGGTTCATTGAAGCATCAGGACTTAGGTCAGATGCAGATGTATGTGAATTATTATGATCGGTATGAAAAGCAGGAGGATGAAAATCCTACGATAGGTGTTCTGCTTTGTCAGGATAAGGATGATTCTATGGTGGAACTGACTCTGCCAAAAGATTCCAATATATATGCGTCGAAGTATCAGCTTTATCTGCCAGATAAAAAGTTGCTGCAGGAGAAATTGGGCGAATGGATAAAGGAAGGAGACAATACAAAATGAAGCTGCAATTTAAACATCAAAAATTTCAGGCAGATGCTGCCAAGGCTGTCGTTGATGTATTTGCCGGCCAGCCTTATCTGACTCCGTCCTATATGATGGATAAAGGATCCGGACATTATCAGTATTCTTTGACGGAAGAGGATGATTTCACCGGTTGGAGCAATCAGAAAATCGTACCGGAATTAAATGACCGATTGATCCTGGAACATATCAATGCAATACAAAGAGCAAACCAGATTAAGCCATCTGCTAAGTTAGAAGGCAGGTTTAATCTGACCATAGAAATGGAAACAGGTGTTGGTAAAACATATACTTACATTAAGACGATGTATGAGCTTAATCGGGCGTATGGTTGGAGCAAATTTATTGTTGTTGTACCAAGTATTGCTATCCGCGAAGGCGTATATAAGTCATTTCAAGTGACACAGGAACACTTTGCTGAGGAGTATGGTAAGAAGATTCGTTTCTTTATCTATAATTCTGCGCAGCTTACGGAGATTGATCGTTTTGCATCGGATAATTCTATTAATGTTATGATTATTAATTCGCAGGCATTTAATGCACGTGGAAAAGATGCAAGGCGTATTTATATGAAATTGGATGAGTTCCGTTCTCGGCGTCCGATTGATATTATTGCAAAAACAAATCCTATTGTGATTATTGATGAGCCACAGTCTGTAGAGGGAAAACAGACAAAGGAAAATTTGAAACAATTCAATCCGCTCATCACCCTTCGCTATTCTGCAACTCATAAGGCAGATAGTATTTACAATATGATTTATCGCTTGGATGCTATGGAAGCATATAACAAGCGGCTTGTTAAGAAGATTGCGGTTAAGGGAATTACGGAATCAGGAAGTACGGCTACGGAAAGTTATGTTTATCTGGAAAGTATCAATCTTTCAAAGGCTGCACCAACAGCAACATTGCAATTTGATTTCAAAGGGGCGACAGGAATCAGAAAGATTACGCGTACTGTTTCTGAAGGCTATAATCTTTATGATAATTCTGGACAGATGGAAGAATATAAGCAGGGGTTTGTTGTGTCCAGAATTGATGGACGCGATGATTCTGTAGAATTCATTAACGGAATCAAGATTTATGCAGGTGATGTGATCGGTAAGGTATCAGAAGATCAGCTCCGCCGCATCCAGATTAGAGAGACAATCCTTTCTCATATTCAGAGAGAACGGGAATTGTTTTATAAGGGCATCAAAGTTCTTTCACTTTTCTTTATTGATGAAGTTGCAAAGTATAAACAATATGATGCAGCAGGCGAACCAATGAATGGTATTTATGCCGATATGTTTGAAGAGGAATACAATGACATTGTTGGTAATCTGCAGATAGGGATTGGTGAGGATGATTATTTGAAGTACCTTCAGTCAATTTCTGCAGAAAAAACACATGCCGGCTATTTTTCTATTGATAAAAAGGGAAAAATGATTGACAGTAAGCTGAAAGATAAAAAAGAAAAGACAACAGATGATGTTGATGCTTACGACCTTATCATGAAAAATAAAGAGCTTCTTTTGGATAGGAATCCTAAGAAATCTCCGGTCAGATTTATCTTTTCGCATTCTGCACTTCGTGAAGGCTGGGATAATCCAAATGTATTTCAGATCTGCACACTGAAGCAGAGTAGCAGTGATGTACGCAAACGTCAGGAAGTTGGACGAGGTTTGCGTCTTTGCGTAAACCAGGATGGGGAACGTATGGATGCCAATGTTCTGGGGAATGATGTGCATAATGTTAATATTCTCACTGTTATTGCGAGTGAAAGCTATGATAGCTTTGCGAAAGAGCTTCAAAACGAAATTGCGGAGGCAGTTATGGATCGACCGAGAGCTGTTACTGCGGAATTGTTTATCGGTAAAGTCATTAAGGATGATAAAGGGAACGAACAGGTTATTGACGGTGACACAGGAAGAGCGATTCATTTTGACCTTATTATCAATGGTTACATTGATAAAAAAGGCGTTCTTACAGATAAATACTATGAAGATAAAGCGAATGGTGAGTTGAAGGTAGCAGATGAGGTGGTTGATTCTGCGGCATCTGTTATAGAGATTATTGATTCCATCTATGACAGCAGAAATATGCAGCCTGAAAATGCCCGCAGCAATAATGTTGAATTGGAGGTTGATGAAAGCAAGCTTGCTATGCCCGAATTCAAAGCATTATGGGAAAAGATTAACTCGAAATCTGTATATGTCGTTGACTTTGATACAGAGGAGTTGATCAAAAAGGCTATTGACTCATTAGATAGAAAACTTCGTGTTTCAAAAATTTACTTTAAAGTTGAAACAGGAGCAATGGATCAGATAAATTCTAAAGAGGAACTTGTTAGTGGCGAGTCTTTTGTTAAGGAAGAATCTAAAAACTATGGAAATGTAGTTGCTGCAAGCTCTAATGTGAAATATGATCTGATTGGTAAACTTGTGGATGAGACTGGACTTACAAGAAAGGCTGTAATTCGGATCCTCCAGGGAATTCAGTCTTCAGTATTTAATCAATTTAAGGATAATCCAGAGGAATTTATCATAAAAGCTGCAGCATTGATCAATGATGAGAAGGCAACAGCAATCATTGAACACATTACTTATGATGTTATGGATGAGAAATATGGTACAGAGGTATTTACAGATCCAACAATCAAGGGACGACTTGGCGTGAATGCTATGAAGGTAAAGAAGCATCTCTATGATCATATTGTATATGATTCGACAAATGAGAAAGATTTTGCCACAGAGCTGGATACCAATAGAGATGTAGCGGTATATGTAAAGTTACCGGATGGATTTTACATTTCGACACCCGTGGGACATTATAACCCGGATTGGGCAATTGCATTTTATAAAGGAAACGTTAAGCATATTTATTTCGTGGCAGAGACAAAAGGTTCCATGAATTCTATGCAACTTCGCTTGATAGAAGAATCAAAGATACACTGTGCAAAAGAGCATTTCAAAGCCGTTAGCAATGGTGAGGTTGTTTATGATGTTATTGACAGTTACAAATCGCTTCTGGATATGGTGACAAAATAGAATAAGTTCTGCTTCTTGGACATATTTCTAAGGAGCAGGAAATATGTAAGATAAAAAGGTGGCTTTTTTAATGAAAACAGCAATCATATTTGCATCAGTACATCATGGCAATACACGAAAGATCGTGGAGCAAATTGCCCGGAATAATGATGTAGATCTTATTGATGCAACGCAGGTAAAAGAGAAAGACCTATCGGAATATGACCGGATAGGATTTGCTTCGGGCATTTATTATGGAAAATTTTATCAATCCGTGTTGAATTTTGCATCTGGGAATCTGCCGGGATATAAGGATGTTTTCCTAATCTGTACGCATGGTGGAAGTGCTGCATATCAGTCCATTGAAACAATTATAAAAGATAAACATTGTAATGTTATAGGGAAGTTTTCGTGTAAGGGATATGATACATTTGGACCTTTTAAGTTGGTTGGAGGGATTGCCAAGGGACATCCGAATGAGAAGGACCTGACGGCAGCGATGGAGTTTTATCAGTCTTTATGACATCATAAAACGGGGTAAGCTTGGGAACTTTCGTTGTTCTAGGAAGAAAGGACGGTGTGAGTGATTTTCATTATGCATCCTGTATCTCAAACAGATCCTCTACCGTCATATCAAGGTATTTTGCCAGACGCAGGCAGGTATCAATATTCGGAATTACATTATTATGCTCTATATTAAAGATGCTCTTGCGGCACACGCCGAGTGCGACCGCAAGGTCATCTTGACTGAGATGTTTTTCTTTGCGTATTTCCGAAATATTGTTTGTTACCATATAGCACCCTCCATACTGATCAAAAGTGGAAATCATTTCTGTGAAATGGTACTGAGCCGGGGAAGAAGAAAGAGCGGACTCAGATACTGTCTTTATTGTATTCTATATGTTGTCCTATAAACAGGACTATCAGCATACTACTTTTCCAAAAATCTTAAAACTGTTATTTTTCGTGATCTGTATTGGATTATATTTCTGATTTAGGGAGACAAGGAAGGTTCCCGTTCTGCTGCAATCCAGTTTTTTACAGTAGGCGTTGCCATCGAGATAGAAGATGCCGATCTCTCCTGATTCCAGTTCTTCCGTCTGCTGTACCCACACGATCTGTCCGTTGATATAGCGGGGTTCCATACTGTCACCGTGGATTCGGATACCAAAATCTGCTTCCGGTGCGACTTCGTTTCCGACTTCGATCATCTCAAAGTTATCGCTGTCAAGAAATTCTCCGGTTCCGGCAGATGCTGGAAGATCAAACAGTCTGATTTCCCGGTAAGAGGGAAGGACGGAGGTATTTTCTTTGGCATAATCTCCAGATTTGATCAGCAGATCTATGTATTCTTTCGCTTTTTGAATGCCTTCTTCGTTTAATTCGCTGAACGGGTTATCCGGCGTATATTCTCCGATGAATGTATCATAAATATTTGTAATGCCGAGAATCTTGCAGAGTGCCAGAAACTGTGTAGCGTTCGGCTGGGTAACATTGCGTTCCCAGGAACTGATCGCTGCATGATTCATAGAGTATCCAAACTGTCTCAGTTCTTTATTTACATCGGGTTGTGTCAATCCAAGTTCTTTTCGACGATCCTGTAATATCTTTCCAATCGAGTTCATTTTAATCTCCATTCCGCAGACGCTTTGCGTCGAAGGACCGCGAGCAAAATGTCAGATTTTGCTCTGCGATCAAGGCTACTTTGTGACGCCTGCGGCACAAATAGCCCGTGTGAAAATTACTGCATCAGCGGTAGTTTTCACACTATCGCCTCCGTAAGAGTGTTTTTGTCTGTTTTCTGTATATACTATATACAATCCCACATGAAAAATCAATGCAAAAATCATTTTTATGATGAAATGGGTAATATTTTACACTTGAAATAATGCTAAAAATGATTTATACTGACGGCATAGAAAACAGAACAAATGTTCTTTTTGGATTGGAGAGATTGATTATGGCAGACAGAACAGTGCTTCATGTGGATATGAATTGTTTCTATGCCAGCGTGGAGATGTTACATCGTCCGCAGATGAGGAATGTGCCGATGGCAGTAGGCGGTGATCCACAGGCGAGACATGGAATCGTATTGACAGCGAATTATCTGGCGAAGCGGCAGGGGGTGAAGACTGGTATGGCACTCTGGCAGGCAAGACAGGTTTGCCCGGATATTCAATTTGTTCCG
>UMJI01015153.1_pt1 | contig 30278 bp, 40 predicted proteins | sample 1965991 | NCBI WGS metagenome assembly UMJI01 (sample SAMEA4836140, study PRJEB28245) | human gut metagenome | biome: gut microbiome; material: fecal sample | place: Denmark | collected 2008
GCGGAGCACCTTGCGCACGGCGCCGATGACGTCGTGCGAGGACATGCCGGGTGGCTTGAGGATGTTGAGGAATCCGTCCATCATTTCGCCCCCTGGCAGTGGTAAGCGCGGATGGCCTGCGAGATGGCCTCGCAGATCGTGCGCTTGGCTTCCTCAAAGCTCATCAGGAGCGTGCAGCCGGCCGCGCGCGTGTGGCCGCCGCCGCCGAACTGCACGGCAATGGCGCTGACGTCGAGCCCCTTGGAGCGCATGCTGACGCGGCAGATGCCCTCCTCCTTCGTCTTGAGCACGACGGCGATGTCGACGCCCTCGATGACGCGGATCATGCCGATGAAGGACTCCGTCGACTTCATGCGCGCCGTCGTCTCCGCATCGAGGAAGATGCCGGCCGCATGGCCGTCGGCGAAGAGCTCGGCGCGCTCGATGGCCTCGCCGATGTCGCGGACAGTCTGGTATGGCTTCTGCTCGAGCGCCTCTGAAATGACGTTCGGCTCGACGCCGTGGTCTAAGAGCTCCGCCGCCGCGCGCATCGTGTGCGATGTCGTGTTCGAGAAACGGAAGAAGCCCGAGTCCGTCGCGAGGCCCGTGTAGATGCACATGGCCATCGCCTTGTCGAGGTGGACGGGGAGCTCATGCATGAGGTCGTAGATGATCTCCGCCGTCGCCGCGCGCGTCGGCGCGATGTAACTGTATTCTGCCGAGCCGTCGTTCGTCTGATGATGATCGATATTGAGGAGGTGCTCCGCATGGACCGCCTGGAGCACATCGCCCGTGCGGTCCATGGCCGTGTCGAGCACGACGAGGAGGTCGGCCTCTACGGTTCTCTCCAACTCCGGCCTGCCAATAATATCATATCCCGGCAGCACCGAAAAGATGGCCGGGATATCATCATCGAGCAGAACGAGAGCTTCCTTGCCGAGCGAGCGCAGGATGTGCATGAGGCCGAGCGAAGACCCGATGGCGTCGCCGTCGGGGTTCTGGTGGGCCGTGATGACAATCCGCTGAGCACTGGCCAGGATGGCTGCTGTTTCACTCAATGTCACTATCATGTCAATGTTCTTCCTTCTTGTCGTCTTCGATCTCTGTCGACTCTGTCGAATCGTTCTTCGCCTTGTCCTCGGCCTCGATCTTCAGCAGCAGCTCTTGGATGTGCGCGCTGTAGTCGAGGGACTTGTCCACGACGAAGGAAAGCTCAGGCGTGAAGCGCAGGCGGATACGCTTGCCGATCTCGCGGCGGATGAAGCCGAGCGAACTCTGCAGTCCTGCCCAGCAATCCTTGACCTGCTGTTCACTGCCCATGAGGCTCACGTAGACCTTGGCCTCGCGCAGATCGCCCGTACACTCGACGGACGTGACCGTCACGAAACCGATGCGCGGGTCCTTGAGCTCACGCAGGATGATCTTTGAGATCTCCTGCTTCATGAGCTCCTGGACCTTCTCTACCCGGAGCTGGCTCATGGCATTCCCTCCTTTATGTCTAGTATGTCTATGTCTGTTGCGTATGTTGATTGTTGGTCGTTATCGCTTGTCGCGCCTCGCGATGTGCTTCGTGAAGCTCAGTCCTTCTCGGCGTCTTTTGCCTTGGCGGCAGCAGCCTTGGCCTGCTCTTCGCGCTTCTTGGCAGCAGCCTTGTTGGCATCGGCGATCGTCGTCGCGATTTCTTCCATCGTGTAGGCCTCGATGATGTCGCCTTCCTTGAAGTCGCGGAAGTCGACAATGGAGATGCCGCACTCGTAGCCTGCGTTGACTTCCTTGACCTCATCCTTGAAGCGGCGCAGCGAGTCGATCTCGCCATCGAAGATCTCGATGTTGTCGCGAATGATGCGGATCTTGGAGTTGTTGCAGATCTTGCCTTCGAGCACGTAGGAACCGGCGACGAGCGCCTTCGAGAACTTCATGACCTGGCGGATCTCGACGCGGCCCTGGACAACTTCCTTGTACTTCGGCTTGAGCATGCCGCTCATCGCATCCTTGACGTCGTTGATGGCGTCGTAGATGACGCGGTACGTGCGGATGTCGATATTCTCCGTGTCGGCGAGCTTGCGCGCGTTGGCGTCCGGGCGGACGTTGAAGGCGATGATCAGCGCGTTCGAAGCCGATGCCAGCATGACATCCGACTCGTTGACGGCACCGACGCCCGAATGGACGATGGAGACGCGGACCTCATCGTTCTTGTTGAGCTTGAGGAGCGAGCTCGAGAGCGCCTCGACAGAACCCTGTACATCGGCCTTGATGACGATGTACAGGTCCTTGATGTCGCCTTCCTGGATCTGGTGGAAGAGGTCGTCGAGCGAGACTTTCTTGCTCTTGATGAGGTTGTTGCGCTGGCGCTCGATGCGGGCCTCGGCAATGGAGCGGGCCTGCTTCTCCTCGAGCACGGCAAGGATGTCGCCGGCTTCCGGCACATCGTTGAGGCCGAGGATCTCGACTGGTACGGACGGACCAGCCTTCTTGACGTTCTCGCCGCGGTCGTTGACCATGGCGCGAACCTTGCCGTACGTCGTGCCGCAGACGACAGAGTCGCCGATGCGCAGCGTGCCGTTCTGGACGAGGACGGTTGCGACAGGGCCGCGGCCCTTGTCGAGCTTGGCCTCGACGATGACGCCGCGCGCATCGCGGTTCGGGTTGGCCTTGAGCTCCTTGACCTCGGCGACGAGTAGGACCATCTCTAAGAGGTCATCGATGCCGATCTGCTTCTTGGCCGAGACAGGGACCATGATCGTGTCTCCGCCGTATTCCTCCGGCACGAGGCCCTGCTCCATGAGCTCCTGCTTGACGCGGTCCGGATTGGCACCCGGCTTATCGATCTTGTTGATGGCGACGATGATCGGCACGCCTGCCGATTTCGCGTGGTGGATGGCCTCGATCGTCTGCGGCATGACGCCGTCGTCAGCAGCGACGACGAGGATAGCGATATCCGTGATCTGGGCGCCGCGCGCACGCATGGCCGTGAAGGCCTCATGGCCCGGCGTGTCGAGGAAGACGATCTTCTTGCCCTTGCAGTTGACCTGGTAGGCACCGATGTGCTGCGTGATGCCGCCGGCCTCGTGCGTCTGGACGTGCGTGTTGCGGATGCAGTCGAGCAGCGACGTCTTGCCGTGGTCGACATGGCCCATGACCGTGACGACAGGCGGGCGGAGCTTCAGCGACTTCGGATCATCCTCGATTTCCGGGATCTCCGTCGGGTCTACCTCTGGCGGCAGCTCTTCGCACGTCACGCCGAATTCGGAAGCCACGAGGGCGGCCGTATCAAAGTCGATTTCCTGGTTGATCGTCGCCATGACGCCCATCATGAAGAGCTTCTTGACGACTTCAGCGGCCGTGTAGCTCATCTTGGACGCGAGGTCCTTGACGGCAATCGTCTCCGGCAGCTTGATGTGCTTCGGATGCGCGATCTCGACCTTCGGCGCCTGCTGGCCGCCGCGCTTGTTGTTGCGGCCCCTGCGGTTGCGATTGCCGCCGAAGCGGTTCGTGCGGTCGTTCCTGCCGCCGCGCCCATTGCGGCGGTCGTTGCGGTTGCCGCCGCGGTTATTGCTGCCACCGCCATTGCCGTTGCGGTGGCAGCCGTTATTGCTATTGTCGCCATTCGTGTGGCTCGGGCGGCTGTTGCCATGACTACCCGCGTTGCCGCTGTTGCTATTGTTGCGGCCGGCATCGCTGCGGCGGTCATGGCGGCTGTTATTGCCGTTATTGCCGCTGTTGCTATTGCTGCCGCCGTGGTTCGACTTGGCGGCCTGCGGCTTCTCGGCGCGCTTCTCCGCCGGCTTTGCGGCCGACTTCTGAGCAGGCTGAGCGGCCGGTGCCTTTGCCTGCGGCTTGGCGCCCTTATTGTTCAGCGAATTCTTGATGGCCGTGCGCTCTTCTTCGCCGACGCTCGAGAAATTATTGGCAGCCTTGAACTTGTTGCGTTTGAGGATATCCAGAATGACTTTGCTATCCGTGTTGAACTCTTTGGCGAGCTCGTAAACTCTGTATTTGGACATTGATCCACCCCCGGTTATTATTTCATACTCATGGCTCCTTCATCAACTCGCGCAGCTTCTTCGCAAAGCCTTGGTCCGTCAAGGCTGCGACAGCACGGTACTCCTTGCCGAGGCAGTGGCCGAGCGTCTCCCGGTCAAGCCCCTCAAGGCAGGGAACCTTGTATCGATCCGCTAGGATCGCGTAATTTTTCTTTGTTTCATCTGAGGCATCCGCGGTCACGAGGACGAGTACGGCCTCGCGGCTCTTGAGAGCCTGCTCCACAGCGAAGGCGCCGGATACGATGCGACGCGCCCGCTGGGCCATGCTCAGGAGATTCGTGATGCGCTCTTCTCTGGTATGCGCCATGGCTCAGCCCTCAGCCTCATCCTCGAACAATTCGCGCTCGAGGAGATCGTAGACGGCCGCGTCAATCGGCGACTTGAAGGAACGCTCGAGGCCATGACTCTTCTTGGCCTTGTCGAAGCATTCGCGCTTGTGGCAGATGTAGGCGCCGCGCCCAGGCTTCTTGCCCGTGAAATCCACGGAGAATTCGCCCTCGGGGCTGCGCACGATCCGCACCATTTCCTTTTTGGGACGGCTTTCCTGGCAGCCCAGGCACATCCGCTGCGGTATCTTCTTGATCTTCATCATGCAATCATTCAACCTCAGCCGTGAAGGACTCGTCCCCCGTGACTTCGACCTCATTCATGTTGGCATCGAGCTCTTCGTCAGCAGCCTGCGACTCGCTCTTGATATCGATCTTCCAGCCCGTGAGCTTAGCGGCGAGGCGGGCGTTCTGGCCTTCCTTGCCGATGGCGAGCGAGAGCTGGTAGTCCGGCACGACGACGCGCGAGACTTTCTCCGTCTCATTGACAGCGACGGAGACGACCTTGGCCGGGCTCAGCGCATTGGCGATGAACTTGGCCGGATTCTCGCTCCACTTGACGATATCGATCTTCTCGCTGCCGAGCTCATCGACGATCGACTGGACGCGCAGGCCGCGGTGGCCGACGCAGGAACCGACCGGATCGACGTTCTCGTCCTTCGAGTAGACGGCGATCTTCGAGCGGTTGCCCGGCTCGCGCGCGACCGACTTGATCTCGACGATGCCCTCCTGGATCTCCGGCACCTCGAGTTCGAAGAGGCGTTTGAGGAGGCCCGGATGCGTGCGCGAAACGACGATCTGCGGTCCCTTGTTCGTCTTCTTGACCTCGACGACGTATGCCTTGATGCGGTCGCCGTGCGCGTACGTTTCCGTCGAGATCTGCTCAGCCGGCGTCAGCACGGCTTCCGTCTTGCCGAGGTCGATGTAGACGTTGTGGTTCTCGACGCGCTCGACGAGGCCCGTCAGGATGTCACCCTCGCGGCTCATGAACTCCTCGTAGATGATGCCGCGCTCTGCCTCGCGGATGCGCTGGACGACGACCTGCTTCGCCGTCTGAGCGGCGATGCGGCCGAAATTCGCCGGCGTCACCTCGATCTCGATGACGTCGCCTACCTCGTAGTCCGGCTTGATCGTGCGGGCCTGAGCCAGCGAAATCTCCGTGATCTCGTCCTCCGGGTCCTCGACGACCGTCTTGATCGCGTAGACATGATAGTGACCCGTCTCTCTGGAAAGCGTGACGCGGACATTCTGCGCCGAGCCAAAGTTGCGCTTGTAAGCCGAGATCAGGGCAGCCTCGATGGCCTCGAAGAGGACCTCTTCATCGATGCCTTTCTCCTTGCCGAGCTCTTTGAGCGTCATCAGGAATTCCTGACCATTGTCCTTCGCTTTCGTCGTTTTTCTTGCCAAAATGATATCCTCCCAAATGAACGGGGGAATGCCCCCTTTTTGCTGTATCAGATGCTTGCGCCGTCAGAAGTCGATATGCAGGCGGACCTGTGCGATATCCGCCTGCGCAATCTTCGCCGCGCCGTCGAGCTCGATGGCATCGCCGTCAAAGCCCGTGAGCTCGCCCACGAGGAGCTTCTTGCCCTCGCGCGGCGCGTAGAGCGTCACGTCGACCTTCTTGCCCTGCTCGCGCGTGAAGTCGCGCGGCTTGCGCAGGACGCGGTCGATGCCCGGCGAGGACACCTCCAGAATGTACGAATCCGGCACGACATCGCCCTTGTCAAGCTCCGCTTCGAGCTTCTCGCTCAGCGCCTGGCAGTCCTCGATATCGATGCCGCCTTCCTTATCGATGTAGATGCGCAGATACCAATCGTGCTCCTTGACATACTCGACATCGACGAGCTCAATGACGTCCTGATCCTTCAGGAGCTCCTGCACGATTGCCTCCACGGCATCTTCAACCTGCTGCTTTGCCATACATCCACCTCCAGATTTCTGCTTGTGCTTCACGGTGACCCTGTCATCCGTGTCTTTCTCGCATAAGATTAAAGAGTGGGCTCGCACCCACTCTTCACTAAACAACCTTAAATTAACTATTTCATCTTAACACAAAAGACAAGGCTTGTAAATGGTATCTGAAAAAAAAGTCACTAAAGCTGACATATGTAAAAGATAAGTTTAACATTTCGCCTCTTTTTCCTGCCATTTTTCCGGCTCAGAGCCATAGATGGCAACTATTTTGCCATTTGGCAAACACGTTCACGCATTATAATTCGTCCCATACGCCCGAGCTTTTGATGTATGCCCTTGCTTTCTCTGTATCTTCATGCAGGTAATGGCTCTCTAAGATCTTCAAACTGCTCCAGCCGCCTTGCTTCTGGATGATATACATAGGAACGCCCGCGTTAGCAAGGTTTGTAGCAAATGTGTGCCGGGCGCTATGCAGAGAAACATACTTCTTGATCTTGCAGGCACGAACGGCCCTATGGAAGTAAGCACTAACCTGTTGCGGGTTGATGGCCTCGCCTTTCCTATTGATAAAAACAAAATCGTCCGGGCTTGCTTTTCGCACGACATACCAAAACTTTAAGCGCTTGATTGCCTTTGCAGGTAAGCAGATTGTTCTTTTTCCTGCCGCCGTCTTCGTCCTATGTGCTAGAACAATTTTGTAATGTTCATCCATTAGCAGAGTATTTTCAATCCGTATCGTGTTGTCATCGAAATTGACACAACGCCACGTCAGCCCCAAAAGCTCCGAGCGGCGGCAACCTGTCAAGAAAAACATCTTATATAGGGAACTATAAGCAGGATATCGCTTTGCAATGTATGCTAGAATCTTCCTGACTTCTTGCGCCGTCAACGATTCTCGCTCCCGTCGCCTGGCTGTCCTGCCCTTTAGTCTAAGATTGCTTTTCAGTTCTGGTTTTCGTATATCTGCCAGAAACGTATTGATTGCCCCTTTTGTTTTGATGGCGCTGTTCTGGCTGTTGCGCCCCGTCGATAGAATGACAGCGTTAAGCAAGGGAACAGATATGTCTTTCATCTTGCGCCCCTGCAATGCAATGGCAACAAGATCAACCTGACGCCGATAAAATCTAATGCTTGAAACGCTGAGTTCTCGGCTCTTGATTGTATCGAACCATTCCAATAACAACTTGCTAAAATCTTGTTCATCCAGCGGGGCGGGCTGTTCCTTGTCATTTTCCAGCACATTCAGTAGACTCGCGTCAAGATGGTATAGTTGCATCAACCTGTCACGCTCTGCCAGTGCATCTGCCAGCGTCTTGCATTGCTTGATGATTTTCTTCTTCTTGACGCCCCTCCTGCTGTTCGGGTCAGGAACTGTAATCGGGAACGTTACTTGATACTTGTCCCTATCTGCCCGATATGTAATATATTTGTGTCTTGCATCCTTCATCACTGCAAACCTCCTACTTTATAGCAGGATGCCAGACAGCTGTATACAGGCCATATTATAGCATAATAGGCATAAAAAAAGAACAGGGAACCTTGGACAGATGGCTCCCTATTCCCTGCCATGAAAAGACAGTGTTTTGAAAAGATGTTACATTATATGTATTATAACATGCATCTGAAATTTTGACAAGTGCTTTTTAGAACTGCGCCGTATTCAAGTCAATAGGATAGTTCCCGCCGATAGTCCCGCGCGCGCTATACTGCCAGATACCACATGCAAGTGACGGCTCGGGGGCATACTGCGCGAGCCAGATTGTATATTTAGATGCAAGATAATCATAATCCATGTAATGCGTGAACCAATCGCAATTCGCATACACGCCTGTATTCAGCCCCAAACCGTCGGCAAAAGCGTCGCACTGCGCCGTTGCGATGCCGTGGTTATAGTCGTGATTTTCGCGCCAATCGCTGTCTTCTTGATCGTAGAAGATAGGCAAGTCGAACAGCGCGCCCGTCTTGTCGATGATATCACGGCAGTATGCTCCCTCGCGCCGCGCCGCGTCTACGTCAAGCGCATAGCTGAACCAATACGCGCCCATTCTCAAGCCGAGCTCCTGTACATGCTGAACCGAATCATAAAACCAGCCGTCAAGATTCCCTTGCCCATAGCCCGCGCGAATGATGACAAACTCGACGCCTGCATCCTTGAGCGCATCCCATTCCGCGAACCTGTTATTCTCGCTGATGTCGATACCTAAAGCCATATTGATCTCCCTTCGTTACCACTTGCAAATCGTATACTGTACCGCCGCGCCTGTCGCCTTGTGTCCATCCGTGTATACTGAGTAAGACAGCTCCCTGTTGCGATACGTGACGACGGCGGCGGCCTTGTCATCCACGACGGCGACGCCCGCCTTGATGTCGTGTTTCTTCTCCTGATGCACGGCATAGTATGTATTATTGTAGACGGTCGTCTGCTGTCCTTTGTCGTCGCCCTTGCTGTCATTCGTAGGGGCGACGATGGCGGGAGCCATATCCTGCTGTTTTACAACATAGTCCGCGCGCTCGCGCTCAGCCGTCTGTCTCGCGATGTCGTCGGCCTGCTGTTCTATGGTCGTCACGTAGTGGCGCGGCCTGTCCTGTATCTCAACGCCGACTTTCTTCAACGCGGCCTCTTGAGCCTGCTCAGCTTTCTGTACATTTTCCGTACTAAAATCCGTGTCAAGCGTATATAAAGGGACATTGACCTGTTGCGCGTCCTGCGCCTGTTGCCGCTGGCTCCATACGAGCGCCCCGACGATGACAAGCGAGACGACGACGGCGACTAGAACTATCTTGCGTTTGTTATCTGCCATCATTCGGCGACGCCCCCCTCGGACTGTTGAATACGCTGTTGACCGTATGGCCCGCGACGTTGACGCCCGCGATTGTTAAATAGAATGTCTGTAGCTGAGAGAGGTCAAAGTGAGTCAGCCCCCTGCCGTTCGCATACCATGCCGCCAAAAAGATGAAGATGAAAAAGGTTGTCGTGCTAATAAAGGGCTTCAAGATCTCTTTAAGCCGTTCCCGTGTAATCATATCCCCGTCCCCTTTCACTTGAGCGCGGCGAAGATGCCAGCGCCCGAAACGATGGCGCTAACGATGCCGACGGCTATTTCTTTCGCGCCCATGACTTTGTTCTTGTCTGCTTCAAGCGCCGCGAGCCTGTCTGATACACGCCGCTGTTCTTCTGCATTTGCTTCAAGCACGGCGAGCCGCCTGTCAATCTGATTGATCTGTTGCGCCTGCTCGTCACATTTCTTTTCGATTCTCACAAGTGTATCATAAATGATTTCATTCGTATCTGTTCCCATGCGTTATCACTCTCACTCAGCCGCGCCCGTCGTCTCTTCCTTCTTCTCTGCTGTCTCTTCTTCCGGCTCCGGCTTATACCTTACACATTTGACATTCTGGCAAGTGCCGTCCTCTCTGAGCGGCTTCCTGCAACGGATACAGCGTTTTGTAATTTTGAAATAGTCCATATCTAGCTTTCCTTTCCTTTCTTGATACTCATAAGGGAGGGGGAACACACAAGGGCGCGCGCTTTTTATTTCACGCGCGCCCGTGCTTATCTTATTCATTCAGCGCGGCATAGTCCGCGTCATATTTCTCATTCAGCGCCGCGAGCTCTGCTTTAATAGCCGTCATGGTATCATTATCCCCAGTCATTGCGGCGTCAAGATACTGCGTAGACAGCTCTTGCTTGTCGCTTGTGTAGTGGCTATCTAATTCAGCGAGAGCGGCGGCTTTCTTCTCGTCGTCACTCATTTCAGGAGCAGGCGGGGCCGACGTAGTAGCGGACGCGCTCGAGACTGTAAAAGCATTGTCAGGATATTTCGCGCGCGCGGCGTCGAATACGTCCTTGAAATTCTCTTCCTTCTCGTCGTAATACACGGCGGCGACTTCCTGCCCGTATTCGTCATTCACAAGTAAAAACATGATAGTCAATACTTCCTTTCGTCTTTCTTTCATTAAGCCGTTCTCTGCCACATGTAGCAAACGAGATATGGCGGCATATTGTTATGGGCCGCGCCGCCGCCTGCATTGTCTGTCGTAAATGTGTGGTTGTGGTTGCCTGCATTACTTGTCGGTATATATCTTTTAGGCCCCCAGTCGCCAGAGTCAAAACTGTTTCCATAGCCGTCATGATAGTCTGCATCCCTAACTCCGTGAGAGTGGTCGCCATTTGTGCTAGTCGTTCCGCTATGACTATGAGCAGGCATTTCATTCGCTGTCAACGTATGGGCCGCCTCGCCGCCTGTTGCTCCCGCTTTATAAGTGCTATCGTCCGCGCCGAGAAGCATGCGTCCCTGACTAATGCGCTCCCACGTACCGACGCCAAACAGGTCATGTGGGTTCGTCGCGCTCATGCTCATATAGATACTGCCGACCGGATAGATAACGTCTATAACAGTAGCTTTTTTAAGATACGTGTTCGCGATATTTGCGCCGTTTCCGTCATTATCCGCCGCCGCCGCGTGCTTACTCTCATTGACAGTAGTACTGATACTGATATCAGTTGAGCCGTCGAATGTGGCCGCGCCCGTCGCGTCGCCCGTGATATTGATCGTTCTAGCCGTAGCTAATTTTGTGGCCGTTGTCGCGCTGTCTGCGTTACCCGCTAAATGACCGGCAAAATTCGCCGCCGTCAGGATTTTCGTACTGCATGTGTAAGTTAGGTTTGGCGATACAACTTGCTTCGTGTTGTCATTTTCATCCGATAACCAAACGGGGCGCGCAACCGTGCTCGTTTCCGTAGCCGCCGAGCTTTTGAGCGTATCCGCCGCCGCCGCGTGCTTACTCTCATTGACAGTAGTATTGATACTGATATCGCCCATACCGTCAAAATTAGCACTACCCGTAGCATTACCCGTGATATTAATTTTTCTCGCAGTAGACAGCTTACTTGCGGTATCCGCATTGACGCTAGTCACATTGATAGTCGCATTAGCAGAGCCGTCAAAAGTAGTAGAGCCCGCAGCCTTGCCCGTTAAAGAGAGAGTACGAGGAGTCGCTAATTTAGACGCCGTGGCGGCGTTGCCGGAGATACCCGTCGCATGTGCTTTCGGGTCTTTGTTGTGTGCCGCAAGGTCGTCGCTCGTGCGCTTGATCTTCTCATTCAATCGCTCGTCGTTCGAAACAAGCTGAGAATTTACAGCGTTCTGCAAGTCATAACGAACGGGGTCATTTGCCATGTATTGTGGGAGCCCGTCTGTGTTATATTCCTGCGTGTTGTCAACGCCATCCTCGGGGCGCGTCTGGTTGCCAATTGATGCCGGAAAAGTAGTTTTCCACTTGTCTTTATATTTTGCCATTACATTTCGCTCCAATCTTCCTGCGATGTGCCGAACGTATACTTTCCATCAAAGTTAATATCCCCGTTCCAGCTGTAACCTAAATAGACATTGATGCCGAGATGAGCGGGCTTAAAGACGATGATGTCTTCTTTCAACTTCTGTTTTGCCGCGTCATCGTTGCAAGCTACGAATACATTGAAGTAGTATCGCTCGTTATGTTCTTCCAGATAGCCCGAGCCGTATGTGTTGATAATCTGATGCATGACGGCCTTTGTTGTCGTCTTGTAACCGCGAATACGGTTTAGAATCTGGTTACGCCTATATTCGTTCTTCTCGTCGGCGGCTGGATGGAGATCAAGAATATATTCCCATATGCTCAGCCCCCATGTAGCTGTCCCCACGAAAAACTGATTGAACACATCTTGCAGGGCGTCCCGTGTCTTTTCGTGCTCGATGCTTTCCGCATCGCATACGGCCTTAAAATCGGGGTCAGACTGCAAGAAACGGGGCAGATAATTCGTTACATCAATCTGCATATGTCGTTACCTCCAATGTCCCGAGGCGCGGTAGCTGATTGACATTAAAAGCAACGTTCGCATCGCCGCCGTTGAGCTTTAAATCCTTGTAGTCTTTCAAGATGCCCGTGTCAAGAATCGTTCTGCCAACTTGCGCGTATGATACATAGCTGGATTCAAAACCGTTCTCGTTAAAATACTTCATCAAGTGTTCTTTGATGACTTTCTGGAAGTCGGCGCTCGTGTCGAGAATCTTGACAGAAACAGACACATCAATGCTGATATAGTTCGGCGTCGTAACTGTCACGGTTGCGCCGATAGGCCGAACGCTGTCTATATAGTCTGATACTTTCTTGATGAGTTTTGCGGAGGCCGCATCCTGCTCCGTATTGACAACAATGACTTGTACCGTGCCAGGCCCCTTCCAGAGCGGGATGACTTTCGCGCCGCCGATACCGCTAACGCTCATAGCCCAGTTGTAATAGTGGCCCGTATTGCCTGACGTGGCAGGCGTGCGCACATAGACGAGAAAACGCTTTAGCAGATCTGCATCGTCTTCTTCGTCGAATCCATCATAAGCGGCGGCAGGATTATCCACGCTTTGAACGCCCGCGATGGACATAGGAATTTGATTGACGGTATGGGCCTGCACATTTCCCGCCGTTCCCGCTGTCAGGCATTCGGCGGGGATGTCTGCCGCCCCCTTGCTGTCGATGTATGCTTCTGCCGTCGTCTGGAAATTGACGCCATCCTTGACGGCGAACAAGGAACGAATCGGAACTTTCACGCCCGCCGTTCCTGTTACATGCAACGTAACAATAGCGCGTGTAGCGGCTTTTCTTTCAACGCCGAACTCTGCCGCGCGTGCCGTCAAGTATTCGCCCCAACTGGTAGAAGCAAACGCGGCCTGCAACATAAGCCAGATATCTTCGCGCGTCTGTTCATGTTCGATGCTTGTTGCGTTGAAGATGTCGCGCGCGAAACTGCCCTCTACAACACTTTTGTCAGCTTCTTTCGTATACGACGACTCGAGGCTCTTTTGGATGTCGTCTTTATACTGCATTTCAAATGCCATCTTAGATAACTACCTCCGTTTCTGCCGTGCCGTATACACTAGTGAGCGATACCGAAACGGCGAGCTTGTCGTGTGTTCTTGACTCAATCGAAATATCATCTATACGCACGATGTAAGGATTCACAATTAAGCCGTCATAGATATACTGCTTGATAATCTGAGCATTCTCGCCGCTGTTCGCCCGTCCGATGAAACTTTCCAGTTCGACGCCGTACGGCGCGTCGCTGTCCGTGATACCATGTTTATATGCTTCATGGCGGTATCGCTCTGTTTTCAGCGTCTTATATATCCAGACTTTCAAGGCGTCATTCTCCGTAACGATTTTATGCGAACCGTCTGTATTATAAAGAAAATGGTCGCTTTGAAAGTCCCATGCGTATTCCTTGAGCAAAGGGAGGCTTTCTTTCTGCGCCTGCTCTTTCGGGACAGCGGTATCCATTTTTACGAATGGATTCATTTAAAACGCCCTCCTGTCTGGCCTTACAATCTTATCTGTAATAACGTACTCTTGCCGCGTGCCGTCTTCGCTGAGAATCGGGAAAATTGTTACTTTGTCGCCGACTTTCAACGTATCAGTGTAGTAAATCGTGTCTGTGTAATCGTTGTTAATGTCGTGATTATGGCTCGCGTATTCCGCATAACCGCCGCCGCCTGCTCTATTCTGAGTTGCCGAGACAATGTGGCCCCGCGCTGTCCTGCCGTACTCAGTCAAAAGATATTCGCTGATATACAGCTCGGGGGATTCCAGCAGAAAGCCCCTGTAAGATACTTTGATGTTAGGCGGCGGGCTGATTATTGTCCCTATCTGCGCGCCCTGCCTCTGCTGAGATCTTGCCGCGCCCGTCATGATGTTTATCATGCTGTCATAAGGGTTTTCTTTCATCCGTTCGCGCCCCCTGTGTACGTCGCCTTTTTCTCTGGCTCAGTTATGTATCTGAGTGTCAGTGTCATCTTGTGCACATTGCCCGCAATGCCGTGGGAATCTGCGATAATCAAGAACTTACCTTGTATTTGCTCTTCCTGAATCATGACGGCATAACCGCTGATACACTGGATATTCCCTAACGCCGTCAATTGGCTGTTCTCCGTGATGCCGTGGAGCATCTTCTTCGCATAAGTCTGTGTGTCTTGCTTATCCTGCACACGATAGACGCCTTGAATCATCCCGTATTTCTTTGCCTCGTCGTCCATCGTCAGATAACCTGTTATGTTGCCATCCTTGTCCGCGATTGCAACGCGGTTTATCATATCTTCAAGAGAGGCTGAATGAGCCGCCGTCATGATATCTTTCGTATCAGTCAGGATAAGGCTGTCTATAACCGTGTTCGCTCGGACGACATTCAAGACTTGTTTGCCGCTCTTGTCGATGCTCATATAAATATGGTATGTCCAGCCCGTCCACGCCGTCGCCGTCTCGAGCGCTTTGCTGATTGCTTCACTTCCTGCCATGTCGTCGGCCACGAAATTCACTTTCTGATTCAGGTCTTCGCAAGACAAATCCCCTACACTGACTCCGACTAATTGGCAGATCTGCGTTATACAGTCCCGTATAGTGATATCCGTGAATTTTGCGTTGATGTGGCTCTTACTCAGATAGATGAGATGGTCGTAGGCCACGAATTCCATTGTGTAAGATTCGCTGTTTCGGGATTGCATGAAGATTTTCCCCGCGAAGATTTTACAAATGCCCGTGTCGTTCTGGCAAGTCAGTTCGATGTCATCGCCGAGGTTCACATTCGCATTCGTCCACGACAAGTCTTTTTTTGTGTAAGCTATCGTGAAGTTGAGTTTTCGGCCCGCTTGATCGAGCGAGCCGCTCCAGTCCATCGACACGACATAAGGGGACAGGTCGAACGCAGTTGTAACGTCATTCAAGAAAAAATACTCAGCCATTCGCGCCGCCGTCCTTCTTCTTCTCGAGCTTTACACTGCCCGCAACTACTTTCAAGATGTCGCCTGTTGCAACCTTGCCGTGCTTCTTCGTCAATCCTTCGTATACTGTTAAATAGCCTTTCTGCTTATCAGTCAGGCCAGCCGACGACACGGCAGATGCAACAGCAGAAACAGGCGAATGGCCGCGCAAGATATTCCGCGCCGCCGTAATGCCTGCCCGCTGTAAGTAAGACAATTTCGGGCGCGTCTTGAGTCCCGTGATACCGTCGATCTTGTTGGCGGCGACGCCTTGAATATAGCGGTATTCTTTCAGGCTGAGTGTAAAATAGATATCCTCTGTACCGTCTTTGTAGCCATATGAAAATGACTCAATGAGACAGTCAAGATTGATGCTCGTACCAGTTATGACGATGGTAACAGGATAGCCTGACAGCCGCCATGATTCAATTGTTTCGACATATTCGCTCGGCTCTTTCGGCGTGCATACGCAGAACGAATAATACTGCGACGGGAAAAAGGATGACAGCGAAATAGATTTCAGGCCCGTCATGCCTATCATATTGTATTCGCCGTCGTTGTTGATATTCACGACGCCATTCTTATTGGATACTGAACAAAAGAATTCCTCAGGCGTGACTGGCAACTTGATAGAAGAGCCACGGCAGGACAGCGATATAGAACCGCTGTCAAGGCCGAACATGCCTAAATAGGTATCCAGCGCCCCTGCCGCGAGGTTACGAAAACCGCCAAAAAGTCCCATACGTTCCTACCTTCCTATCTATATAAAAAACGGGGGGTCATACAACGGCCCCCGTCATGCTGTTCATAGCGCTCTGTTTCAGCTTGAAGACGAACGCGCGGGCAATCTTGTCCACGTCAGCCTCCTCACGTACTACTATGGTATCTGCAAGGGAACCGATATTGATAGACAAGCCGCCGCCGTTGTTGCTCTCAGCTTTGCCGCGCTCATACTCTTGTTTAAGGCTTTGTGAATGCGGGATAATCTGCGCCCCCGTCGGGAGCGTCACGATCTCCGGCCCCATCTCATTGACAAGCGTACGCCCGCCGTGGAACCACGTTGAGCCAGTCCAATGCCCTTCCTCGCCGCTTGACTCAGCTCCCGCCGCCGCGCTGGATGCCGACGACGCCTTACCGATGAGCGTATCAAGGGCGCTGTTGATGTCGTTGATGACATTGTGGAAGATGGAAGACACGCCGCTGATAATGCTATCGAAGATATTGACGACGGCCTCCCACGCCGCGCTCCAGTTGCCCGTAAACACGCCCGTGATAAAGTCGATAATACCATTGAACACATCAAGGCCCGTGCTGATAACGCCCGCGATAACATCGAACGCAACAGAAACAGCCGTACTTGCAATCGTGAACGCCGCAACAAACGCCGCGCCGAGCGTGTTCAGCACTGCCGACACGATGCCAGCCGCCGCCGTCGTGCTACCCGTTACACGGTTGAACGCCGCCATAATCTTAGATGCAAGCTGTCTCGCCTTTGCTGAGATCTGCGAAAAAGCAGTAGCAACCTTTGTAGCGAATGGGCGAATGACTGCCGCGCACTTATTGACGACGGTTGTAAACACTGTCTGGAAGGTCTTCCAGTTCGCCCGAACGACAATGATAGCCGCCGTAATGGCAAGCAAGGCAAGGCCGATAGGATTCGCCGCCATCAACACACGAATAGCCATAAAGCCGCCGCGAATGATAGAGAACAGCGAACGGAACGCCGAAACAGGGCTCTTGATGACTGCTGTCAGGATTGAGAACGCCCGGCTCGCGCCTGCTACAACGCTATTGAGGAGCTTAAAAGGCGCGGTCACGATAGCCTGCAAACCTGAAAACGCCGCTCTAAAGCCGCTTGCAATCATCCTGCCTGCTGATTCCATGCCAGCCCGTACAGCGGCCCGAGCGCGCGCCATAGCCGCCCCAATTGTTGCCAATGGATGTGCGAGCGCCGTGCCGAGTCCTGCAAGAGCCCCTTTGATGCGGGACATGATGCCAGCTGTACCGCCTGCCGACTTGCCGATAGCTTTCAACTTATTATCAAAGAGCGTTAGCATAGGCAGTTCTTTCAGGATAGCTTTACCGACGCCGCCGCTCTTCGCGATGGCGGTTACAATGCCATTGATACCGCTAAGCATACCTCCGAACGTCGAAATAGCCGCGCCCGCCGCTGTCGTGAGTGCGCCGAGAACAACGACGCCCTGCAACACATCAACAGCAAACTGTTTCTGAGCAGGGGTCATATTATTGATAACCCCTGCCAGCTTCTTGATATACATGGATGTACGCGCGATGACAGGCGCAAGGCCCGCCGCTAAATCCATGCCCGCGTTCTTGAGCTGGTTCAAGGCTATGGCCGTCTTTTGGCTAGGCGTCAGGAGCTTGTCGTATGCTTCTGCCGTCGCGCCGCTAGAATTCCGCATCTTGTCGAGCGTGCTGTTAAAGTCGTTCATGTCAGCAGTAAGGATTTTAAAGCCCGTTGAACCTTCTACATCTGGCAGGAGCTTCGAGATCAATGTCGAGTTCCCGTTCGTCTTTTCCTTGATTTCCTGCAAGAAGTTGCTAAAACCAACCGCTTTCAAATGAGCTTCGCTAAAGTCCAGCCCGATAGACTGCGCCGTCTTTGCCGCATCCGTGCTCTGCTTCTGGATTGCATTAATCAATGATTTCATCTGCGTGATAGCTTGCGGCGTCTGGATGCCGTTCTTTGTTAAGACAGCAAGGGATGCCATCAAGTCCTCGAGCTTGACGCCCGCGAGGCTCGCGTTTGTTGCTACCTGTCCGATACCCTGCGCCAATGCATCAACCGTTGTTTTACCGAGATTTTGAGTCATCAAGAACTCATCCATGACTTTGCCCGCATCTGCCGCCGACATTTTATAAGAGTTGATGACAGTCGTCAGGCCGTCGATAGCAGTAGTAGTAGACGTAAAGCCCGCGCGCGCGCCCTTCGCCGCGACTTCAAGGAACTCGGTCACATGGCCTACATCAACCGATGCAGAAAGCGCCTGATACTCAGCCTCAGCGAGGTCTGTAACGCTCATGCCCGTCTCGTCTGATACCTTTCGGACGCCCTGCGCTAACTTCGTCATGTCGGTCACGCTGGTATCTACGAGCGTCGATATCTTCGCCATTCCGTCCTGAAACGACGAGCTGAGCTTTAAACCTTCTGCCGCCGCCGCCGCGAGCGGGGCCGACAACAGCGAGATCTTTGCGCCTATTCCTGTGATAGTCTCGCCCGTTTTGCTGATTGTCTTGATGGTTCGCTTATTCGTCTTCTCATGTTCAACGAGTGACTGAGATACTTTATTTAGCGTCGGCGTGAATTCATCGATCAAGCGAATTTTTGCGTCAAATATTTTCACTGAGCGCTCCTCCTTTCTTGATTATTCATTTTCAGATAGGTCTTTCCGCTGTTTCTGTTCTTCTTCTATCTCAAGGCGCTGGAATGCGAAAACAATTTTCCGCTCATTCTCGCCCATTTTCATGACTTGCGCGGGGGTCATATGATGCCGTGCGAACAATGCATAGAGCAGTTGCGTTTCGCCGTCCGCATCGTCCCCCACAATCAGTTTTTTACAAGTTCGTCAACGTCGTTCTGTGATGCCATTCCGCAGAGTTCCGTGATTTTCTTGCCCATCAGCGCGAGCTCTCCTGCATTGAACAGCTTATTCAGAAGGTCATACGGCGTAATAACGCCAAACTTCTTCATAAGGTCTTTGTCTCTAAAGTCAGGGTCAACCGTACCAGCGAGGACGGTATCAAGGCCGATTTTATAAGAATCCTGAGACTTGACGCGCCCGTTCTTGCTGTATTCCGTGTTGTCCTCTGCGATCTCGCTAAGACGTTCGGAGCTGATGCCCTGCAACTTCATGACGAACGGCTCCCCCATCAGCTTAGAAAGGCGCGGGATTTCAAGATCTGCTGTTTCCTTCGCCGTGAGTTTTGTTTCATCTGCTTTCAGCAGTTTATCTAAAAGAGACATTTTCGATATATTCCTTTCTATCCTAAAAATAAAAAGGGGCGAAAACGCCCCTTCCAGTCTATTATTTATGCATCGATTTCATCGAGCATGTCGTAGTCTTCAAACGTGAAGTTATACGACTCTTCGCCGAGCTTGCCGACTTCCCAATTGATAAGGTCAACGGAGTCAAACTGAACCTTGTACAGGGCGACACGCTCAACGCCGTATGCATCAGGGTCAGCAAGTTTCGAGATGATAGTAAACTCGCACTGCTTGCCCTCCTTGATTGACGGGGCAATCTTCTTAATGAAATAAGACGATACTTTGTGAAGTTTGATGGAACCTTTGCCAGTATAACCTACCTGCTTATAGCCTTTAGACTGATGCATGGCCATCTTTACCTCGACTTTATCAGCCGTCAAGGTTGCCTTGCAGGCTGTCGCCTCTGCAATCTTATCGCCATCAAGCCAAACCTCGGAGCGCGTGCCATAAATGGCGCGCTTTGCTTCCATTTCTTTCATCTAAAATTAGCTCCTTTCCTGCCCTTACGCTACGGCGCAGTTGACCGTGATATTCTCGATTGCATCAAGCGGGGACAGCTCAACATGGATAAATACATTGTCATGGATGTTTGCCTGTTTCAGCGTGATCTCGTCCATTGCTTCGAGCTCGTCGCGCGTGTAAAGGCCGTTCGACTCGAGCCAATTCTTCGTTGCAGTCAGGTCGATAGATGCAACGTTCTGGCCCTTCTCGAGCAGGCCCTCCGTTTCAAGCGTATGCAAATAACCGTTGATAGCCGTAACAAGCAAGCAACGATTATCATAGCTGTTCGCATACTTACCGATATAGGAATCGTGGCCCGTCTTCGTGATGTCGTCATGAATCATGTCAAGAAGGTCAACGAGCTTGATTTTCTGATAATCTTCGCCCTTGCCCTGAATCGTCGTCGTAAAGGAATTCACGCCGCGTGCGACTTTGATTTTCTCGCCATCGTTGAAGAAGAAGAACTCGCCGTTACCCACTTTCTCATCCATTTCGTCCTGAGTAAAATTATCAACTTCGATAAGTTCAGGAGCCGGAGCATACGTGCAAGAAATAATCATAGGCGTGCCGCAGATGATACCCGCGACGCGCGAGCAATATTCTGCTGTCGTGTAGGTCTTCGTTGCGGTCTTGATAACCTTGTTCGTGAAGTTAACGACGCCTTCGAAGTCGGCTTTTTGGTTCGGCAGAACGGCCTTAATCATCTTACCTTTAGTGCGCATCGACTTAACCCAACTTGCAATGTCAGTGGCCTTTTCCGTCGTGATATTCGGCACGACAAGCCAATCAAAACGCACGTTTTCCAGCACTTTCAGAACGTCCGTATAATCTACAACGCTGTCTTTCGCCTTGACGTTGTAAACAAGTACCTTGCGCGGGCTCGTCTGGTAGCCCGTCAGAGCAAGTTTAATCTGCTCCTTACTTGCGTCCGCCATCTCTTCGGGGATGTCGTCAACGCTGTAAATTGTATAATTTACGAGGTCTGCCAGCGTTTCGTCATTAAGAATCATGCAAAGGATTCCACGCTCAGAGCGCTGGATTGCACTGATTCCCTTTTCCTGAAACGTAACGATAACGCTCGGCATTTTTTTCTTCGCCATTCGTTTAAGTCTCCTTTATATTTTCCCTATGGTAAAGATTCAGCATTTTCCAGTTCGTTTCTTTATCCGGTATCTCATCGAAGAAAGAAACAGGGATGTCTGCTCGAATCCCGTAAAAGTCATTTCCCGCCGTTTCGACGACAATAGCGCCCGTCTGTATGTGCCTGTCCTTGACCGTAAAGCCATCATAGAACAATTCGTAGATATCACTTTTCGCGGCGAATAGTTCAGCCGCCGTTAATTCGTCGTTATTGGCTATTAAATCAAGGTATATCGTCATATCGTGATGCAATAGCGCCTTGCTGTGCAATGTCACGCTGTCAAGGATATCAAGCACGAAACAGGGCGTTTGAAAGGTCGAATCTACGGGCGTGAGATATACAGGGAAGTCATATTTTGTTTTCAGCTTTTCCTTGACTGCCGTCAGGATATCCAGCTCGTTAATCAATCTTTTTCCCTACCTCGTTCATAAATGCTTCTACTTCTTTATCAGCGACGCCCGAGGATTCGAATTCTTTGCAGGCCGCTTCGAAGAAGTGACGCCCCGCGACAAATCCAGTAACGCGCCCGCTCGGCGTCGTCTGGACATGCCCACGCTCGACAAGATGATAATGTGGGGCCTTGTTGCGGAGCTTGTATTCGAGATCTTGTCCGCTGGTTCCATCAACCTCGCCCGTCCATGACTCTTTTATCTTGCGTCTGTGCTTTGTCCCTGAATCGGGGCTCTTCTCTTTCGCCATCTTCTTCAAGGCGTTGCCTGCTTTGCGGAGATGTTTCTCAGCCGTCGCCGCGTACTCATTCGCCGCCGCCGCGAGCTGTTTCTGATAGTCAGATAGCCCTTTAATCTCAATCTCTTCAATCATGATTAAGGCTCCCAACTTGCAGTAGATTTCTTGTTGACGCCCTTCTGCTTCTCTTCTGCGATGATTTCCAATGACTCATGACACATATCTGCATCAGCGATTGAAAACGCATCATAGCGGCGTCCTTGATACACGATATAGCACGGGAGCAGGATGTCTTTTCGGTATCGGATAATGAATGTAATCTGCCCGGCAAAGTCTTTCGCGTTCTGGCTGTAATAGTAGCGCCCGCGCGCTGGCTTTACCGCCGCTGAAATTCGATGATAGGCAAGATAATAATCAACGTTATCGAATCCGCTAGAAGTGGATTTTTTCGGGAGGTAGATATCAATCTTTCGATTCAAGTTTCCCGCGTTGGTAATCATGTAGCGGCCTCCTCATAATCGGAGGACGATTCGATAAGTTTCAGTATATCCGTTACGCTATGGCGGTATTCCTGCACATTCGCCTTTGATACCTGAGTTCTATCCGTGTACCAATGGCAGACAAGCAGGACGACGCATAACGACATGACTGCATCATTGTCCTTATAGGCTTTTCCTGTAGTCGTAGAGATATACCGTTTAGCGGCAGGAACAAGGGCTTTAATTGCTTCATCGTCCTCCGTCATATCTTCATCGATTCGGAGATAATTTCGGATCCTTGTCAGTTCATCCAATAGCCTAGGCTCCTTTCGTCGCAATAAAAAAGACGGCTATAAAAAGCCGTCTTCTCTATCTTATCTTTACTTTATACTTTCGTGCCGTTCTTGTTGACAAGTACAAGGCCGTTAGCATCCACAACCTTACCATCGACAATAGCAACAGACTGGAACACATTCGTGCGCGTGTCGTTGTCGACATAGCGAACCATGTCCATATTGTAAGCCGTGTTCAGAACATAATACTGAGGGTCAAATGCAAATGCTACCGTTTCGCCCGCCTTTGCCGCGTCAAGGCTCGGGAGGTAGTCCGTCGTGACAATCTGACGCCCGAACAGAGATCGAGCTGGAGCGCCGTCAACGCCGTAGTTCACGCGCGCAACAGGCTGGCCGTTGTTATCCGTGATGGCGAGGAAGTCGTAGAACGTAGACTCATTCATAAAGATTTTCACGCCCGCGCTGTAAGCCGCTGGAATAGCCTTAAATACGTTGATGATATCCTTGAAGCTGAGCGACGCGGAGAGGGCAACCTTCTGCTTAGCGTCAACTTCTGTGTTAATGATGCCCGTCGGTTTGCCGTTGCCGTCGCCGCTGATGATAGCCTGCTCAAGTGCCTTAACCATAGCGCGGGTCACGTTCTCAATAACGGCGTTCTCGAATACGCTGAGCGACATGACCGAGGCGGCGAACGTCACGCCGATAGAAGCGGCGAGCTCGTACGCGCCGAAAGTAATCTTCGTGACGGCTTTCTTTTCCTTCTGGACCGTATCGCCGTCATTAATCCAGCGGCCCGTTGCGGCAAGAACAGAGGTCGGAACTACAACGCCTGCTGGATAAGCGAGGCGGCGGACGAGCGGCAGGATATTGCCATACTGCTCAGCCTTCTCGATAATCTGATTGACAATGACCTGCGGGATGACAGCGCCAACGTCAGACATTGCGGAGGCGTCACGATACTCAACAGGCAGGGCCGCGCCCTTCGTCACGTAGGCCATGAACGCCTTGCGATACTCAATAGATTCAAACTTGTTTTCCACTTTCTCATTTCCCTTTCTTGTCTCAATCTCGGTTCCCTTCACGTCGCCGCTGTCCATCATGTCAGCAATCTTCTTGCGTTCTGCCGCCTTGCGAATCTCAACCAATTCGGCGTTAAGGGATTCCATTTCACTCTTGATTTTTGCGAGGTCAGCGTTTTCCTGCTCGGATTCCTTGAGCAGTTCGGCCTTTCTCGTCTCAATTTCCTGAATGCGATTCAATTCTTTCTTTCCTTTCCCCCGTTTCTACGGGATGAAGAAACAAAAACATCTGATAAAAGTCCTATCTACTATATAAGCACGATAAGGGGAACTTTTTTGCAAAAAATTTTGTCAATAAAGCGAAAGAATCGAAATGCGGGACTTTTCACGGGCGCGGCGTTCCTGTTCTTCGTGAAGTTCCTGCAAGGAACGCTTTACGATCTCTAGCGAGGTTGCATCATATGCAGGAAGGTCTACCGCCGAAACGTCGATGACTGCCGAGATAGCTGTGATATGTCTTGTATGTGTCGGCTCATCGAAATAAGCATTGGAGACGGCATACGCATAAGACATTTTACAGATGTCGCCGCGCTTGATAAGGGCGAAGATGTCGCGGCCCGCCGTCGTGTCAGCAAGTTCAGCGTCTACACGGAGGCCCCGTTCGTCTACGGTCAAGCGCAACGTATCGTTATGAACTGTTGCCAATGCTAAATAGCTGTCATCATGGTTGTATCTGAATACGCATTTAGAGAAATTACAACCATCAAACGCGCCTTTGTCGATTACTTCCTTGTAGTCGATGCATGTCTCGTCGTCGTGGTATACGGTTGTCGGGGCGTCGAATACGGCGGCGTAACCTGTTACCGTCAGAGCCGTGTCTGCATCTGCCGCCGCCGCGAGGTCTGCTGTCCTATACTCATACTTATTCTGCTGTGTCGTCATTGTTCACTGTGTCCTTTCTTTTTCTGCCGCGCTTCTGTTGCTGATACTGGTCTACGAGATTGACGTTCGCAACGTTGAGCGTCTGTACACGGTCGTCTCCATCAGCAACAGGCGGAAGGTTGAGAATCTCGAGGGCTTGGTTTGTCGTCAGGATGCCCAACGGCCTGAGCTGTCGTATCAATTCAACCTTTGTTGCTGTTGATGCATAAGTAAGGCGGTTCGCGTCGAAGATGATTCTATTGCTGTCTGCAAGCTCCTTCGAGCTAAACAGCTTTCTGCTGAATTCCTGAGACAGGGCAATGGCATAAGGCTCGATAGTTCCTTCAAAAAATGCCTGCCATTCTTGCTCGTTGAATGTCCCATTTACGATGTTCTTGCTGATGCCGAAACAATGATAGATGCATTCCGTAATGTAATTTAACTGCGATGTGTCGGCGGCAACAGGATCTCCAGCAACGGGAACGAAATTGATTGTTGAATCAGTCGTGACAATTCCCCCGTTCGCGGGGTTATGTAACTGCTGGTTTAACAATTGGCTTTTCTCCTGCCAGTTCTTCGAGCCGACTTGTCCGGCTATGCTCGCGATTCCCTTAATCTTGCCGCTGTTGACTGCCGCATTGGCGAAAGACTGCTGTAACGTGTCTAACAGTTTCATATAGCTGTCAAGGTTGCTTCCATTACGGGCAATCAGTTCGCCATCCTGAAAATTATGCCGAATGTGGATAACATCAGCATAGGGGATTGTCTTGCGCTTGCCGCTCGTGAAGACGAACTGTAAATAGATGTCGTCGTTCTTCTCTTTCGGTTCTACGGTCGAATAGTCCAGCGGCCACAACGAAAGAACGCGCCCGTAGTTGTCGCGCTGGATTGAGATATAGGCATTTCCACGACTGAACACGTGCGCCGCGACTTTATAGAAAAAGTCGAATGCTGTCATGTATGGATTCGGGGCGACGGTCAACAGCGTCATAAGCGACGAATCGACGGGGCTTTTTTTGCCGCCAATGGTCTTGACGTGCGTCGGGTTCAGCTTTGCGGCGTGGCGGGCAATCGTATCCACGCAAGTTCGAATCAAGATATCATCTGAATACGTGCCGCGCGACGTGAAAACCGTCTGCCAGTCATTAATGTATTCCAGTCTGGTTACATTCTCGGGCTCCTTTTCCTTCTTGCCGAAAATGTTCTGGAACATGGAACGAAATTCCAATGAAATTGCTCCTTTCAGTTTGTATAGTTGCGAATCATGACTTGTTCGAAGTTGTCAGAGCTCGCGATGTGGGTTCTATTTCTAATCGGTATGAATTCAAAACCGTCATACAAGCGGCGCGTTTCGGGCGTGTCGTAGTTCGTCTCCATCAGCAGGACGCCCCGCGCATCCAGTTCACGATACACGGCGGCAAGGCGTTCCTGCTCTGCATCCTTGAATGTGTCAGCGTTGTAGTTGATGAAGGTCGTAGCTTTGGGCCTGCTATACGGCGGGTCAAGAAATACAAGATCTCCCGCGTCTGCCGTAGACAGGGCGTTTTCATAGTCGCCGTTACTTATCGTGATATCGGCAGATTGCAGGAAGTCGGCGGCGCGGTCGAAATTGTCTGAATCGAATGCCGTGAACTCGCCCCAACTGCATAGATAGCTCCCGTTCTTCTTCTGAGTGAAGCGGGCGCAAAAGCAATTCTTTGTAAGGAAGCAGAATAGCGCTGTAACGTCCTGAGCCGCGCGGAGGCTGGCGTTGAGCCGTGCAAGGTACTCTTTTATCTTCGCCTTGCGCGCGGGCGTGTCCAGCGGCGTGTACTCAGCCTGTAATGCAAGATACTCACTCTTGATTTCTTCTGCTTTGCCGTCCTGCATGTCAGCAAACGCCTGATAGATAAGGGGATGAATGTCATTGATGTAAGCCCTCCTCGGTCGGAGATCAAATAGCATAGCGCCGCCGCCGAGGAACGGCTCGTAGTAGCTGTTAAAGGACGCGGGCAGATGCGGACGAATCTTGCTGAGCAAGTTCCGTTTGCCGCCGCGCCATTGAAAGAACGGTCGAATTGGCTTGCCTATGGGGAATTCCTTCTTTCTCTTTAATAAATGTTGTCCTTGTTGTCCAGATATACGCAAAACGCATCCAGAAACGCGGCGTAACCATCTATCCGCGTATTCCCTGCCCTATTCTTGTACGGCTTGATATTGCCTTGGCTATCTGTTATCGCCTGTGTGTTGAGAAGATTCCAGAGAAAGACAGGGTTGTCGTTATAAAAGATTTTTCGCTGTTTGAAATACGCTTTTGATTCATACATCTGCGAAGACAGCCCTTTGAAGTTCTGCTGAACCTTATGGCAAAGATTCGCGCCGAAATTGTTCTCGAGGTCTGCCGTGAGATACTGCGCGTTATAGGCGTCGTAACCGATGCCATAAGCATAGATGTTATATTGCTCCTGTATCTCAATGAACCATTCAACCACATCTTTTTGGTTGATTATCGAACCTTTACAGACGCGCACAAGGTCACGTTGTATCCATTTGTCATAAGGCACTCTGTCCCGCTGGATGTGCTCTTGTACCGTGTCTTCTGGAATCCAGAATTGTGAAAGAATGTATAAAGCATCTGCGCACGGGACGAGGGCAACGGCGGCGGTCAAGTCAGTCGTTTGTGACAGGTCAACGCCGCCGAAATAATAAAGCCCCGACAAGATGGCGGGGTCAAAATGGCAATCATATTTCACATCCGAAAATTCAAAGAACGCCTCACGGCTGGATTCTCTGAAATTGAACTGTTTAACGAGCAGATCTCGTTTTGTCTTCTCATCCAGTTTTGCGCGTTCTACTTCGTGGGTCAGCGTTTCAATAGACTTAGACACGCCGAGGTTCGGGTTTGCTTTTATCCAATAGGCAGGGTTCTCGATGTCGGCTTTGTCATCCAGTTCATATAGCAAGGGCAACGTCGTTTCATCGATATAGGAGCCATCTTCATATCCTTTGATGATGCGCATGTATTCGTCATACTTGCTATCAAAAATGCTGTCAGGCACAATGTAGCCGCCTGTCGAGGTTATCATCGTCAAAGGCTGAGCGCGCGAGTACATACCGCCAACAATAACGTCATACATATTTCTATCTTTCAGGGCGTGCAACTCATCAAGGCAGAATACAGACGGCGCAAGGCCGTCAAGGGAGCCGCTGTTGCGTGACAAGGGCGCGAATACGCCGAAATTGCTCGGGCATTTGATAACATGGGACATACAGCGGAGCCGCTTCTTCAAGGCAGGGCTCGTCTCGATGATTTGCCGCGCCATGTCCCATAAGATTTTGGATTGTTTACGGTCAGTCGCCGCGCAGTAGATTTCCGGAGCGTTCTCGCCGTCTGCAATCATCAAATAGATGGCGATGGCGGCAGACAACAGAGTTTTAGCGTTCTTCCTGCCGACAAACAAGAATGTTTCTCGATACTGCCGGAGCCCCATCACACGGTCAACGAATCCGAATATGCATGATATATAGGCTTTTTGCCAGAGCTCGAGCTTGAACGGCGGGTTCCCCCTGAGTTTCGGGATTCTCATAAACGTTTCGATGAAGTCGATGGCCCGCAGTGCTAACCCGTCGTCATAGACATAACGCCCCGTATCGTCGTGCATGTTGGCAACGATATGCGCATACACGCTCTTGATCTTCTTGCCCGCGATGATTTCCCCCGACTCAATGGCGGCGGCGTATCCTTCTATAAAATTCATGTTCCTGCTTCACTTTCTTCCTTCTTATAGATGCCGAGCGCGGAGTCATCTGTTACAGGCGCTTCAAATTCAAAGGATGATTCAAGGATAGGAGGATACTTGTATTTGTTGTGGGGGCGCGGAACTGGTTCAATATTCACGTCATGGATGACAATCTTAATTGGCTCCAACAATCGGATCCGCTCCTATCATCTCATCTTCGTCGTTAAATACGGGTTTCAGTGGCCTGCTCGCATCCTGATACCCTGCATCATAGCCGAGGGAATAGGCCATGTTGGCGACGGCCTGCCATTCGGGATGCTCGCGGCAAAGGTCTTTCAGCTTATCCATATCGATAAGGCCTCCTTACTTCGATTTCTTGAGAAAAGCAGTTAAGGCGTCTTCCTGCTCATCCGTTACGGCGAATGTCTTCAAGGTCTTGTACAGTGCATTGATCTGAGACAAACAGATGTTATATGACTTCATCTCCGCCGATACCATCGAACCACGTTGCCCGCCGCCGTTGTCGTAGAACGCTGTAAAGCCATTCTCCTGCATCGTCTCCTCCAACTCAGCCGCCGCCGTCAGCAGGAACGCCGCACGCTGAACCAACGGGGCAACTTGCTCCTGCTGTGTCTCTGTCCCGTCAGAGAATACAGACATTAACCGTTTATAGGTCTTCGTTGTATTGGTCTTTCGTTTGCTCACTAAACTCATATCAAAATCGTCTCACAATCTATATAAAACAATAATAAATAATACAATATTCTGTAAAAAAGTACCTACGGCTCTGAAAAAATAGCCCTTATCGAAAATTTGACGGCGCGCGCAGGTCTTGAGCAGGGGCCGAAAAAATCCGAGGTAGGGGGTCTGTGTCCACTCATGAAGGACACGAACAGAGGACAGGGCTGAGCGGTAAGGCAGTGGAACCGTTAGAGGTTGTCAGGCCGTTGCTGATGCCGTAGGCTGTCCAGCTGTTGGCGCTGTGTGTATGTGTAGCGGTCAGCGGCGGCAGTCGATACGCTAACAGGGTTGCCGTCGTCGTCGAACTGGATGCGACGAGCGTCAGGGTCTAGGCCGCGTTGATGGATATAGTTATGGCAGTCGTAGCAGACGAGGACAAGGTTAGCAGGATTCAAGGTTATATCAGGATTGCTGATATTATCAGGCGTCAAGAATTTTATATGATGCACTTCTTTAGCAGGCGCGCCGCAAATCTGGCATAGATGAAAATGTTGCCCGCGAATCATTCGGGCTGTCTTTATCCACGCCGCCGAATTGTAAAAAGGCTTTGAAAATTGTTGAGCCATAAAAAAATAACGCCCCCTAAAAAATTCAGGCCGTCTCGAAACGCATATCAAAATATTTCGCCGCGATCTCTGGATAGTCATGCTCGAACTGCTGGGCGTACCGCATGGCGCTCGCATTGTTCTCCATCTCGCAGAACTGTCGGAATGATTTTTTCAGGGCATAAAAAAAGCCCCCTCTATCATATAAACACGATAGAAGGGACTTTTTTGCAAAAACTTATAGGGGCGCGTAGGGGCGCGCTAGAACTTTAGGAATGCTGTCACGATGAAGAAGATTAGCGAATAGATAGCGGCGCCGATATAGTGGCCGCTGAATAGCAGGATTGACGCGGGGACAATGAGCATTAACAGGTAGACAAGAATCAGGAAGATGATAACGCGCCGTAGACGTTTCTGATAATCTTCGGAGTCCTTCTTGAGCTGTTCGGCCTGCTCATTCCAGTACGTCTCGAATAGGTCAAGATTATGGTTATGATTCATGTTCATGGTTCCCCTTTCTTTTCCGCTCCGCATCTTCGCGCGCCCATTCTTCTGCCCGTATACGCTCATACTCCTCCGCGATGCCTGTCAGGTCGTTGCGGTTCGACAATAAATAAAAGGCGTCAGCAGGATACAGCGCGTTATATGCTGTGATGGCCTTTGGTAGACTTGTATAATACGTCCTGCCCTTGTAGGATACGGGCTTGTATTCGCCGCCTTTATGCTCAGCCACGTAGATGAGGACGCCCATGCTCTTGCCGCTCGGCGTGTATGTCGTGACGCGGCAGGAGCAAATGGCGTGGCCGTTCTGCTCCCGATATGGGATGATTTCTTTCCATGCCATGATGATTTGATCTCCCTTCTCTTTTTAGTCGTGTATGATGTCATCAAGGGATATCTCGCGGCGTCGAACCTTGCTGAGACGGCGCGGGGATAATACCTCGTATTCTTCTCTTTTTCGGTTCCATCCTTTGCCTTTAGGTTGATGGAAATATAGTTTGTCAATCAATGTGTCGTACAAGTGTTTAGGGCAGTTCTTCGCCATGTCGATGACTGTCTTTTTGCTGTAGTGCTGGTAATTCTCTATCTTAAAGATATTCATATGGTATCACAAACCTCGGAGCTGTTGGTCGAAATACAGCAGTTTACAGCTTTTGAGACATAATAAAATCACGTAG
>UMJI01009968.1_pt1 | contig 29803 bp, 36 predicted proteins | sample 1965991 | NCBI WGS metagenome assembly UMJI01 (sample SAMEA4836140, study PRJEB28245) | human gut metagenome | biome: gut microbiome; material: fecal sample | place: Denmark | collected 2008
TCACTTTCGTAATTTGTTGCTTGATATTCTTTTTTCATATCTCTTATTATACCACTTTTTTGCTATGAACACAAGCTCTTAAAGGTAATCAAAAAAAACTTGCTTCCAAGGAAAATAACAAGCATCATGACATTGCGGATATCTTGAAAATATTCCAACAAAAGCAGAGAATTTTAGAGAATACCATAAATGTTTTCAGTCTCACAGTTCAATATGTCAGATAATACAAGCTCTCATATTTTCCTTTAAATAAAATTTCACATTGTCATCAACCTACTCTCTTTTTGCAACGCAGCAATTCATAATTGCCGGAAAGACAGCTTTAAATCAATCCTTTTTCAGCATCTTCACTTCTTCCGGCTCTTCCGGCTGATGGGAAAGCCAAAGGCAAGTTGAATTTGCTGTCATAGTAGCAACAACAAGGGCCAATGCTGCCATTGTACCGCCAAAACGTGTAATGAAAGAGCAAATCTTCTTTTTCATGTGAATGCACCACCTCTCCAATTTGATATTTAGGCCTTCATTTGGTCTGCCTACATTGTAACACAAAGTCAAGAAAAAAACTGACTTATGACACGAACTGTATGATTTTTGGGTATGAAATGCACTTTTTCTCATTTTTTCGCCTGTACGCCATTCTTAATCTTTCCACCAATGAGCATGATGGACAACAGTATCCATGCACTAAAAATGCTGTAAGAGAAATTTATTAAGGCAAAATAACAGAGCATAGCAGATGCACATATTTCTACCATCAATATCATGAGTCCTTTTCTTCGATACTTTTTTCTGTCCTTTTCCGATAACTTTTTATGGATATCAGATACAGGCATCAAAACAACGAGACAGAGCAAACTCAAAGCTGTCAGCAATAAAAAGAAGGCAGTAAAATGAGAAACATACCGAACTATTAGCAATGCCGCGATTAAAAGAAAATTGGAAATAACCCAGCATCGAAATGGTGTTTTTGCATGATAGCCACCTGCGAATGACCGCAACGGAATATATGCGACTGTAAATACAGCTGTTTCCGGAAACATTCGAAAAAGCAATCCGATTGCAGTAAAAGTTGCAATGTTGAAAAGGGTATCCAATATGTGTGTCATTCCCCATTTGCATACAACTTCTTGGTCTGAACTTATGATTTTGGTTTTGGACAGCCATACTGTAATCCGATTTGATGCTTCTTCAAACATCCCATGCACCTTCTTTCTTCGCTAACTTATGATAGCACAAATAGGACTTTTAAAACCGACTTATGGCATGAACTGTATGACTTTTGGGTATGAAATGCAAAAATCGGCTTTTTTCAACAAAAAATCGGACGCTTTAGAACGTCCGATTTCTTCATTCTGTTCCATTGAACATGGTCACTGTTGTATGATATTTGTTGTTATCTTCTACATAGTGCTTCAGATCACCATGGTATTTTTCAAGCGTATGTGAAACACTTAGGAGACCAATTCCATGTTGTTTTTGATCCGCTTTCTTTTTCTGTTTTGGGTTGTAGCTGTTTTCAATATCAATTCGTACAATTCCACGAGTCAATTTCATGGAGAGCAGAAGCCGTTTGTTTTCTGACTGACGCAAAGCTTCTATCGCATTATCCAACAAGTTTCCAAGTATCACGGTCATATCAAAGGATGAAATATTCAATTCTGCCGGTAAGTCAATTCTGCACATAATTGCTGTACCTAAATCAGACGCTAAAGCCAACTCATAATTAATCAGGCTATCCACATCACGATTGCCTGTTTTCGAGTATTCTTCCTTCACAATAATTGCGTTCTCGATTGTCGTGAGATACTCCTGCACCTCCGCATACTCCTTCTCTTGCAGCATCCTACGCATGGTGTTCAAGTGCTTTTGCATATCGTGCCGCAAATACCGCATTTCTCTTTGGGAAGTCTCCATGATTTTAAGCTGATTTTGATAAGCATCATTTGATGCCTGAATCAATTCCACCATGTGTTTGTTTTTCAGTCGGTCTTGTTCCAGATGATACGTGTAAAAATTGATAAGATTAATAAGAAGCAGGATAATTGCAACGATGATGTCATGCTTGGAACTATCATTTACTGTCAGAATTCCTACTGCAATTGTTCCAAGAGCAATTAAAATAATGAGCCAAAAATACGGAGACTTCGATGAATACTCTGTATTTCTTCGGTATATGTGATGAAACAAAAAAGCAATAATTAATAATGATATGTTTTGCAAAAGACCGCTTTGCACAAACTGTAGCTCTCCCAAAACAGAAAATGCAATCCAATCTATAAACATTCCAACCGCACAAACCCATATTGCAGAAAAGACTCGTTTTTTCCAAGTTGCACGGTATAGAATAGAAATTAAGATGATTGCTGCTGTATTGATAACAAGATTGATATTCGTATTTTGTGATATAATCCAAACCAGACTTCCGATAAAATAATAGGCTATATATGCAGCTTTCTTATAGATTGTTCTGCTTTTCACTTCCCCAAGAAAGGAATCTAAAAAGACAGCAATCGCATAAATATGAATTGCATTAGATACCAAGTATAAAGAAGTTTCCATATATACCTCCCAATTTTATAATTCAGACAATCGATCTCTTACAATGCTTTGCTGCCCTCGGCTGATAAAAAGTGATGTGCCGTCTTCCAATGTTACTTCCTTTGATGTTGCCTTAATGATGTGTTTTATGTTTACATAAACGCCTCTTGATATGCAAAGGAATTTACTACCGTTTTCCTCAATGATACTGCTGATTTTCCCATTCACGGCAAACTCTTCTGTTTTTGTGTGAAAAATCACTTTTTTCCCGTTAGATTCCAAATACAAAACTTCTTTCAATTTGATTTTATACTTTGTATTTTCCGATATATATTCCAAAAAACTATCCGAATTACTGTAATCCAACATATAATCCTGCAAACATTTGCATAAGTCTTCATAAGTAATTGGCTTGATCAAGAAAGCAATCGGTCGAATCTTGAATAATTCCATGGCATAATCCCGAATCGTAGAAATAAAAACAATTTGCGTATCATAATTTTTCATTTGTCTCCGCAGCTGCAGCCCAAATTCTGTACCTTTCATTTCCGGAAACTCAATGTCAAGGAAAAGTAAATCATATTTTTCTCCTGCTTTGAATTTTGCATAGATATCTTCACAAGATGAAAAATATTCTACGGTAAAATCAAAATCATAAGCAATGATAAATCGATCAAATAGCTTGTGCATATCACATAACAGTGTTTTATCGTCATCAATTACAGCAATCCTAAGCATTTCATTTACCCCTTTTTCTTTTTATCATACCACACCCTTCTTCAAAAAGCAAGTAGAATAAAGCATTTCAAATGTGGTATAATAAGAAAAAGAGATGATTTTCGTTTCGTCAAATCCGTCCATTGATAAATTTCTCATAAATTGCCTTGAAAAATCCATATTTATTGCTTTTCCATACGATATTTTGACTGCTCAAACGCTTAGCATCAATCGTTTTACATATTCTTGCTTCATCTGCATAGACGAATGCACATAACGATTCAAGGTAATGCTTGCATCCGCATGACCCAGTAGTTCACTCAACGTTTTTGCATCAAATCCGTGTGCAATGCAATCCGTAGCATAAGTGTGCCGGAGCAGATGAAATGGCACTTTTCGGATTCTGCAAGTCTTGAGAATCCTCTGAAATCGATATTGCATTACTCGTGGTTCAACCGGCTTTGTTTTTCCGGAAATCAAATATCGAGTATCATCGCCTTTTCGTTCTCTTAAAAGCTCCAACAGGAATTCCGGAATCGGAACAACTCGTATCGAGGTCTTGCTTTTGGGAGAACCGATGATGACTTCAGAATTGCCATGTCGGTTGATTCGCTGTACGGTTCGATTGACGGAAAGCGTTCCGCTCTGAAAATCAATATCACCCCAAGTCAAACCGCACAATTCGCCAACTCGCAAACCGGTAAATAGGCAAAGCAAAATCGCCAAATTGCTGATGCTTTTATTTGCCAAAAGATGCCGTTCCAGCTTTTTTCGTTCCTCTGCATTCAACACGTCCAGTTGCTTTTTCTCGATTTTCGGCATGGTGAAATGCGTTTCTCGAATTCCGTATTCCTGTTCTGCATAACGTTCGATGCTGTGAAATACACGCATCATATCTCGAACATAACGTGCGGAAAGTCCCTTTCCACCGTGCAGAGAACCACTCTGCATTTTGCTGTAGATGAAGTCATTCAACTGCTGCGATGTAATATCCACCAAAAACTCAGCACCTAAAATAGGAAGAATATGGCTGCGAATGATATTTTCATAATTGGCATAACTGGACGGTTTCACACGCAGTTTCGCCGAAGAAAGCCACTGCATAGCTGCGTCTTTTACAGTCAATTTAATACTATAAATGAGCATCCCAACACCGTTTTCGTGAAAATGCACAAAAGTGGTTAAGCAATTTTCTGCAAGAGGGCAGACTTATCCCCACCGTTTTGAGCATAGTCAAAAATGAAAGAGATTTGCTCTCTTCGAATTATTTGGGACAGCAAATGATATCCTTCCGAGAAATTGTACCGTTTTGATTCGAAGCAAGCAATCATGTAAGCAAGAGATGCAATGAGCCAGAAGTGTTTGATTCCATTTGCGGATCGAATCTGATACTTATCAACAGCAAGCTTCATCTTGCAATCACGGAAATAGAATTCAATCTCCCAACGTACAACATACAAATCCAGAATTTCTTCATCCGAAAGAGCTGCATTTGTGCTGATGAATGCACGCAGAGCTTTCTCTTTACCGAACGACTTTGCCGGATAAGATAACAAAACAACTGCATTTTCAATTCCGTTCAAATTGCCTTCATATCGGTAAACGTAGTACTTTCGCCCTTTCACGGTCACAAGGTGAAAGAGTTCCCTGCACTTTGCTTCTATCAGTTTTCCGGCAAATTCACAGACATTCATTTTTGTGCCGTATGGATATAGGATACGATTCGTCTTCAAAGCTCCGACAGTGTAAAAGCCTTTGCAAATGAACGCATTTACGACCTTTTCGCATACATACCAACTGTCACAAAGAAGATATGACGATGTTGGAGCCGTTGGAAGTTCTTCCGCAATTTGCTTTACAGTATCGATTTTGGAAACCGATTTATCATACATAATCATTGTGTAGTAATCCCATTACAGGAAAGCAGAACGCCTACCGCCTGATGACCATAATCCTGTTTTCTTCCTGATTCCGCAAAACTCAAAAAGAATGCACGACTCTGAGAAAGGTGCAAATCCAACCGTTACAGCGTCCAAGTGCAAGGCGTAGTTTACGTGCATGATCGGTCAGATGACCAGCAATCAGAATCAGATTATCGATGACAGTCCGAATCCTTCTGCGCTTGATCGTGCTATGACGCACAGGCATATCAGGTTCTTTCATCGCAGCCGTTCCGATAATACGCAGAATATTGTAAGCAATCATCGTGAGCTTCAGAATCAGCGCATTTGTGTCAAATTTGCCGCTGGGCAGACGTTCAATTCCCATATCAGTTTTGATTTCACTGTGATATTGCTCGCAGACAGCATGATTATGGTACAATGCAATGATATCCTCATCGGAAATACCAAGCGACGTCCAGTACATATCGATCTCTGTCTCTGGAAAGAGCATTTCCTGACCGTCAGCAGCCGTTGTTCTTTCGATGATCTCATAGACTATCCGGATGGCGAATTTTCCGTCTTTTTCAGTCTCAAAATCCCGCCACGTGCTGCCGATATAGACAGTTTTGCCGTCTCCGGGATGCGTCACATTCCGGCAGACAGATTTCAATTCATCCGCAATCGCATAGCGATCCTCACGGCGGAAATTATGCTTGATCAGAAATTTCAGCTGCGGATCATGCCAATGCAGAAGCAGCATATTTTCCAGCGCATCATTACCCGAATCCATACGGAACAACAGCGGACGTTTTGTCATTTGCTTTGCTGCTGCAATTGTTTCGGATAGAAATTCAGGTGTTCCGTTCTGACAGTGCTGCTTACCTTCACGGAGTTCAGCATTGCAGAGATAGCCTTCCGTTCCAATGTAGGCAAAGATCGGTGCATAGCCGTCAAAATTCTTATAGGTACGGGATACGCCGGCTTTATGGCTGCCGGAATTATCGAACGGAGAAACATCAATATCGACCGGTACACAACCGTTTTCAAGCATTGACGGTTCAAATCTGCACGACTGAAACATATCAATATTGCCGTCAAGGATCTGCTGATTCATCGATGTGCCGATACTGTCAAGCCGGTTACGAAGTGAAGATTCTGACGGAATGCCGTAGGAGATACCGAGTGCAGTTTTGTAGAATTCCTCGTCCGTATGAAACTCATTGACATTCTCAAAATCAGACTTTCCAAGGGACAGCAGTCCTATCATGGTCAGGAGAATATCTCCGTTTTTGATCTGCGGCTGAGAGCGTTTCTCTGTCCGCATATGATTTGCTTTTTTGATTAGATTCGACTTGCCAAACACCTGTCCGACAAGCGACAGTCCGCTCGGTGTGATCAGTCTTTCATCGCTTACAACATATTCGATTCTCCGCATTTTCCAATTCACCCTCCGGGTGCTGTTCGCACAGCCTTTCTTGTATCTCTATTTTACCATATTTTCGCTGGTTTGTACAGAGGAGGGGGGCTTTAGTTTTGCGGAATCAGGGACTAACTTAGATTTTCTCATCCGCTCTATAGAGTTGCTTGGACTTTATTATACACCAATGTTCAATTGTTTGGAAGTCGTGGATTTATTTTACGCTTACCTTACTTTCAGTGCATTGATTTTTTCCTCAATCTGCTTGATGACTTCAATAAAAATCTCATCACTTTCTCCAGTAGGGTCGGGCAATCCCCAATTATCGTCAAACTGTCTGCCGATATATGGACAGCCAACATCGCAGCCCATAGAAACAGCAATATCAGGAGCAGGGATTTCATCAAAAGTCTTGCAGTACTGCGTTAGCTCCATATCTATTCCATACAGTTTTTTCATAAGACGGACAGCGTCCTGATTGATTTGCGGTTTTGTTTCTGTGCCTGCGGAATAACTTTCAAAAATGTCAGAAGCAAGATGCTTTCCAAGAGCTTCCGCAATCTGACTGCGGCATGAATTGTGTACACAGATAAAAGCAACTTTTTTCATACTGCACCTCTCAGAAGATTAATGACTTCCTTGACCTTTAACACCTTTCCGTATGATGCCACTTTTTCGTTGATTACGATTGCAGGCATTGACATAACCCCATAAGTCATAACCTTTTCCATATCGGTAATGTACTCAATGTCTGTTGCAAGTCCCATTTCAGCGGCTGCATTGATAACGTTCTGATACTGTTCATGGCATGATTTACAGCCTGCACCAAGAACCTTGATACTCTCAATCTTTACATCGCTTACAGCGTTTACTCCTGCATCACAGCCACCATTACAACAGCATGATACCTTTTCTTCCTTGTTTTTCTTTCTAAATAATGACATAATATACCTCCATATTTAAATTAAAATTGATTGCATTATATTGAAGAAGTATCCCACAATAATAATGCCGATTGTGCAGATTCCAATGAAAATCGCCAAAAGTTTAGGCTTGACAGCTTTTTTAAGCATAATTATTGACGGCAGGGACAAAGTTGTAACACCCATCATAAATGAGAGAACCACACCAAGCAATGCGCCCTTTGCAAGCAAAGCTTCTGCAATCGGAATTGTCCCGAAAATATCCGCATACATTGGTACACCTGCAATTGTTGCAATGACAACACCAAAAGGATTATTATCGCCTAAGACTTTTACAATAAAGTCCTGCGGTATCCAGTTATGAATAAATGCACCTATTCCAACACCTGCGATTACATAAGGAAAAACCTTTTTCGCTGTTTCCCATACTTGTTCCCACGCATATTTTGCCCTATCTTTGAAGTGCAGTTCTTCCTGCGGAGCATCAATTGCCTTGCCGTTTCTTATGTATTCTTCCACCTGATTTTCAAGGTGAAGTTTTTCAATCAGTGTTCCGCCTGCTACGGCGATTATAAGACCTACAACCACATAGACAACAGCGACTTTCCAGCCAAAAATACTCATCAGCAGAACAAGCGACCCTAAGTCTACCATAGGCGACGAAATTAAGAAAGAAAATGTAACACCAAGCGGTAGTCCTGCACTTGTGAATCCGATAAACAAAGGAATAGAGGAGCAGGAACAAAAAGGCGTTACAGTACCAAGCAAAGCAGCGATGATATTTGCACCTATTCCGTGAAATCTGCCGAGTATTTTCTTTGTACGTTCGGGAGGAAAATAACTCTGAATATATGAGATGACGAAAATTAGAAATCCAAGCAGAACCATGATTTTTATCATATCATAAATAAAGAACTGAATACTTCCTCCGATTTTTCCGCTTGTGTCAAGTCCAAGCGAGTTCAGGACATTACCAATCAGGCGATTCAGCCATGCCATGCCGAGAACTTCATTTTGAAGGAAATCCCAGCCTGTTTTTAGTGTTTCCATATGAACAACTCCTTTCTTTGATAGATAAATATAAATATAGAAATACATCTATATTATGTGTTGAATTTTAGTCGTGTTTAAAAATAACTAAAATTACTTTTCACAACACGACTTATTTTCTTTTGAATCATCTGTAGCGGTTAATATGTCAAAACAATTTCTTGCGTATTCCGTACCTTCTTTGGATATGGAATAATGCATCCACTTGCCATCTTTACGTCCTTCAACAATTCCGCTGTCACAGAGAATTTTCATATGGTGTGAAAGCGTTGGCTGTGTAACGTTCAATTCCTCTAAAAGCTTGCAGGCACATTTTTCACCATGTGATAAAAGCTGTAAAATCTTTATACGGTTTTCATCACAAAAAGCCTTAAAAACTACAGCGGTTCTTTTAATATCCAACTCCATGCCCTCACCTCACATTCACATTTGTCTATGCATCTATTATATGCGATAAATAGAAATTTGTCAATATGTAAAATACACAAAAAAAGAACATAGAAAACTATGCAAAAACAGCAAAATCCCTAAACAGCGTATTTTTCGTAAGCGTAAAATAAATCCACGACTTCCAAACAATTGAACTTTGGTGTATAATAAAGTCCAAGCAACTCTATAGAACGGATGAGAAAATCTATAGCAATCCAATAAATTATTGCAAATAATTACACGAATGAAACCACCCTATGCAGTCCTTTGGACGAATTGTTAAAAATCCTTTTGAAATAGCTGATGGTAATTCCGATGCAATCCGTATCTTTTCTTTCCTTAAAAATGCTTTGAGTTTTGACCACATCTTTTCAATCAGATTTAAATTCGGACTATATGGGGGTAAATACAGATAGGTTACTTTTGAGCTGTCCAGTAGCTGTTTCACTGCTTTTGCATGATGAGAACGCATATTATCCATAACGATAATGTCTTCTTTTGAAAGCGTCGGCAGTAACTTTGTTTTCAGGTATTCTGCAAACCGCTCTGCAGTAGTTCCTCCCTGATAAACCGTATAGGCACATGCTCCATTCAGACGTATGGAAGAAAGAACCGTTGTATTGCAGGGTGTGTTGAGTGGAGTTTTATCTACCGCTCTCTGGTTTTTCCATGCTCTGGCATAATGCCGCGTCATATTGATGTTTACTCCGCTTTCGTCCAGAAAGACCAGATGATTTATGTCTTTCTCCGACATATGTTTTTTCCAGTTTCTGCGTTTTTCCCTGACATCGGGGACGCTCCTGTTCTGAGGCATGAAGAGATTTTTTCTTGTAAGAATATCCGAGTTTAATAACTGCCTTGCGGACTGTTTCATTACAAACATGCAGGTCAAGTTTATCAATGATTTCATCAATTGTGATATCTGGTTCCTGCTGAATCACCTGGTCAATGTTCTGGATATCTTCCGGTGTCAGGGCATGTTTACGTCCTCTCTGTGATGTCCTTGTTTTCACAGAACCTGTTTCACGCATTTGTTTTTCCAAGCGGTAAACAGTGCTGGTATTTACAGAAAAACACTCTGCAATTTCTTTTGCATTGTGTGTTTTATTGCAAGCTTCAATAAGTAGTTTTCTTGCTTCGTCATGTAACATAATCATCGCCTCTTAACTCTATTATAGACCTGTTGTCAAGAGTATGCAATATTTTTTGGGAGCGCTATAGGAGGGTAAATAAGAGTTCTCTTTAAATCATTGCAAATAGAACAGTATATACTAAGAAATCCGTTACCACCTCATATTCAATTAATTTTATGAGCAACTTCAATAAACAGAGAAACCTTTATCGCTTTGTGTTTGTTCAAATATACAAAATACATAAAAAACTATCTTTTATTTTTTTAAGGTGCAAAGTGGTTGCACCTTTACGATGTATGATATATTTATGGACAGAAAAAGAGGTGAGCAGGTGAGAACAACTTTAACAACAGAGCAACGAAGAGAAGAAATACTATATATTCTACATATGAGAGGTCACGAAACTATCTCGAATCTGGCAAATGAACTGGAAGTTTCAATAAGAACAATCAAATATGATATTGAAGCATTGTCTGACCGGTGTAAAGTAAAAACAAAACGTGGCAAATATGGCGGCGTGGAACTCGACCAAGGTTACTTTGTTATTCACCTTGCTCCAACACAATTGAATCTGCTTGAGGAACTAAAACTTGGACTAAACGGTCAAAAGCTTGAAGTGATGGAAAGCATTATTGCAGACTTTTCAGCGCCATAATTTTTTTTACATAAGGAGAACCATAAAATGAAAGAAATCCTAAAAATCCCAATCAAAGCAAATCTGTATCAGCATCAGCAGAACGCTTGCCAATTTGCCTGTAAACGTTTCGGAATCCTGCCGACAGAAGTACACAGCAACGGTGTGGCATTACTCATGGAAATGGGCTGCGGCAAGACTATCACCAGTATTGCAATTGCAGGAATCCTGCAACAATACAGAAACATTAAAAAAATTCTGATAACCGCACCGTTGTCCATTCTCGGTGTGTGGGAGCAGGAATTTGCACATTTTGCAGATTTTCCATATCAACTGACAGTTCTGAAAGGCAGCAGTTCTCAAAAAAAAGAACAGCTTGAAAATCTGCACGGAAATACTCTGCAAATTGCTGTAGTCAACTACGAATCTGCATGGAGACTGGAAAAGGAACTTCTTACTTTTGACGCTGATCTTATTATTGCTGATGAAGCCCATAAGATTAAGGAAAACCGTACATCTCAATCCAAAGCAATGCACCGGTTAGGTGATAAGGCAAAGTATAAACTTCTCCTGACCGGAACGCTCATCACCAATAAGGAAATCGATGTCTTTTCACAGTATCGTTTTCTGAACAGCAATATCTTCGGGACAAGTTTCTATGTGTTCCGAAACAGATATTTTGATATGTGCGGTTATGGCAATCACATCCCTGTTTTCAAAAAGCAGATGATGAACGATTTTCTGCAAAAAATGCACTCCATTGCCTATCGTGTAACGAAAGCGGAATGTCTTGATTTACCCGAAATTACGGAAGAAATCCGTACCGTAGAGTTAGAGCCGAGAGCAATGAAACTGTACAAACAGCTTGAAAAAGAAAGCTTTGCAGAGCTTGCCGGTTCTGAGATTTCTGCCATGAATGTTCTGACAAAAATGCTCCGTTTATCGCAAATGACAGGCGGTCATCTCACTGATGATGAGGGTGATACAAATTCTATCAGTACCGCAAAGCTGGATGCACTTTCCGATATTCTTGACACCATGCTTGCCGAAGATAAAAAGCTGGTCATCATGGCAAGATTTGTGCCGGAACTTAATGATATTCAAAAACTTCTTGAAAAGAAAAATATCGGATATGCTTCTGTGCGTGGCGGTATTTCTGACCGTGCCGAAGAGATCAGAAAATTTCAGGAAGATGCGGACTGCCGTGTATTTATAGGACAGATTGCAGCGGCAGGATTGGGCATTACACTGACCACAGCGTCAACAATGGTGTTCTACAGTTTGGATTATTCAATGTCAAACTTTGAACAGGCAAAGGCAAGAATCCACAGAGTATCACAGACTGAAAACTGCCTGTATATTTACCTTATCGCAAAGAATACAGTTGATGCAAAAATTCTTCGTTCCCTGCGTGATAAGGTGGATTTAGCAAGAATTTTGGTTGACGATTATCGTAACGGAATTGATCCGTTTCAGGAAAAGGAGGACTAAAATGGAACTGAATATGTATGAGCTTGCGGAGCAGCTGAAACAGCTTCGTGAGGAGAAAAAGGACGCAGAACAGCGTGTGAAGGACATCAATGCTGAAATCGACAAGACGGAATATTCACTGGTTCAGCTGATGGCAGAAACGGAAACGCAGAACTTTACTCGTGCAGGAACAATGTTCTCGCTGACAACCAAAACCCGTGCATCCGCTGTGGCAGGTCATAAAGACGAGCTGTATTCCGCTTTAAAAGAGAACGGCTTCGGAGAGCTTGTTTATGAAACTGTCAACGCAAACAGCCTGTCAGCCTTTGTCAAGGAGCAGATTTCTGAAAATCAGGATACCGTTCCCGACTGGTTAAGCGGTCTTGTCAACGTCTATGAGCAGACCTCTGTGTCTGTCCGCAAATTTACGAAATGAAAGGAATCAGAACTATGAAAAATGAACTTATGGAAACAAACAGCACAGGATTTCTCGCTTTGCAGAACTTCGACCTTGCCAATGTGATGAGCGAGGAAATGGACGGTCTTTCGACAACTTTTGAGCGTATCAAGATACCGTCGGGCGGCGGAATCATGTTTGAGATTCCCGGTGAGAACCCCGATGAACCGGAAACAGTTAAGGAATTTTCGGCAGTGATCCTCTATCAGCACTCCTTGAATGCCTACTACAAAAGCGAGTATCAGGGCGGCTCTAATCCTCCCGACTGCGGCAGCTATGACGGGCATAACGGCGAGGGCAATCCCGGAGGCAACTGCGATGTTTGTCCGCTGAATCAGTACGGTTCGGGCAAGAACGGTGCGAAAGCCTGCAAGAACCGCCGCCGTCTGTATCTTCTTCGTGAGGTCGAGATTTTCCCGATGATTCTATCTCTGCCCACTGGCTCACTGAAAGCATTTACACGCTATCTCATGCGTGTGATTCCGAAGTACAAAAACTCCAACGCTGTGGTTACTCAATTTGCATTGAAGAAAGCATCAAGCAACACCGGAATCAATTACAGTCAGGCACAGTTTGCAGTGGAACGTGCCTTATCGCCGGAGGAATATCAGCTGATCTCTGCTATGACGGAACAGGTCAAGGCGCTCAGCAGAAGCGTTGGCTATGAAGCGGAGGATGCAATGAACGTTGACCCTGAAACAGGCGAAGTTATCGAGCCTCTGAATTAAGGAGAGTATTATGGAAAATTACAGATGCGTTACTTCGGTGCAGGAAATTCAGGAGTACATAGGCAATGCGGCGGTGGTTGCTTTTGACTACGAAACAGCACCCGACGAGCCTTACCGAATGGAAGAAAAAGCTGCTCTTGACCCATATAAGAGCCATATTGTTGGGTGCAGTTTTTCTACTAAGGAGCATACAGGGATCTACGTCCCTGTTGCTCACAAAGTCGGTGAAAATATTGAAAATGCATTATTTTTATGCTTTTTGAAATCCTTTCTCACAAATAAAAATATCATCAAAATCGCCCACAATATCGCCTTTGAATCTGCGGTGTCCTGTCATCAGGGCATCGTAATTCAGCCGCCTGTTTATGATACGATCTGTGCCGCACAGATGACCTTGAAAAGCAATTATGAGTTCCGAAAACTTGCTGACAGCGGTCTTAAAAAACTTGCATCAGAGCTTTGCCATGAGCCTTTGCCGACGTTTTCAGAAGTTACAAACGGCAGGCATTTTGATGAACTGGATGCACAGGATTCTGAGACGGTACGCTATGGCTGTGCGGACTCCGATTTTGCACTTCGCCTGTATCATATTTTTAATAACTGGTTTGACCGTTTTCTGCCGAAACATCGGTATATTGCGGAGCAGATCGAATCTCCCACAGCGGTGTATCTCGGCATTATGAAGCATAATGGTGTACCTGTGGATGCGGATTTAATGAAATCTCATCAGCAGGAGGCGGAGCAGCAAATGCAGCGTATCAGGAACGAGATAATTATGCTCATCGGCGATATTGAAATCGGTGCAAACTGCGGTACAAAGGCATTCAAGGATTATCTGTATCAGACCTTGAAGCTGCCTGTTATGAAAGTAACTGCATCGAATAAAGAGGCGGCAGATGACGCTTCCATGATTATGCTGAAAGAATGGTGTGATGCAAATCGTCTTGAACTTTCTCCGTTGTTTGTATTGGTGCAGGAGTATCGTAAATGGGGTAAAATCAAGTCTACTTACATTGACGGCTATCTGAAATATTTGAATTCCGCAACAGGCAGGATTCACCCGGATTTCTTTGCACTTTCTACGGAAACAGGACGTATGAACTGCCGTAATCCAAATTTGCAAAATTGCCCAAGAAAAAGCAACGATCCCATTGGTGTCCGTAATTTTATCAAAGCGCCTGAATATCATATAATCTTATCACTTGATTTTTCGCAGATTGAACTGCGTGTGGGGGCGTTTTATTGCAGAGATAAAACAATGATGGAAACATACAAAAACAGCGGAGATATTCATGCTGCGACTACTTCTGTTATCTTCGGATGCACTTATGAAGAAGCACAGGACAAGCACAGAAAAGCGTACAAAGAGCAGCGTACTATCGCCAAAAACGTAAACTTTGGTACATTCTATGGACTGTTTCCGAAAGGTCTGCAAAGTACGTTGAAATTCAAGGCGGGTGTGGAAAAATCTGTTGAGGAGTGTTCTGCGATTATTGCAAATCTGAAAGCCGGATATCCTGCGCTGACGACATGGCAGGAGGAAACAAAACGAGATGCTGCGAGAAAAATGTATACTGAAACATGGCTCGGCAGACGACGTTATCTTCCTAATATCAGGAGTGATAACTGGGGATTAAAATCTTTTGCAGAAAGATGTGCCTTAAATACTCCGATTCAGGGAACGGCGGCGGATATTCTGAAACTTGCAATCGTCCGTATTTTAGAGGGACTGCCGTCAAGACCATGGCTGAAACCGATATTGCAGATCCACGATGAACTGACATTTATTATTCCGAAAGAAAAGCTATATGAAGCGATAAATTTTATCTGCAAATGCATGGAACAGCAGCCGTTTCCGGAGTTTGACCTACCGCTTGTGGCGGAGGCTTCTGCTGGGGAAACTTTCGGAAATTTAGTAGAACCGGAGGGATGAATTTGGCATCAACACACAATCATGAGGGATATTACTCCCCTACGGAATTTGAAGCAATGAAAAAAATCGAAGCCGAGGAACGCAAAGCACGCAGATTAGCCGCCTTCCGTCCTCTGGTATATATCTGCTCAAACTATCGTGGAAACACAAATGAAAACATTGAAAATGCACGGAAATACAGTCGTTTTGCGGTCAGAAATCACAGCATTCCCTTTGCACCGCATCTGCTTTTTCCGCAGTTTATGGACGACACGCTTGGTGAAGAAAGACAGACAGCAATGTTCATGAATTACGTGATGCTGACCAAATGCATGGAATTATGGGTATTCGGCAGCAGCGTTTCCGATGGTATGGCACAGGAGATAAAGTGGGCGAAACGCAGGCATATGCCGATTCGTTATTTCACGGAAAAAATGGAGGAAGTCTTATGAATATATCGGCACAGGATGTCATAAACGTTATGTTTAATCCCGATGATACGGTGAATCTGCGTGTTTTTGACGACAGAAAAGAGGGTATATTTACAGGTGCAAAGCTGTCCGTGGAAGCAGGAAAGTTCTTTGCTGTGGAATCAACTTTAAGGGAACATAACAAAAAGAATCACGGTATCTTTTTCGTGGTGAACTCCGGCGGTCAGACCGATGACAGCATTACCCGCATCAATGCACAGTTTGTGGAAATGGACGATAAGACTTTCGAGGAACAGCAATCTTTGATAGATGCATTTCCTCTGCCGCCGTCTATGATTATCAGAACGAGAAAATCTCTGCATACTTACTGGTTTGTCAAGGATGCAAAAGTAGCGAAATTCCGCCCGATTCAGAAAGCTCTTGTACATCATTTCGGCGGTGATCTTGCCTGCGTCAACGAGAGCCGAGTCATGCGTCTGCCGGGATTTTATCACTGCAAGAAAGAACCTGTTCTTGTGGAGTGTATTTCGTTTCATCCAGAGCGAAGGTATACACAAGAGCAGCTTGCAGAGGTTCTGCCCAATGTGAAATCGGAAACACCGAAAGAAGAACTGCACGGTGAACAAAAAGGTATTCACATTGTAGAGGCGGAGTGTGATTTTATCAAATATTGCCGTGATAACGCAGCATCACTGCCGGAGCATGACTGGTATGCAATGATCTCAAATTTAAGCGTATTTGACGGCGGTGCAGAAGTCATACATCAATATTCCAAACCGTATCCGAACTATTCCTTTGAAGAAACGCAGAAGAAAATACAACATTTTCTCAGCAGCGGAACGAAGCCTATGACCTGTCGTACAATTGTTGAAAAAGGCTTTCAGTGTCCGAAATTAAAAGATGGAAAATGTAAATGCAAATCCCCTGCGGCACTGTGTTTTCAGCCCCTCACAATAAACGGAATCCGTGTTATTCTGCGTCAGCAGCAGATTCAGAATGCGGTCGTAGAGGATCTGCAAACCGCAAGAAACTTTGTATCCGATTATCTTTACAATGTGGACAGCGTGACTGCAGAATCTATCATCAATTATGATTTGAAGCAATATTTCGGATTTAAGAATGCGGATATCAAGCCTCTCATATCGCTGCAAAAGGAACTTTACAAGACGTTTCTGAGCAAATCGGAAACGAAAAAGCATCAGTCGGGTATGGATATTCCCGACTGGTATGAAATGACGGAACGTGGGGCGAAATTCCTGCCCGGCGTTCTTGCGGAATATATGACGCAGAATACGCCTGTATTTTATGCGGCGGAACAGTATTACTGCTATGAAAACGGCGTGTTTCGTGGTATTACGGAGTTGACCGCAAGAAATATGGTTCGTGAGAAAATGATGACAAGATACACCAAGCTCTCTCAGATAAATGATACTGAAGGTCAATGGAAAATGCAGGTACAGAAGGATATCCGAGAGCTTAATCCGAATCCGTACATCATCAATGTGCAGAACGGGCTTTACAATGTGCTTGACAATGTACGCACCGAGCATACGTCAAAATATCTGTCAACGGTGCAGCTGAACGTTAGATATACGCCCGGTTCAAAGTGTCCGAGATTTATGAAATTTCTGCATGAATCGCTGGAAGATGACCAGATAGCACTGATTCAGGAAATGTTGGGGTATTTTCTGATTCCCGTAAATCATGCACAGAAATGTTTTATCATCGTTGGAAAAGGCGGTGCAGGAAAATCCGTGCTTCTGCGTGTTCTGAATGAACTGCTGCTTGGAAAAGAAAACGTGTCCAATGTGGCATGGCAGGCACTCAGTGACCGTTTCAAGACAGCGGAGCTTTTTGGAAAATGGGCAAATATCTGTGCGGAACTGCCTACAAAAGGCATCGAGGACAACGGTATTTTCAAGGCTCTTGTTGGTGAGGACTATCTGACCGTAGAGAAGAAAAACAAGAATCCGTTTTCCTTTCAGCCTTATGCGAGACTGCTGTTTTCCTGCAACAGTATCCCGAAAAACTATGGTGATAAGTCCGAGGGATTTTACCGAAGGCTCATTATTGTGCGGTTCAATCATTCCGTACCGGAGGATAAACGTGATCCCGAACTTTTAGAAAAATTCCGATGCGAAGCGGACGGCATATTCTTGTTTGCCTTGGAAGGTTTGCATCGTCTGATGAACAATCATTTTCAGTTCTCCGAAACAAAAGCCAATCGTGAAGAATTGCAGAAATATCGTGAGGACAGCAACAGTGTGCTTGCTTTTGTCAGGGATTGCTGCGAATTGAAAATGGATGCAGAGATCGGCAGGGTCGAATTCTTTGAGCGATACAAGTCATACTGTGACAGCTGTGGTCTGACGCCGTTCAGCCAACAGAACTTCAACAACGAACTTGAAGCCAATTATCCGACTGTTGTGAGAGCTGCTGACAAACTCGGAAAACGGCGTACATGGAGAGGCATCCATTTTGCGGAGATTTTAAAATGACAAAAATCAAGCCACGGGATAGTCTGCGCTGTTTTCTGACAGCATTTACAGGCTTTACGTGAGATTTCTGTAATCCTTTTTATATTTACTATTATATACATATAGCTATTTTCTTGTTTTTTATGATTATAATAGTAATTTACTTGTAAAATTAGTAAAGAAGTAAGAGGTGAAAAAATTGAAAGAATCAGATATTGTAAGGGCGATTTTGAAATATCTGAAAACTGTGCCGGAGTGCTTCTGCTGGAAAGAGCATGGCGGTATGTACGGAACGGCAGGGATTCCCGATATTATCTGCTGCTACCGTGGAAAATTCGTGGCTTTTGAGGTCAAGACAGAAACAGGCAAAACTACGGCTTTGCAGGAATCGGTTATCAACAAAATACAGAAATGTGGTGGAAAAGCTGCGGTGGTTCGGTCTGTGGAGAATGTGAAAGCAGCGCTGAAGGATATGGTGGTATGACAGCAAAAGAATACATGAAACAAGCCAAAATTCTTCTGAGAAGAATCGATAGAAAACAAAAAGAAGCCGACGCTCTTAGGCAGAAGTTATCTGTTCCACAATCGCCTGATTTTTCAGATATGCCTAAAACAGTATCTCCGGAACCATATGAAATTGAAACCGGTGTTGCTAAAATCATATCTTTGGAGGAAGAGATATTCGTTTTCCGTACAAAATTGGATTCGATGATTGCAGAAGTCAATAACAATATCAGCAAACTTGATAATTCAGATATGCGTGATTTACTTACGAAACGATATGTGGAATTTAAGGCTTGGAAAGTTATTTTCAGTGAAATGGGATATAGCAAATCAAGTGCCTATCGGCTTCATCAAAAGGCACTGTCGATTATAAAATTTGGGACTTCGTGGGACTATGTGGGACTTGATGAGAGTTCCAATATGTGATATACTGTAAAGTAGGAAAGTAAGATAAAGTGAATCAGCCTTTGTGGGAGAAATCCTGCGGAGGCTATTTTTATAGCCAAAGGAGAATTATTATGCTTGCAAAGAAAGTATTGAGAAACGGTATCAGTCTGAACAGTCGTATTAAAGAGCAGATTGTTATTTATCGTGACTGGAAAGAACTGTCCGCCGAATTCAATGATGAGGAAGTACAAGGAATTCTCACAGATGCTCGTGCAGACCTTTTGGAATCTATCCGCATGAAACGTAATCTTGAAGAAATCATTATGGAGAATAACAATGCCGACCAGCGTGAAATTCTCCGACTGCGTTATTTCTATGCAGCAACGTGGGCTGCAATTGCCGATGAGCTACATGATACGACCCAGTGGGTTAAAGAGCAGCATCGCAAGGCACTGAAAAAGATTCATGTTGAAATGACCGAATGCTGTGAGGAGTATGACGGCTATGCCGAGGAAGAGTAAGAAACCATGCAGTCACCCCGGCTGTCCCAATCTGACTGAGGGTAAGTATTGCGAGAAACATAAATCTCTTCACCCCGACAGACCTTCGGCAGAAAGCAGAGGTTACAATAATCGTTGGCGTAAGGTGCGAGCTGCATATCTCCGTAAGCATCCGTTGTGTGTACGGTGTATGGCTGACGGACGGTATGTGAAGGCAACGGTGGTCGATCACATTCAGCCCCATCGAGGAGACCGGCAGCTGATGTGGGATGAGAATAATTATCAGGCTCTATGCAAAAAATGTCACGATAAAAAGACATGGACTGAGGATAAGAATCCGATTTATGGCTATAAATAGCCACCGGGGGGCAATTTATCCCTACAGGGGAATCAGGAGAATACCGGTGGGCAGCACCACGCAGATTTTCAGCATATTCTAAGGCGGTATATGGACAAAATCAAAGAATATCGTACTTTTGGGGCTTTCCTGACTTTCACAAGTCGGGATTTTTTTATGCCTTTTTTAATTTTATTTGAATTTTTTAGGAGGGAAAACATGGCGCGAGACGGAACAAACAGAGGCGGTGCAAGACCGGGTGCAGGACGTCCGAGAAAAGCACTGGCAGATAAGATTGCGGAAGGCAATCCCGGCGGCAGAGCTTTGACACAAATCAAGGTTCCAGACGACCTGCCCGACTTGCTCGGTGAAGATATGCCGCCACCGAATGAAATCCTTTTTGCAAAGCAGAAGAACGGCAAGCCTCTGGGCGCGGATAAAATTTACAAGGACACATGGCTATGGCTGAAAGGCTTCAAATGTGAACGCCTTGTATCTCCCGCAATGATTGAGCAATATGCCATGAGCGTAGCACGATGGATGCAATGCGAGGAGGCACTCAGTCTTTACGGTTTACTGGGTAAACACCCAACGGTCACAAGCTCGGCAATTCAAAGTCCGTTTGTTGCAATGAGTCAGAGCTTTATGAAGCAGGCACAGCAGATATGGTCACAGATTTACCAGATTGTCCGTGAGAACTGTTCGGAAGAGGTAAATCTCACAGGCGAAATGGATATGATGGAGCAGTTGCTCCGCAGCAGAAAGTGAGAGTATATGGCAAAACCTCAAAAGATTAAAATCAGCAATGGTGATAAACTTGGAAGCCTTCTTATACTCGGCGAGTATGGTAGGGGCAAATTCGGACATCTTCAGTATCTTGTCAGATGTGACTGTGGCAAAAAATACATCAGCAGCCGTGCTTCGCTTCTAAAAACAATGCCTTGCTGCCCTGATTGCTACAAGAAAAACAGACCGCATCGTTCTCCCAAAATTGCTGTTGGCGAGATTGTAAACAATTGGGAAGTTGTTTCAATACGCTTCGACAATGTAAAAAAGCAAAATGTATATAATTGCAGATGCTTACTTTGCGATAATCTCACAGAAAAAAATTCTTCTGAAATAAAATTGAGAAAAGGCGGTCGTTGCCGGAAATGCAAGCCCGATTACCACTTTCGGATCAAAGATAACTGTGCCTATGGCACTCTTCCAAATGGAGAACAATTCATCATTGACACCGACGACATACAGCGTGTATCAGAAATATTCTGGCATATGGGAAAAGACGGTTATATAATCTATACAAAGCCAGGAATGGACACAATCCGACTCCATAATTTCATCATGAATGTTACACCGAATAAAAAATTCCATATAGACCACATCAACCGTAACAGAAGTGACTGCCGCAAATGTAATCTTCGTCTTGTAACTGCACAGCAAAATTCTATGAATTCAAGCATAATACGGAGTTCTGCTACTAAGCTGCGTGGGATTACCTTTGATAAATCAAGTGGTCGATATAAGGCACGTATTGGACTCAACGACAGACGCATCATGTTAGGCAGTTCTAAAGACCCTATCGAATGTGCCCAGATGTACAATTGGGCTGCACCGATTATTTTCGGCGAGTTTGCCGGAGAGCTGAATGATGTTCCTGAACCACCCGAATGGATAAAACGGCAGGTTGAAAGAAAATGTGAACCATACAAAATAGAAGCAATGATAGCCATACAACCGTGTGGTATTTTTTATGTCCAAAACAAGGAGAAAGCAATATGAAATCAGCAGTAGATGTATCTTTCTGGAAAGAATTGAAGTCAAGCAGACCTATGCTTACCAAACAGCAGTACAGAACAATCAAGGGACAGGCGGTCAAGGGAAATGTACATGAAGCCCGCCGTGGTCTGCAGCGAATTCAAAGGAGGCAGCACCGATGAAAACAACAACGGATTTTCAGCTTGTGAATGTCAGCAAGCTTATCCCATATGTGAATAACGCCCGAACCCACAGTAAGGAGCAGATTACAAAGCTGCGTTCCTCTCTCCGTGAGTTCGGGTTTATCAATCCCATCATCATTGACAAGGACTTCAATGTCATTGCAGGTCACGGACGTCTGATGGCGGCAAAGGAAGAAGGCATTGACGAAGTGCCGTGTGTATTTGTGGACTACCTCACGGAGGCACAGAAGAAGGCCTATATTTTAGCGGACAATCGCATGGCGTTGGACGCAGGATGGGACGAGTCCTTGCTCGCCGTTGAAATCGAAGAACTGAAGAACCTCGGTTTTGATACAGAGCTTACCGGCTTCGATGAAAAAGAAATCGCCGACCTGTTCAGCGACGGAACGGACAGCGATGCGAAGGATGATGACTTTGACCTGACTACCGCACTCGAAAAGGCGGCATTTGTACAGCGTGGAGATGTGTGGACGGTCGGCAGGCACAGGCTCATGTGCGGTGATGCTACCTCCTCCGATGATGTGAACACGCTGATGGGAAATGTGAAGGCAAATCTTATTCTGACAGACCCGCCGTATAATGTGGCTTTCAAGTCCGGCAGCGGACTCACCATTCAGAACGACAGCATGAAGAATGATGATTTCTACAACTTCCTGCTTTCTGCATTTCAGTGCATGGCGGCACACCTTGAAAAAGGCGGTGCGGCGTATGTGTTCCATGCTGATACGGAGGGACTGAACTTCCGCAGAGCTTTTGTGGATGCAGGCTTTCATCTTGCCGGGTGCTGCATCTGGGTGAAGGACAGTCTTGTCCTTGGTCGCTCCGATTATCAGTGGCAGCATGAACCTGTGCTGTACGGCTTCATGCAGAACGGCAAGCACAAGTGGTATTCCGACCGTAAGCAGACCACCATCTGGAACTTCGATAAGCCGAAACGAAACGCAAATCATCCGACGAGTAAGCCGCTCGACCTGCTTGGTTATCCCATCGGCAACTCCACACAGGAGAACGCTGTGGTTATCGACACCTTCGGCGGTAGTGGCTCGACGCTTATGGCGTGTGAGCAGATGAACCGAATCTGCTACATGATGGAGCTTGACGAAAAGTATGCTTCCGTTATCCTCCGTCGCTATGTGGAGGACACAGGTGATGCGGAGGGTGTATTTGTAGAGCGTGATGGCAAGAGATATTCTTATGCGGAACTGGTGAAGGAGGTTGAACTGCTGAATGATGAAGCCTGACTTCTGGATAATCAGTTTCTCCGGCGGCAAGGACTCCACAGCCATGCTCCTTCGGCTGCTTGAGGAAAAGTGGCCTGTGGATATGATTCTTTTTGTGGACACGGGACTGGAATTTCCTGCGATGTACGACCACATCGACAAGGTGGAGCAGTACATCGGCAGACCGATTACCCGAATCAAGGCGGAACATGACTTCGAGTATTACTTCTGCCACGCACCAATCAAGCGTGGTGATCCTGAAAAATTCCGAAAGCAGTTCGGCGGTGACTATAACGGTTTCGGCTGGATGGGGCCGAAAATGCGGTGGTGTACCAATCGCCTGAAAGACGCTCCTCGAGAGAAATATCTGAGAGAGCTGAGAAAGAAATACACGCTGCACCAGTATGTCGGGCTTGCTGCCGATGAGGGGTACCGACTGGAACGGAAAAACAATCAACGCACGGAATGTGTGCATCCGTTGTCAGAATGGGGCATGACCGAATCCGACTGCCTGCAGTACTGCCGTGACCGTGGCTTTGATTGGAATGGGCTGTATCAGCATTTCAGGCGTGTATCCTGTTGGCTGTGTCCTCTGCAGCCGTTGGATGAGCTTCGTGCCTTGTGGGAACATTTCCCGGAATTGTGGGAAAAGCTGAAAAAATATGAGTCGATGACGTGGAGAAAATACCGCTCCGACTATTCCGTAGATGAACTTGAAATACGCTTTGCTTTTGAGAAGGAGTGCCTTGCCCAAGGACTCCCCATCAGAAACAAGGCGTTTTTTACTGCCCTGAAAGAAAGGCTGGTGAACGCAAATGAATAAAACCCTTACCCTCGGCAGTCTCTTCTCCGGTTCGGGAACATTCGAGATGGCAGGACTGCTCTCCGGCATCAAGCCTGTGTGGGCATCGGAAGTGGAACCTTTCCCGATAGCCGTTACCAGAACACGACTGCCGTTTGTCAAACATTACGGTGATGTCAATAAAATCAACGGCGCTGAAATCGAGCCTGTGGATATCATCACCTTTGGCTCCCCGTGTACTGATCTCTCGGTCGCTGGAAAAAGAGCCGGTATCCATGCGGAACGTTCAGGTCTATTTTTTCAGGCTATCCGAATTATAAACGAAATGAGGTGTGCAACCGATGGCAAATATCCGAGATTCGCTGTGTGGGAAAATGTCGGAGGCGCCTACAGCAGCAACAACGGCGAAGACTTCCGCTGCGTCCTCGAAGAGTTCTGCAAGGTCAAAGACGCAGGTGTATTTGTTCCTAAACCGAAAAAGTGGGAAAAAGCCGGAAGCATCGTGGGAGATGATTATTCTGTCGCCTGGAGAACTTTCGACACGCAGCATTGGGGTCCGCCCCAGAGAAGAGTGCGTATCTACCTTGTCGCAGATTTTGCGGGTCAATGTGCCGAAAAAATATTATTTGAGTCCGAAGGCCTGTCTGGGTATTCTACGGAGGGCTTCCGAGCGTGGCAAAGCTCTGCCGGAGGTGTTGAGAATTGCGTTGGAGCAGCAGGCAAAAGCCTGATGTTTGAAAATCACTCTCAAGATACCAGATACAGAGGTCCTCTTGAAGTTTCCCAGACAGTTTCCGCAACCTACGGAATGGGCGGAAACAATCAGCCGTTTGTAGTAGAGTCTGCCGGATTCTGTACGGAACATTCTGCCAAAGCTCACGGCATCGGCTATGAGGAAGAAAAGTCGCCGACGCTTCGTGCAGGTGTAGTTCCAGCAACGCTGAAGATAAGGTGTGGTCATGGGAACGGTGGACGTGGTGCTTTGATTCAAGAAGACAAATCAGCAACGCTGTCCTGTAATAATGACCAGATGCTTTTCGTTCCTAAGGCTTACGGTATCTGCTCCAAGCACAGCAACTCCATGCTGTCAGACAATCCCAACAGCGGATTTTATGAAGCGGATACCTCCAGAACCATTGACACCAGCAATCAGTCACCCTGCAAGAATCAGGGCGGTATGGTTGTAATTGAAGGCAACGGCAGCAGACCGTCACATCATGGTGATGGGTACAAGGAAAGCGAAACCATGTACACGCTGAATTGTACCGAAAATCATGCCGTTTCCTACGGCATCGGCAGACCTGCCATGAATCAGGGTTACAACGCACGGTTCAGCTTTCAGATTGAGGAGGAAACCTCACCGACCCTTGTTGCCTCGGGTGCAGGCGGTGTGGCACATCCGACCTACTCAACCAGTAAAAATTCCTATCACACGATTGCTGAAAAGGAACTTGCAAACACACTTGTTGCAACCGACTACAAAGATCCGCCTGTTGTGAATGATATGGCTGATGGTGTGGAATATATTGTTCGTCGTCTGACTCCGCAGGAGTGTGCATTGCTCCAAGGTATGCCGACATGGTGGTGCGATGGACTGGGAATTGAGAATCCTACCGATGAGGATATTGCTTTCTGGCGTGATGTGTTTGAAATCCACAGGCTTGCTTTTTCTCCCGATAAAAAGCCGAAAACAGATAAGCAGATACTGAAATGGATTAAAAATCCGTATTCCGATTCGGCGGCTTACAAAATGTGGGGTAATGGCATTTCTTTGCCGACAGGATGGTTCGTACTTGCAGGGATAGCGTATTATGCACAAAACAGTGCCGAATAATTCTACATCTATTCTACGCCGAAATGACTTGAATTTCTGTGCCTTATGCGGTAATATGTGACTACAAAAAGCACCGCAGCATAGCGGAAAAATGGAGGTTACATTATGAAAATCAAATTCAACTGCACAGGCACAGAACGAAAAAGACTGGCACAGGCAATCGGCATGATCGTGGAGGCAAGACCCGAATATCAGTTCATGCCGACCTGTGCTTACAAAATCGGACAGCACACCCTCGACAAGGACGGAACGCTGCATTTTGTCGAGACCCTCTGCTACAGTGATGAGGCAATGGAGCTTCTGAAGGAACTGGAGGCACAGGGCTTTGTGGTGGAATCCATCGGCGAGGAGAGAAACGAGCTGACCATCACCATGCCGCTGGATTTCTTCGATGAAACGGTCTTTTCCAACCTCGACAGGATTCTGGAGAATAAGGGTACGCTTATTAAACACGCCCTCGGTACGGATTCCCTTGCCTACAACATTGAAAAGGAAACGGTGGAGTTCCCTTGGTTCACGGTGGAGACGGAGCATAACGCAGATGCCTATAGCCAGTTCATTTCGGCACTCTGCGATATGGCGAAGAATCAGAAGCGTATCAACAACAAGCCGGATACCAGCGACAACGAAAAATACACCTTCCGCTGCTTTCTGCTCCGATTGGGATTCATCGGAACGGAATACAAAGCTGTGCGAAAGGTGCTGCTCCGAAAGCTGTCCGGCAGTTCAGCGTTTAGGAATGGAGGGGTTGAAAATGCAGTTTCCGAATAAAGAAGAACTCGCAAGACTGCGAGAAAAATATCCACCTGGCACAAAAATCATCCTGCACCATATGAAAGACCCCTATCCCGTGCCGGAGGGTACGATTGGAACGGTACAGTGTGTGGATGATGCCAGAAATATTCATGTGAAATGGCAGAACGGCAGTAGCCTTTCTGTGATTGAGGGTGTGGATGATTTTTCAAAAGCCCCTGGGGCCTCAGATAATCGAGGACCCACCTCCACGATACCCATATTACCATGCAATGGCAAGTAAATCAAGACTGTATATTACACAATTATTCGCGGAAATACAGCCGAAAAGATTGTGTGGTAATCGTATTGCTATATCCTCCGTAATGCGGTAATATGGTACACAACGAAAGGGAACAAACCCTACGAAAACAACGAATTTACGGAGGAAAACCACCATGAACGCAAGAACAGCACAGCAGATTGAAAACCTCAAAAACCAGACGATTGGGGTTGAAGTAGAAATGAACAACATCACCCGTAACAGAGCCGCAAAGCTTGCAGCAGAGTTCTTCGGAACGGGCAGATACCAAAACACAGCAGGTCGTAATGGCTACAGCACCTGGTCGGCTTGGGATGCACAAGGGAGAGAATGGAAATTCCAGAAGGATGTGAGCATTTCGGGATGCGACAGTGAAAAATGCGAAATGGTTACACCGATTCTTCACTACAGCGACATCGAAACCCTGCAGGAGCTTGTTAGAAAACTTCGCAAGGCTGGGGCAATCAGCCACGCAGGAGTTGGGGCTGGAGTACACATTCACATCGGTGCAAACGGCCACACACCGCAGACCCTCAGAAACCTTGCAAACATCATGGCAAGCCACGAGCAGCTAATTGCCGATGCCTTGAAAATCGACCAAGGCAGAATCAGCAGATACTGCAGAACGGTCAACCCAAGGTTCATTGAACAGCTCAACAAGAAGAAACCCACCACCATGGCACAGCTTGCGGATATCTGGTACGAATCCAACGGCAGCAGCTACGGCAGAAACCAGCATTACAACGAAAGCCGCTACCATATGACGAATTACCACGCAGTATTCACAAAAGGCACAATCGAGTTTCGGCTTTTCAATTTCGACAAGCCTGCCAACGGAAAGAAGAACGGCCTTCACGCAGGTCAGCTGAAAAGCTGGATTCAGCTATGCCTTGCCCTTTCCGAAATGGCAAAGGAGGTCAGAACGGCAAGCCCCAAGCCACAGCAGACGGAGAATCCGAAATTCGCAATGAGAACATGGCTGATTCGCTTAGGATTGGTTGGGGAAGAATTCTCGACAGCGAGGGATTTCCTCACAAGAAACCTTTCCGGCAATGCCGCATGGAGATTTGGCAACTAAGGAGATAGCCTCCTGCCACTCGCCGCCTTCGGGCGGCTCTGGGTGGTAGAAGGGTATTTCCTTCGGAAAGGAAGAAATTATCATGAAAAAATATTACCTTGCCTACGGCTCAAACCTCAATGTACAGCAGATGCGTTATCGCTGCCCCGATGCCACGATTTTCGGCACGGCTGAAATTCCCGACTACCAGCTGCTTTTCAAGGGCAGCATGACAGGCTCGTACCTTACCATCGAAAAAAAGGAAGGCTCGACCGTTCCGGTTGCAGTCTGGGAAGTTTCGGAGTGTGATGAAAGAAACCTTGATGCCTACGAGAGGGCTGCCCGAACTTCTACTACAAAACGGAAATGGAACTGCCTGTGAAAATTCTGAAGAATGGCAAAACAAAAACCGTGAAAGCTTTTGTATACATCATGCACGAGGAACGCAAGCTTGGTATTCCCAGCAGAGCCTATTTGCAGACCTGCCTTGTGGGCTACCGTCACTTCGGTTTCAAGCCGGCACTTCTGATGAAGGCAATTGCGGTCAGCGAAGGAGGTACAAGATAATGAAAACGGATGAAAAGAGAACTGCTCTTTGCCCTAAGTGTGGACAGGAATATTTCGGCAGACCTGCACTTTCCCGATTTTCCCCAGACACTTTCGTCTGCCCGGATTGTGGAACCAGAGAAGCGTTGGATTCAATTGGCATCGGCAAGGCTGAACAGGATGAAATCCTGGAGGTAATCCACAGGCACTTCGGTGAAGAATAAGCCGGAAAAACGCTCCACGTTGCCTTTCTTAGGGCGTTTCAAGCACCTTCGAAAAACAAACCCCATCGAAAACAAGCCCCACACGAGCCCCACAAACGGCTCGTGTGCAAGGGCATATTGTACACAAAACCGTGGCTGATTTCGCCGTTATGTTTGTCACATTTATTGTGCTGAATATTGTTGACTTACCCCTTAAAATGCGGTAATATACATACTACCGCAAGGCGGAAAACAACGAAATACGGAGGAAAACACCATGAAAGAAATCAAAATTTTTGAACAGGCAATGCACGAGGATAACGAGTTCTTCAAAACCCACAAGCTAAACCTTACGCTTTTCACAGCCTACCGCCAGCAGAAGCACACCGGCAACGAGCTGATCGACTTCTCCGAGGTAGTCTGGGAGGATGACATTGCAGCAATCAGCGAGTTCCTTAAGGCAGAGGGCATCACAGAATTTACCATTTCAAGCACCTTCAGCAGTTTGATTCAGACCCTTGCAGAATTTGAAAAGTACGGATTCTGCACGAACGGCTTGACCACGGTGAATGCCAACTACACCGACTTCACCACCGGAAAGCTGAGGGTTGTACCTGCCATCAGAATGAGCCTGAACTAAGCAACAGCAGCACAGCCCTTCGGGGCTGCCTGCCACAAATACTGAGGAGAACGAATATGAAAGTTTTGATTGTTGAACCGGGCAAGCATCCCTACGAAGCCGAAATCGACAGCAGCCTTGAAAGCCTGCAGAAAACGGTGGGTGGCTATATCGAAGCCATTTATCCCTTCGAGGATATGGTGGCTCTGATTTCTGATGAGGAGGCAAAATTGGAATCCGACACGCAGTGGAACAGAATTCTCGGTGGGGATATCATCAAGGGCACCTTCTTCCTTTGCGGCATTGAGGGCGAAAATTTCTGTGACCTTCCCGATGACCTCATGGAAAAATATAAAAAGTACTTCTGGGTGACTCCCTACAGTGTGGGGAGATGTCACGAAGTGACAGAGGGGACGGGCACCGGTTAGGTGCCTCAGCTTTTTATCCCAACGCCCAATGGTCTGCTGCCGATTATCCTCCGTGACGCTCCGTAAGCCTTGACGTTGCCCCACACGACGTTCTGTGGGGCACTCCGTAAACTCAATGTCATTAACTTAAAATGGCTCTTGAATGGCAAGCAGAA
>UMJI01071948.1_pt1 | contig 29633 bp, 16 predicted proteins | sample 1965991 | NCBI WGS metagenome assembly UMJI01 (sample SAMEA4836140, study PRJEB28245) | human gut metagenome | biome: gut microbiome; material: fecal sample | place: Denmark | collected 2008
ACGATGCCAACTTGTTACCGTTGGCATCGTCTTTTTGTAAAAAATGCGATTTTCGTTAGTATTCCCAATCTTCTGTATTCCAATCGGATTCTGGCAGTGTATCGGTTTCGGTTTCCGTTTCGGTTGTTTCTGTATCCTCGCCGTCACTGGTTGCCGTTGTCGTTGTTGTTTTCGTCTCGGCTTCATCCAGATTGGTTACCCCAGTATCAACAGTAATGATGAATCCATCGACATTGTTTCCGGAAACGGTGTATTCCTGATCCGGCGGTACCATGACATAAGTGCTGTCTCCAGCTTCTGCCGGTACATAATAGACCTGATAAATCTTTCCGTCCCAGTTGGTGATTTCCAACGGGTTATCAACAGAATAATCCTTCAGTGTTTCTGTATATTCCTCTAAACAAAGGTCGTTTTGCTGCATATAATAAGCATGAGGCTGCCCCACATAGCGATAGTGCCATGATTCATACCGGATTTCCGTTAGGTCAGTTTTATTTTCCGGATACCGCAGAATGAATCCATAGTGGGCACAGTTCTGGTTGATCCAGTCATATTCCCCCGTGCCGTCATAGTCGGCGGAAATACCGTCTTCAAACAGCGAAAAGTCCATAGCATAGCCAGTTTCATGTTCACTGTATCCGGGTTTTGCAACCAGCGTAGACGTATCTTCGCCGGTGTCTTCCAAATCAGCATCATATAATTCCTGTTGCTGTTCGGTAGTACGATAGCCGCTGATGATAATAATATCATCGTGACCGGTTTCCGTCTGGAAGTCGTCCAGCATATTGTTCAGGTTTTCGATGACATCGCCCCGCAGCATCAGTTCTGAGCCGCTGACAGAATAGGAATCCGTTTTCTTTTCATAAACCGCTTCCAATTCGTTTTCGTCTGTGCTCTCATAGGCGGTGGAGTTATTCACCAGAATCAAATCCCCGTTGTGAATTTCCTGATTGTCCATGGAAACGCTCTTATACAGGTCGCTCTGATTGCCGTTTTTGTTGGAATCCGTTGTTCCTGTTGGGTCTGTAGAATCCGGTGTGGTTGTGGTGAGCGGAACTTGCTGGGCGTTATCCTCTAGCCAAGTGCTGCCGGACATCGTGTTGACTTCTGTCCAGTTGTCCAAAAATGGATGCAGCAGCGTCAGCCGCATGGCAACCAACAGGGCAGCAGAGATTGCAACTTCTGCCAAAATCCAGCCCGTTTGCCGTTTCCCCTTTGTATCGGCGGAGCCGGAAGCAGTTGGATTCGATTTGGATGGTAATTCTACCGATTCTTTCGGCAGTTCTTTTGCTGTCGGTTGTTCCGAAGCGGTTTCGGCAACAGACTGTATTTTTTTCGTCTGTTCCTCCTGTTCAGCAGTTGATTTCTTTTTCTTTCTCTTTTTTTCCTGCATGTAAAAATTGCCTCCTTTTGGTTTGTATGCACCCCTTGCACACAGAAAACTGCTTTTCTTTATTATACCACACCAGATTGAAAAAGGAAAGTCTTTTTTCGGTTTTTTTTATTTTTTTGCAGGGAATCTCGGTGGTTTTCCGAAAAAGAAAAAGTTTTTTTCAAAAAAAGCGGGCTTTTCAAGAAAATCGTGGAAGTTATGTCGCTTTTTCGATTTTTATCTTGACAGTGAAAGAAAAATCATGCTATAATAAAAAGAATGAATGCAGAAATCGGCACTTGTCTACGCTCTTTCTTTTCTTTTTTGTACTGCTCTGAGGAAGTCCCATCTTTGGAGCACGAATTGCAGAAATCAAGGGAAACAGCGTATCTTATTTTTTGTCAATCAGGTCTTGCGGGACGCATCGGAAACGTGCGGTCTGGTCATTTTTCCCATTCGCCCAGCAAAAAAATAAACACGGGTGTAGCATTTCGCCATTCATGAAAAACAAAAAAGGAGAACATATGCATGAAGTTTGAACTTCTGGAGGTTGCCGGAACGCATATTTTCAGCATGAAAGCAATGACGCTGGTCTTGTTTTTCATCTTTGCAATTATTGTTGTCGGTTACCTGGTCGGAAAAATTTCCATCAAGGGCGTATCGTTAGGTTCTGCTGCAATCTTTTTGGTTGCACTGGTTGCCGGACATTTCAAGGGCGTTGCGTTTCAAGACATTGCTTCTTGGCAGGAGAGCCTGCCGGCAGTCGACCACTATTTTAAGTTGGTGCAGAATTTGGGGTTGGTTTTGTTTGTAACCTCTGTTGGATTGATTGCAGGGCCGAGCTTCTTTAAGAACCTGAAAAAGAATGCAAAGTCCTATGTGGCACTGGGCGGCATTATCATTATTACCGGATGTCTGGTTTGTGCAGCCATTACGCTGCTTGTTCCAAACATCAATTCGTCCATGAGCGTTGGACTGTTTGCCGGTGCGTTGACCAGTACGCCGGCATTTGCAGCAGCACAGGAAGCCGTTGGCGAAGCAAATCCGCTTTATGGCAATGTTGCCGTTGGCTATGCGATTGCGTACCCGTTTGGGGTTATCGGCGTTGTATTGTTCGTTCAGATTATCCCGAAAATCCTGCATGCAAACATGGATGAAGAACGGGCAAAGCTGGTTTCGATTCAGTCGAATGATGCAGTTGGCGGCAAGCAGAAAAAGCTGTTTGAAATGGATAAGTTCGGCATCGCAGCATTTTTCTTAGCAGTGATGCTAGGGTTGATACTGGGTTCGTTTCATATTCCGTTGGGAAAAGGTTCATTCAATCTGGGAACAACGGGTGGCCCATTGATTATAGGCTTAATTTTTGGACACTTCGGCAGAATCGGCAAGCTGAGCCTGAAAGTTGACCAGCACGTTTTGAGCCTGTTTCAGGAATTGGGCTTGATTCTGTTCTTAATTGGTGCTGGTATGGACGGCGGTGCAGAATTTGTTGCTGTCTTGAAGGAATACGGAGCATTGCTGTTCCTGTGGGGAGCATTGATGACTTTGATTCCGATGATTGTTGGATTCCTGTTTGCAAAGTATGTTTTGAAGCTGAGCCTGTTCAACAACTTAGGTTCGATTTGCGGTGGTATGACCAGTACGCCGGCATTGGGCACGCTGATTAAAACAGCCAATACCCCGAATGTAGCTTCTGCTTATGCTGCAACCTATCCAATTGCATTGATTCTGGTTGTGCTGCTCGCACAGTTCCTGACGAGATTATAACCATTTTCTGATTGACAAGAAAGCGTGCATGCGATTGTATGCACGCTTTTTCTCTGCATGAAGATCAGGCGGAAAGGTTGCCGGGATGGCTGCATAGAATGAGAATAACCAAAGTCAAACCCGAAATATAAAAATTAAAAAATCAATATTCGAAATTTGCATGCCTACTTGACAGATTGCAAAAAAACGTCTATAATAAGAATCGTGTTTTCCAGATGCATTCAGAAACAAAAAAATAGGGAATTAGGGAGGATTTATGTCATTCACAACGATTGAATTCATGTTTCGATTCTTGCCCATCTTCCTGATCGTTTATTATGTCGTGCCGACACGATATAAAAACATGATCTTGTTGATTGGCAGCTTTGTATTTTATGCGTGGGGACAGCATTTCTATTTGCTGTTGCTGATGCTGTCGATTGTTGTCAACTATACATTTGGTAGGTTGATTGGAGAGAGGCGGGCACAAAGGAAGCCCTTACTCATACTTGGCTTGATTTATAACTTCGGGCTGCTGGTATTTTTCAAGTATACCAACTTCTTTATCGAAAACATCAATGCCCTGCTCACGGCGACCCACATTCAGATTCCAACCATTTCCGTGGTCATGCCGTTGGGCATCAGCTTTTATACATTCCAAGTGGTTTCTTACTTAGTGGATGTCTACCGAGGCGAACAGCGTCCGGTTAAGAACATCATTAATTTGGGCGTATATATTGCGATGTTCCCGCAAGTTACCTCTGGGCCAATCGGACTTTACAGCGAGCTAGAACCGACTTTGCTCCGCCGGCACTGCTCTGTGCTGAATCTGGAGTCAGGACTAAAGACCTTTATCATCGGTATGGGGGCAAAGATGCTGCTTGCAAATCCGATGGGAACACTCTGGGCTGGGATGTCCCGTTATGGCTATGAAACACTGTCCTGCCCATATGCATGGCTGGGGGCATTCGGATATAGTTTCCAGCTGTATTTTGACTTCGCCGGTTATTCCCTGATGGCGATGGGTCTGGGGCAGATGCTGGGCTTGTATGTGCCGAGAAACTTTGACCATCCTTATATTTCCGGTTCGATGGCGGAATTCTGGCGGAGATGGCATATGACCTTGGGACGCTGGTTCAAGAAGTACTTATATTTTCCGCTGGGCGGAAGTCGGTGCAGCTTTGCAAAGACCATTCGGAATACGTTTGTGGTCTGGGCATTTACCGGACTTTGGCACGGTGCAAGCTGGAACTTTGTGTTGTGGGGACTGATTTTCTTCGTGCTCCTGACGATTGAACGGCTGGGGCTGGGAAAACTGCTGGCAAAAACAAAGGTACTGAAACATATTTATGTGATTTTCCTGATTCCGCTGACATGGGTCGTGTTTGCCCTGCCGAATATGCAGGATATTGCAACATATTTCTCCCGTCTGTTCCCGTTCTTTGCAGACAATACTGCAAGCTTTGTCAATACCAAGGATGTTATACGGGCACTGCACGATTACTGGTATTTGTTAATCGCTTGCGTTGTGTTCTGTCTGCCGTTCCCGTCCAGATGGTATGAAAAACATAAAAACAGCAAACTGGTGATTTTGGGACTGGTTTTGATTTACCTGATGTCTGTTTATAAGATGCAGACCCAGACCAGCAACCCATTCCTGTATTATCAGTTCTAAGGAGAGGAGATTTCATGGATTTTTTAAAGCAATGCCCCCTGTTGATTTGTGTGCTGCTGACCTCTCTGCTGATTCCGTGGGAACTGCTGAAAAAAGAGGATGACAGTCAAAAGGCTGCTCCGACAACGGTCGCAAAAATTACAACCGTTGCGACAGAGGCAGCAACCACTGCACCGCCTGCCAATGATGGAGCAACACCGGACGGCAGCGAAACTGCTGTTTCCGGCAGTGATTTGACGACAACAACGGTTACAAAAGAAGCGGCTGGGGAATATGTTCCGCTTGCAAATGCGGATGAAAGCTATTTTGAAGATGCTCTGTTTATCGGAAACTCTCGAACTGTAGGCATGTATCTCTTTGGCGATATGCCGGAAAGTACGGATTTCTTTGCCGATGTTGGCATGACAATTTATGATGTGATGGATGCAAATATTGATGTTCCGCCGGAAAGCGGTTCAAGCAATACGCTGACGGGCTTGCTGACTGCCAAGCAATACGGAAAGATTTATATCATGTTTGGAATCAACGAACTGGGCACGGGCACGTCTGAGTCATTCGTAGAATACTATCAGTCTGTGGTACAGCAGATTTGCCAGATGCAGCCGGATGCAATTGTCTATGTACAAAGTATCATCAATGTTGCAGCGTCGGCGGAAACCGATGTCATCAGCAACGCAAACATCAACGAAAAAAATGCATTGTTGTCCCAGATTGCCGATAACAAGCAGGTCTTTTATATTGACCTGAATCCTTCTTTGGTGGACAGCAGTGGCTACTTAAATTCGGACTATACTTCAGATGGCATTCACTTGGGCGGTAGCTCGCTGCCACTCTGGAAAGATTGCCTGCTGGCAAATGCAATGCAGAAAAATACGGGAGCAGGTGCTGCCGGAGGAGCAACGACAACCGTAGCTACAACATTGGATGCTGCTGCACCAGTAGAAGAAGATTCCGAAGCAAATCCGGAATAAGCAAATTTATTCATACAGAAAACAAGGGTATCTGGAAACAGATGCCCTTCTTTTTTATTTGAAAAAAGAAAAATTTGCATTGCTGTCCGTGATGGAGAAACAATTGAATTTTCTATAGAAACACGTTTTTGCTTTCAAAAACAAATTGCACGAACAGAATTCTTTGAAAAAGATGGTTTTTTTCAATCAAACTGATTTTTTATTATTTGGATAGGATGGAATGATTTTTTTCTTTTCTTTTTCTAGATAGCCCTTGCAAAATGATTTAAAAAGTGTATAATGATACTCATACAGAAATTCAGACAGTTCGACATTGCTTTTTAATGTTTCTACAGGATAGCGACAGACTTTTAAAATCACAGAATGGTGTTCTGTTTGCGAAAGGAAGCGAAAAACAAATTCCTGCCGAACGGCAGACATGCAGAAACAAAAACAAATCTGTTTACAATGTGGAGGTACTGAATGGAAAAGCCATATAATCCGTTTGAGAATGTACAGACTGTCATGGAAGAAGCCATGGAAGTGGGCGGAATTGACCGGACAATGTTTGAAATTATCCGAAATCCGCAGCGGGAAACGAAAGTGTATTTGCCGGTGGAAATGGATGACGGCAGCATTCACGTGTTCGAGGGCTGGCGGGTACAGCATTCCAACATCCGTGGACCATTTAAGGGCGGAATCCGTTTTCATCAGGATGTCAATCTGGATGAAGTCAAGGCACTGGCAACATGGATGTCCTTGAAGTGTGCCGTTGCAAATATTCCGTATGGCGGTGCAAAGGGCGGTGTACGGGTTGACCCGCATACGCTATCGAAACGAGAATTATGCCGACTGACACGGCGGTATACTTACGCCATTGAACCGCTGATTGGACAGGATAAGGACATCCCAGCACCGGATGTCAACACCAATGCACAAACGATGGCATGGGTGCTGGATACCTACAGTATGCTGAAAGGAAAGCCGTGTCCGGGTGTTGTAACCGGAAAACCAGTGGAACTGGGTGGCTCAAAGGGCAGACCGTCTGCAACCGGTAGAGGGGTTGTCATCAGTACCAAACTGATTTTAGGAAAGTATGGAAAAGAATTGGCTGGAACGGCGGTTGCCATTCAGGGTATGGGCAATGTTGGCAGCAATGCAGCAAAGATTTTTTATCATCGGAATGCAAAAATTGTTGCTTTGAGCGATGTTTCCGGCGGGATTTATTGTGCAGATGGACTGGATGCGGATGCAATTGCAGCCTATACCGGAAACGGCGGTCTGCTGAAAGATTATAACGGTGCTGGTATCCAGCATATTTCCAATCGGGAATTGCTGACTTGTGCCTGTGATGTATTTGTACCGGCTGCTCTGGAAAATCAGATTGATGAGGAAATTGCAGCAGAAATGCAGTGCAAGTTCATTGTAGAGGGTGCAAATGGTCCAACCACTGCGGCAGCAGATAAGATTCTGGAACAGCGTGGCATTGTGTTAGTGCCGGATATTTTTGCAAATAGTGGCGGTGTCATTGTATCCTATTTCGAGTGGGTGCAGAATATTCAGGAACTTACTTGGGAGCGGGAACAGGTCAACGAGATGCTGGAAAAGTTGATGACAAAGGCATTCGCAGCCCTCTATGAAACCACTCAGGAAAAACATTGCACGCTGCGGATGGGTGCATATGTGGTGGCATTGCAGCGATTGATCGATGCAGAAGTCATCAAGGGCTTGTTCCCGTAATGCGGAGAGAAACATTCAGAAACTTTATTTTTGAAAGTCTGGTCGGTTCGCTGGAATCGGCTGGACTTTTTTGTGTTTCGGGCGAAAAACGGAAAAAATTGGTGCAGAAAAATCAAAAAATCGGGAAAATGATGCGGGACGGCGGACATCCGTCCACCACAGGGAAACGGTATAGAGTTTTCAGAATGATGGTTTGAAGGGTGAATTCTTAATAAATCATGGTTTCTGATGGGGGGAGTTTGTTTTTTTAGGTGGGTTCTTGCTACAGAATCAAATTTTTTTGTTTTTCTTTTCTTTTTTCTTGAAAAACCGAGAAAAAGAGTGTATAATATAAATTGCGTGAGGCGAACGACACCGTTCCCTCATCGTAAAAACTGACTTTAATTTTATGCAGGAGGTTTTGACCCATGGTGTTCACATTTAAGAATCAGTACTTGCAGGGCGTATATGACAAGACTGCAAAGTGCTACGCAAATGAACCAGAATTTTTACAGGCTGTTGGTGAAGTACTGCAGTCTCTGGAACCGGTTGTTGCAAAGGATCCGTCCTATGAAACAAACGGCGTTATCGACCGGATCGTAGAACCGGAACGGATGATCAGCTTCCGTGTTTCTTGGGTAGATGATAATGGTAAGGTACAGGTAAACCACGGCTATCGTTGCCAGTTCAATTCTGCAATTGGCCCGTACAAGGGCGGTCTGCGTCTGCACCCGTCTGTTTGCCCGTCTGTTATCAAGTTCCTGGGCTTTGAACAGACCTTCAAGAACAGCCTGACCACACTGCCGATGGGCGGCGGCAAGGGCGGTTCTGACTTCGATCCGAAGGGCAAGTCCGACGGGGAAGTTATGCGTTTCTGCCAGAGCTTCATGACAGAACTTTGCAAGCACATTGGTGCTGACACCGACGTTCCGGCTGGTGATATCGGTACTGGTGCAAGAGAAATCGGTTACATGTTCGGTCAGTACAAGAGACTGCGGAACGAATTCACTGGCGTTCTGACTGGTAAGGCTCTGTCCTACGGCGGTTCTCTGGCAAGAACAGAAGCTACCGGTTACGGTCTGCTGTACTTCACAGAAGAAATGATGAACGTTATGAAGAACGATACCGTTAAGGGTAAGACCATCGTTGTTTCTGGTTCTGGTAACGTTGCAATCTATGCAACTGAAAAGGCTACTCAGCTGGGCGGCAAGGTTGTTGCTCTGTCTGACTCCAACGGCTACATCTACGATCCGAACGGCATCAACCTCGATGTTGTAAAGCAGATCAAGGAAGTAGAAAGAGGAAGAATCAAGGAATATGTAAACCGGGTAGAAGGTGCAACCTACACAGAAGGCTGCAAGGGTATCTGGACAATCAAGTGCGACATCGCTCTGCCGTGTGCAACACAGAACGAAATCGACGAAGAATCCGCTAAGATCCTGGTTGCAAATGGTACAAAGGTTGTTGCAGAAGGTGCAAACATGCCGTCTACACCGGAAGCAATCGCAGTATTCCAGAAGAACGGTCTGCTGTTTGGTCCGGCAAAGGCTGCAAACGCAGGCGGCGTTGCAACATCTGGTCTGGAAATGTCTCAGAACAGCGAACGTCTGTCTTGGACATTCGAAGAAGTTGATGCAAAGCTGAAGGGCATCATGATCAACATCTTCCACAATGCATATGACAGATCCAAGGAATATGGCGTGGAAGGTGACCTGGTTGTTGGTGCAAACATCGCTGGCTTCCTGAAGGTTGCAGATGCAATGAAGTGGCAGGGTGTTGCATATTAATTTGCAACCCACCAGTTCTTTTCATTGACAACATTGTTTTGACACACATCATGGGCATAAAATAAACAAACAAACCCGTTTCGGTGCAGCTGCATCGGAACGGGTTTTTTGCGTCTAACATCAAATTTGTGTGATTTTTCCTATTATAATAGTATACTTCGATAAAAATCGGGACGGCGGTCTTTCTGTACGGGGAACACCTGTCGGGTTTCTGCAACGGTTTTTGCGGAGAGGTCACAGACAAAACAACCAGATGCACTGCGGCAGTCCTGTAAAATTGTGCCATCTGGAGCAATGAAACGACTGTCACCGCTGTAATGCAGTCCGTCTTGCGTGCCAACACAGTTGATTCCAGCTACATAGACCTGATTTTCAATTGCTCGGGCGGTCAGCAGGCTGCACCAATGCAGCTTTCGGCGTTCTGGCCAGTTTGCCGGAACAAGAATACAGTCTGTTTTTGGAGCAAAAGCAGAAAAAACTTCCGGAAATCGCAAATCATAGCAAATCAAACAGCCGAACCGAATCCCGTCAATTTCACAGGTTGGCAGAGCGTTGCCCTTTTCAAAAAATTGGTCTTCCTGTGCGTAGGAAAAGGGGTGCAGTTTCACCATGTCAAAGAAAAGCGAACCGTCCGGAGCAACAATGCTGTAATGGTTTTCTGCTTTTCCGCTTTTGGTAGCCTTGACCCAACCAAATCCAAGATAGCATTGCCCAGTGGTTGCCAACTTCTGCATCCAAGGGACGGTATACAGACCAGCGGCAATGCTGTAATCCGTATCCATATTGAAGCCGGTGAAGCTCATCTCCGGAAACAGCAGCAGCCGCACTTCCATTGCCTGTGCGAGGTTGCAGATGGAGAGAGCTGTTTTCTTGTTTTTTTCGTATTGTTTGGAAAAAATTTCTGTTTGTGCGAGTGCAATTCGCATAGAAAGAACCTCCGAATTTTTTTTCATTATACCATACGATTTTACATTCTGCAAGCATCTTGCAAGAATTTTTTCCATGTTTTATAGAGAAAATCAGAAGATTTGTAAAAAAATGTGAACGGTATTTTTAGGGCTGCACGGAAGTTTTTTAAGTATTTTTTGGTAAAAATAGGAATATTTCTTCGACTAATAACTATTTTCATAAAAACAGGCACGATTTTTAGAAAAAGTATTGTATATTATGCACAAAATCAAAGTCTGTGAATTGAGGAAGCAGACGAAAATCATGATGAAATCGTGACGAATCTTAAAATAGTCTTGACAAAGCACAGGCGGATTGGTATAATATTGTTATGATGTGTTTATAGAATTGAAATAAAGGGAAATGCTCTGAAAATGGTTTCCCATACTTGAGAAAAAGAATTGCAAAAAGAATAGAGGAACAATCATGACACAAAAAGAACTGCGAAAACTGAAAAAAACAGAATTGCTGGAAATGATGATTGCCCTGCGGAACGAATTGGATCGGGTGCAGGCAGAACGGGATGCATTGCAGGAACAGCTGAAAACAGCGGAACAGAACGCATTGCATCAGGTGGAAACAGATGCAGTGCTGGCAGTTCAAAAAATATTAAAAGCAGTTGAGGATGAAACCGCTGCTTATCGGAAACGCATCCAAGCAGAATCCAAAGAAACAAAATCGGCATCACCGGAAGTTCCGGCGGATTCTCAGTAAGGAGGCGGTTCGATGGAGAAGCAAACGATGGATTTTCCAACTGCTGCACAGCTGACGGAGGAACTGAAACGAATCCGATACCGAAAAGGCTTTCGGAAGATGCTGCGAAGCACCATTTCTTCTTTGCTGGTGGTTGCAGCGGTTGCCGTGTTGATTTCGATGCTGTTTTTGCCGGTTCTGCGAGTGACCGGAACGAGCATGACGCCCACATTAACGAATGATGAGTTGGTGATCTGCGGAAAGCGGAGCAACTTCAAAAGCGGTGATGTGGTTGCTTTTTATTTTAACAATAAAATCTTATTGAAGCGGGTGATTGGCGTTGCCGGCGATGTGATTGACATCAAAGAGGACGGAACGGTTTACGTCAATGGAACAGCGTTAGAAGAACCATATGTCAATGAACTGGCATTTGGCGAATGTGATTTAGAGTTGCCGTATCAAGTTCCGGAAAGCCGGATCTTTGTAATGGGTGACCATCGTGCTACTTCTGTAGACAGCCGTTCGAGTGTGGTTGGCTGTATTGCAGAGGAATATGTTGTTGGCAGGGTCATTCTTCGGGTTTGGCCATTAAAAGAAATTGGAACAATTCAGTAATGTAAGGGTATTTCATTTTATCCAATGAAGGAGGGCATTTTTATGAACATCAATCAGAAAATTCAGGAATTTCTGACAGAACATCAATATCAAAAGAAGAGAAGAATTTTTACGGCAGTTTTGTCTTTGATGATTGTGTTTTCTGTTGTCAGCAGTCTGATTATGCCCGCCATCAGTATGACTATGCAGGATTTGGACGATGCAGCAGCGGTGGATACCATTGATGCAGAGTCAGGGGATGAAAATATCATGCTGCTGGGAGAAAGTGCACCAATTGATTTGATAACAAGTTCCAGTACACATGAAATTACAATTACAGATAAGGATGCAAATAACAAAGATATAACGGATAGCGATTATAATAAAGACGGAAGTTCTGCAAATCTATCATTTTTTATTAAATATACTCTTTTAAAAATGAAAAATAGATTCGATAAAAATAGTGAGTATGATTTATACATTGATTATGATAATTTGAATGTAACAAGCATTGAAGATGGAAAAATATTTGACCCAGATTATAGTATAAACAAAGAAGCTGCTACATATACATTTGATAGTACTGAAAAACGTATAAAAATCAAATTGACGCAAGATTATATTGACAATTATGTTGATGCTGAAGATAAGACTGGTGATTTAACAGGTAGTTTTTATTTTTCTGGTACAGTAAACCGTAAAAATGATGCCAGCGGTGACCAAACCATTAAAATTGGTGGAGAGGAAATCACGGTCAAGTTTCAAGATAAGAATGTAAGCTTAACAAAAAATGGTTGGGTAGACTCTGCCAATAATGGCGACATTGTATGGACGATTAATGTAAATCCAAACGGACTTTCTCTGAAAGATTATACTTTGGTAGATGATATGTTGCAAAAGGCTTCTGGTGATGTTTCCATTAACCCATCCAATGCAGCAACTTATCATACTGACACCAAACAAATAACCTTTGATGAAAATAATACTGACAATGTAACCATTACCTATCGCACGAAAATTGGAACAGAGGATTTGAAAAACAAGAGTGTGACGAATAAGGCAACTCTTCAAAAGAATGGAGAAAATCCAATTGAAGCTTCCAATACTGTTACTTTAGATAGAAGCCCTATCCATGTTAACAAAGACGGAAAAGCAGACTATGAAAATGGCAAGTCCAGAGGTAATAAAATCGACTGGACGATTACCATTACAAGCGAATACGGCACATCTCTGAATGGTTATCAGATTATAGATGATAATCTGCCGGAAAACGGTGTTACCATTTCACCAAGTGGCGGCACGTTGACGAAAAATGGTAATGCTTGGGTATTAAGCAATGTTCCAGATGGCACAAAAACAGTTACCTTAAATTATAGTGCAGATGCAACTGATGGCGACAATAAAAACAGCGTTTCTATTCACTATCCAGACGGAAGTCCGACTGATGGAAATGCAGAAAAAACTGTGTACTATAAGAAAGAATCAGAAATGATTTCTGTCAATAAAAACGGTAATTACAATCAGGATACCCACGAGATTACTTGGACGATTCAGGTAACGCCGGTAAATGGTTATTCTCTGAACGGTTATTATCTGGAAGATAGTCAGTTCCCGTCTTCAATAGACCAATTTACCGCATCTGGCTGCAATACTTCTGATTTTACCATCAGTGGGAATCGCTTAACATTTACAAGTGATATTAAACAGGCTGTTACATTGCAATACAAAACAAAAGTTTCTGTTCCAGAAAATAATGGCAATGCAGAAGTGACAACCGTTGTCACCAACAAAATCGAAGATAAATTTACGACAACAACTGTTGTATCTGTTTCTGTAAAGTCCAGAAATACCATTACAAAAACCGTTGTTGGTGATTCATATGTGCCTGAGCCAACAAGCAATGCAATTTCGCAAGAGTTTTCTTGGAAAGTGGACATTACAAGAGATGGCAGCTTTGATGGCTATATTTATCAGGATACCTTGACAGCTCCCGAAAATGGAACACATACCATTACAGCTGATCAATTAGCTGCTTTAAAAGTCCTTGCAAAAAAGGAATATAATGGAAATGCAACCGAATTGGTAAAAGATACAGATTATAAGATTGTCAAGGATACAAATGGATTCCATATCGAATTTCTGTCTACAACAACAGATTATAACTATATTTCTTTCGAATACAGCACAACCGCTACGATTCCAGAATCTGCTGCTTATGGACAGTATACCTTTAACAACAAGGGTTCTTCCAACAAGGGCGGCGGTGAACCAAATCCGGGCGTTACCATTGAAAAGAAAAATCCAGTGCAGACGATTTCAATTGGTGTAATAAAAGATTGGTATGATAATGAAAATTCTGCCAATGATAGACCAACCAGCATTACTTTCAAGGTACAGTATCAGGAAAACAATGGCGAATGGAAAGTCCTGAAAAAATCCGGCGATACCTATCTGTTTGAAGGCGATGCGGACTATAGCAGTGCAAGCGTAGTAGAAGTTACGCTGAACGCTGAAAATAAGGTAAGCTGGTCAAATTACAGATGGAAAACCACGCTTTCCGGACTGCCGTCCAGTGTTACAATGAACGGGAATACGAAAACTTATCGGTATCGTGTTCAGGAAATCAAGTATAACGGCGATCAGGCAATTGAAAACGGAGTTTTTTCCACTGCAAACGGTGTTTATCGGAATACCGGCGGCGGTTATAGTTCGCCAATAAAAGCAAATAATGGGGAAGCACAGGTTATCAACGAGTATCATCCGAATATTTCTCTGCAACCGGTGAAATATTGGAAAGACGGCAACAATCAAGACATCACCAATTATACTGGCGATATTACAGAAATCACCGTTGTTCTGGTCAGCAAAGAAAGCGATGGAAAATTCTATCCGGTAAAGGACAGCAATGGAAATCAGCTGACAGCAACTCTGAATGCAAGCAACGACTGGGGCAAGAAGCTGCCTGCCTGGAACGGGCTGTCCAGCGAAAAGAATTATCTCCTGATCGAAACAGCGGTTAAGCTGAAAGATGGGACAACAAAAAATCTCTTCTCTGTTTCGGATAGTGGCACAGATTACAACAGTAAGGAAATGTCTTTTGCAGTAGACGGAACGTATTATAAAGCAACTCTGCTCGGCAATTCTGTTCAGCCGACTGCGAACACAACAATTTCTGTCACCAATACCGTGTATGAAACCAAAAATATTACTGTTCAGGCAAAAAAAGAATGGAATCCATCCAAGCCGGATGGTGTTTCCGGCGTTGTCGTAGAATTGCAGCGAAAAGCCAGCAATTCGAATGACTGGACAGCATATCCAGAAGACACAACCAAATCACAGAAAACTTTGAATGATGCAAATAGTTGGCAAGCAAACTGGAATGACTTGCCAAACCAAAATGTAGACAATACGGGTCGTATTAGCTACACATATCGAGTGGTAGAAGTTGGCTATGTCAAAGTGGATGGAACAACGGTTGTTTCAATCCAAAATGATAAGTTTGCTCTTGCAAATGCACAGGGCAATGCAGATGGACTTTATGAGGCATCCTATGTGAATCAGGAACTGACAAAGGATGGAACTGTTCAAATTACCAATACCTATAAGCAACTGACATCCATTGAACTGACACCGGAAAAGAAGTGGGAGGGAGATATTGACTCTCAAACACAAAATCCTTTTGTGGAAAGACCGAAGAGTATTACTTTGCAATTACAGCAAAAACTGGGAGAAAATGGAACATGGGTGTCGATGGAAGGAAAAACCCTGACATTGACAAAGAATGATCAATCTCAGTATGATAAGAGTACATGGAAATCCGATTCCAAGAAATTTGAAAATCTTCCAGAAAAAGTGATTCGTGTCAATGCAGATGGTTCTTACACCGAACAAAAATATTATTATCGGTTGGTGGAAATTAATTATACACCAGATGGAAGTTATACTGCGGTTACCATTCCAGATGGAGACACTTCTTTTGATGTAACTGGAACAAAGAATAATCAGACTTTTAATGGAAGATATTCATTTAGTTCTGATGAGAACAGTGGATTTTCTGGTTCTCTAAAAATTACAAATACCTATAGAGAAGATATTGGCGTTAGAAAAAATATTGTGGTTGGAACATCCAGTTTTGAGGATCTCTCTATTCAAAAAGATGAATTGAGTCAATTTGAAAAAACAATCGGAACAGAAAAATACTATATATTCAATTATATAGTAGACTTTTCCAGTAGCCAAGTAGATGCTGCAAGTCCAATTTCAGATATTCTTCCAGAAGGCTTTGAACTTTGTTGTGACGATTCAAAATGGGCTGGCGTACAATTGGCATGGGTGGACAATTCAACCATTAACCAATATACACCACTTACCGGAAATCCGGGAAATATTAGTAACCACTTCGATGGGTATTATGAGCAACCAGTTTTTGTATGGCCAACACACGGAATAAATTCTGCTAGACCCACAACCTTAGAAAATATATGGGCAAATTGGGGGGCACATGAGTGGTATTATTATGACCGAACAAGTAATAGAGTGTATTTTAATAGGCCGGATTTGTGGGCAAAAATGTATATCTGCTATTCCATTAAAATTAAATGCGAAGATTTGGAAGCTAAGATTGCAAGCGGCAATTATGAAATTGTTAACCAAGTAATCAAGCATGAAAGATATGGAACAGAAACAGACAAGAAAGACTCTGCTTCTCTCATCATCAAAAACCAAACCCCAACCGACCTCATCACAAAAACCTATCAGGCAGCCGCTCTTCCGGGTTATATCTCTTATACCTTGGATATTAACCCGCAGGGCAAAACCCTTTCCAGCGGCGATACCATCGACATTGAAGACCTCTTCAAAACCGTTAGCTATTATGACAGCGACTGGAACGGCGGCGAAACGACAAATGGTACGAATCTGGTCGATGTCCTGATGCGAAACATCAATATTTACAAGATTGATGCAAACGGCGACAAACAGCAGCTCTCTGCCAGTGAGTATACCCTGCAGTTCGATTGCAGCGAAAATGGTGTGCAGAGTGATGGCGAAAAGGGTGCAGCTCTTCTGAAACTGACGGTTCCGGATGCAACCCATTTGCAGGTGACTTATTCCTATAAAATCATCGCCAACAAGAATACACCATCTGTCATTCATGGCTGCAAAGTCAGAAAAAATGGCCGCTATGTGCCAATGGAAAGTGGTCTTGTTCCGCCAGCAGGCGATAAGATTACCTTCTCCAACACGGCAAAGCTGAAAGCAGACAGTGCCTCCGGAGAATCTTCTCATAACAATCAGGAATATACCGTATTCCAGTCTGGCGGTACGATTTCTACCAACCCGATTCCAAAGATTTATAAGGTCAATACTGGTGACTATACCATCAAATCTTTGCATGCAAGCTTCTTGCTGGCAAAGTATGAATCCGGAAGCTGGTATTATGCATCAAAGGTGAATGCAGATGGAGCGATTACTTGGGGCAAGCAGTCTTTCAATGGTAAAAATGTCCCTGCAACAAATGCAACAGATGCATATGTCATCAAAGTGGAAGGAACACAGCCGAAAATCAGCTTGGAACAAAATGTGCTCTATAAGCTGGTAGAAATCTCTGTTCCGGCAGGTTATGAAGGCTCGAACTTGAATCTGTCATCTACAGATTTCAGAGCATTGGTGACTGGCTATCTGAACAGCAATCTGACAACGTACAACAATAAGGATTATGCTACATTCCTGAATCATTATAACCCGAATCATTACTTCTCCTTTAACAGCAATGTCAGCGGAAACAATATTCCACATGATGTGAGTCAAAGCGAGATTCAACAGATTAAGTCGGGCGACGACCTTAATATCCCGAATAGTGAATTGATTGACATTGGTGTGCAGAAGCAGTGGGTAAATAGTACCAATACAATTCCAGAAAATGCTTCAATTACAGTAGAACTGTACTGGTCATATGAAAAGAGTACCAGCGGCATTCCAGCCAGTGCAACATTGGCAAAAGCTGAAGATTTAGGCATTCTGGACAGCAGCTTTAACGCAACAAAGACTTTGACAAAGCCAGAAAATGCAAAAGTTTGGACAGATTTGCCGAACGGAAAAGCTGGCAAGCCGATTTACTACTATGTAAAGGAAACTGCTTATACTTATGGCAGTAACACGTATACCTTGCAGGAAGGTGGCAGCTATAAATCTGGTTCTGATCTCGGCGGATATTTGCCGATTTATCAGAACAATGCAGCCAATGGAGATGCAACCGTTCAGATTCAGAACACACAGCGTCTGATGCTGAAAAAGGTGTGGAAAGGCATCAACAATCAGGATATGAAGCCACTGTTGAGTTCTGTTGATGTTATGGTTTACGGTATTCAAGTAGATTCTGCTGGCAATGAAACCAAAGAAGCATTGTTTACAAATCCAGTTACACTGGGCAATACGAACAACTGGCAGCAGGATATTACAAGCTCGATTGGCAATAAAGATTTGAGTGTTTACAAGCGATTTGAGGTAACAGAAACAGGCGTGGATACCAGCAACATGGTTATCAGCTGCGTATTTAACTTAAACCAGAATACTGGTGAAATTATTGTTACCAACAAAAGCACACAGCCAACGGATGCTTCTGTAACAGTTCAGAAAGCTTGGAGCGATGGCGAAACATTGCATGCATCAGAGTTTGTACAGGTTTCTCTGTATCAGTCAACGACAGCTCTTCCAGCTAATACAGAATTAACTGCGGCTTGGATTACAGCAAATGCAACCAAAATGACAGATACTGAAACAGCAACATACACCGTTCAGCTGAACAAGGATAATGAATGGACGTATACTTGGACGGGTCTGCCGTTGGAGAATGCAACCAAGCAGCCATATTATTACTATGTGCTGGAAGATTTGCAGAATAGTACCGTTGCAAACAAGGATAAGTATACAGCAACTTACACGAAATCCAGCAACAGCACAGCCTACAAGACCAACTATACCATCACCAACAGCAGAAGTGCGATTACAGTACAGAAGCAGTGGTATGATGAAGATGGAAATCTGATTACCAATCTGTATGATGAAGATGGAAATCTGGTCGTAAATAATATGGCAAATTTGAAGGAAATCACGCTGAAGGTGTATAAAAAGACTGGAACAGTTCCAACAGATTCAATTGGCATTGTTGCCTTTGGGGACTCCATCACAGATGGATATAGTGGTGGTGGCTTAGACTGCTCCAAAAATGACAAGTGTTATCCAAGCAAACTGACGACCATGCTTACAGCAGCTGGTTTCAATTTAAAGAACAATGCAGTGGATAATCAGGGTCAAAGTACACAGCAGATTGGTGCAAATAAAAAGGAGGATACATTTAGTAGTCGTGTTGGAAATATTCCAACTGATACTAAGGTTGTATGCTTATTGGGCGGCACGAACGATATTCATCAAAATTATAGTTCTGTAAGGGGCAATCCGCAAGGAGTTTTTGATCGTCTGCAAGCATTGATTGGCGATATTCAGAAGCAAGCACCAAATGCAACGATTTTTGTAGGCAGCATTCCGCATTTTGACTTCTACAAAAATGGAACATTAACAGAAGGCGGAGGTTGGTGGAATTGGCTCTCAGGTTATGCAGATAAAGACGGTGCAATTCCAAATGGTCTTATTGATCAGTATAATGCAAAAATCAAAGCATATGCAGAAACAACAGCCGGCGTTTACTTTGTGGATGTATGCAGCGTTGTAACAGATGATGATATTCGTGCGGATGGTTGTCATCCAAATGAAGCTGGCTACACAAAAATTGCAACCGCTTATTCCAACGCAATTCAGGATTACTACACCAACAAGGAATATCTTAAAAAAGATAATAGTCAGGATGATTTGGAGATTAAGCTGAACAACAGCAACAACTGGCGTGCTGCGATTGATGTTCCGGCTGACAATGGTATCTATTGTGTAGAAGAAGTGAATGTTCCAGATGGCTGGGATGTCACCTATGAAAACAACGCACAGCAGGCAAACAGTACCACACCAATTTTGGTGAAGAACCAGAAGCAGCCGACTGACATCGATCTTACAGTAGAAAAGACTTGGGCGAAAGATGATGCATCTAATCGACCAGACAGCATTTCGCTGACTTTGCTGCAAAGCAATGGCAAGAAACAGGATAATTCTGATGCTGCAAACACAAGTGAATGGTTCTGGGAAGAACTCAGAATTTCAACGCCAACACCGACAAAGAACGGCAACAAGTGGACGTTTGCCTATACAGGACTTCCGGCAAGCGATGCTTTTGGAAATGCTTACTATTACAAGGTACAGGAAGCAGCGGTCAACGGCTATACCGTTTCTTATGGTCTTAATGGAGCTGGAGAAGAAAACGGCGTGACTGCAACAGCTGGCGAAACTGCAACCTTGCATGTAACCAATACCCGTGCGATTACATTGCAGATTGAAAAGCAGTGGTCGGATGGTGCAACGAATCAGCACTTGAAGGATGCAGTTCGAGTTCGGATTTATCGTTCAACCGATCAAACAAAAGTTCCAAATGCAAATCTGACCTTGCAGGTGACACCGGAAACGGTTTCTGTTGGTGTCAATGGAACGGCAACGGTTACTGCAAACAAAAAGATTACTGTAAAGGAAATCGCAAATGACACAATTGCAAATGCAACTATTTCTGAAGACGGAAAAACCTTGACCATTACTGGGAAAGAAGCAGGCGAAACCACCATTACAGTTACCGATGGAACGATGGAAAAGAAGATTTCTGTTACTGTATCGGTAGAACCAACTTTGAATCTGGATATTGAGCCGAAAAGCATTCAAGTTGGAGGAACTGCAACTCTGACACCAAGTATGAGTGATGGAAGCGATTGTAGCGGTGTTACTTATTCGATTACAGCAGGTACTGATTTTGTTTCAATTAGCGGTAATACAGTTACTGGTTCGAAAGCCGGAACAGCAACCATTGTTGCAGAGCGAAACGGCAAAACATCAAATCCTGTTACCATTATCGTTACAGAACCGCCGCTGAGCTTGAATCCAGAAAGTGTGACTGTTTCTGTTGGCGATACGGCTACGATTCAGGCAAACCGGACTGTGACAATTTTACAAAATCCAAATGCCAGCATTGCAACCGTTTCTGTAAGTGGAAAAAACATTACTGTAACAGGTGTTGCAGCGGGTTCGACTTCTTTCAAGGTAAAGGATTCGGACGGACAGGAAAAGACGGTTTCGGTTACTGTTAATCAGAAAACAGAAAATGAATTGACCAATAATCGAGGAGATAGCAATAATTTTAAATCACAAATAACAGGTTTAGAAGTTGGCGATATAATTTCTGTTACGATGTACGGGACGGCTGGAACATCAGCAAATGGTTGCTTTGGATTTAATGATACAAGTGGACAATGGAAAGCTTATCAATGGGGTGCCAAGAACGTTGGAAGTGATGGAAAACTGACAGTTTCTTATACAATTCCAAATAATTATGCTAATGGAAACCATTTTGAATTTCAGATTTGGCAGTGGAATGAGTTATCTTCTAAAATTACGAAGATTACCTATACTGTTCAAAAGTCTGCTCCTGCAATCACCCTCACAGCTTCTTCCACAACATTAAAGGCTAAAGAAACACTGCAACTGACTTCAAATGTAACAGGTGTGACCTATTCATCCTCGAATCCACAGGTTGCTACTGTAGATGCAACAACTGGACTTGTAACTGGTGTTGCTGCAGGGCCTGTAAGGATTACTGCCACGAAAGATGGCTGTACAGCTGGAACGATTGATTTGACAGTTAAAGCGGATGTAAAGGAATTTCCGCTTGCTCGTGTATCTGCTGGTAAAACCATTACAGTTATCGTAACAGGCACAGCAGGCACTACCATCAATGGTTGCTTTGGATACAATGATACGGGTTCAGGTGCTACAAATGGTTGGTATCAATGGGAATTTGGTAATCAAGAAATCAATTCAGATGGCAAATTGACCTTGACGCATAAAGTTCGGGATACCTATAATGGCAATGGAAATGCCGTTTTCCAAGTATGGCACAACAATTCAGCGGTGTCGGATATTACCTACACAATTAGTGACAGCAGTTCCGGCGGCGGAGAATCAGGCGGCGGCTCAAGCGGCGGAGAATCCGGTGAAACAAAAACAGTGACACTCAAAAAGGATACATCTACTGAGATTTGGTTCAAGAAGGATCATAGTGATGTTGCAGTTAGCAGCATTACAATTGATGCTAAGGGATTGACTGGCTCTTCTAATTTAGGTGTTAATTTTGGAATTGGAAACGACCAATATGCAGCAAGTTTTTATATTGGTAATTATGGAAGTTTAAGTATTAACCAAGTTGGGCAGCATTGTAAAGTTTCATTAAGCGGAACTGTGTTTACTATTGATAACTTTGAATGTAATTTGGATCGAATTATATTTCAAAGCAATGCATACTCTTTATCCGGCGATGTTGCAATAACTGTCAATTATGCCACTTCCCCTCAATCCCTCTCAGCCCCACGCAGAGCCGTTGCAGCAGCGGCTGTCATTGAATCGGAACAGTTGCTCTCTGCCGCCAACGAAACCGCTGGCGTTCAGACACAGGCTCTCGAAAACACCATTGACGCAAGCGAAGTTTCCGATAGCGACTGGGCAAGCGGTCTGCTGCTCGAAATCGACGCAACCGACAACTGGCAGGGCAGCGTGACGAATCTTCCGGTTACCGACAGCAACGGCAACACCTACTACTATTGGGCGGTGGAAGAACCTGTCACGGGCTATACGCCAAGCTATCTGTTCCAGGATGCTGACGGCTCGCAGAGCAACGCCATCAAGGCAGATGCACAGGTGGACGGCACAGACATCATCGTCCTGAACACCAAGCAGGATACCTCCTACACCCTCCCCAGCACTGGTGGAACGGGCGTGACCCGCTATTATCTCATCGGCTTGCTGCTGATGGGTGGCAGCGGACTGGTAGTTTGTTATCAATTTCGGCGGAAACGCCATGGAAATTGTGTAAAATAAACAAAATTAGAGTTCTTCTGTTGACATTTTTGGAAAAAGTTTCAGAACTCCTTGACAAACGCATGGACTTGTGTTACAATAACATCAAGGAGTTCTGAATAAACAGAGAACCATGTATGGAACGAAAAACACACCGCCGTAACAAAAAATTAAAATGTGACCGGAAGCTGACACAGAACCGGCACAGAAAAGAAGGAGCGTTTATTATGAAAAACACAAAAAGAGCAAGAAGAGCCGCAGCGTTCGCCGCAGCCGTAGTGATGGCAGCTTGTGCAGCCGTTCCGATGGGTAGTTCGTTCTCTGCAAGTGCAGCAGACTATAAAATCACCATTAACGATTCAACTGCTGGTCATACTTATGAGGCTTATCAGATTTTTTCTGGTACATTGTCAGATAGCGTTCTTGGTAATATTGGCTGGGGCGATGGCGTTGACACTACCAAAGATGTTGGTGGAAAGACTTTGTTGCAGGCAGTTCAGGCAATTAAGTTGACTGATACCACCGAACCGTTTAAGGATTGCACAGATGCAAAGTCAGTTGCAAATGTTCTTTCTAAGGCAGCTGCAGCAGTAGGTGAAGGTGAAGGTGCATCAACTGTTGACATGGAAATTACAAAGGCGTTTGCTGCTGTAGTTGGTGATTATTTATCGGCTACTAAATTTGATGCAATATATGATATGGGTGGAACTACACCAAAGTATGCAATCACAGTGGCTGATAGTAAACCAGGTTACTATCTTGTTAAGGATGCAGATAATTCCTTGAATGATAAGGATGATTCTTACACCAGATACATTTTGAATGTTGTAGATAATGTAAATGTAAATCCGAAAGGAACATATCCGGAAGTAGAGAAAAAGATTAAGGAAAATGTAAAGAACACAGGTTCTCAGTATACAATGGGGAAGTATACAGCACCGACCCAGTATAATGACGTTGCAGACTGGAATATCAAAGATGTAGTTCCGTTTGAACTGATTGGTACTATGCCGGAAAATATCGGTGACTATACAGGTTATTACTATAAGTTTACCGATACATTGAGCAAGGGCTTTACAGTTGATGAAAGCAGCTTTGAAGTTGTTGTACACGTATATGATGAAAACAATGGCGAAACGAAATATAAGCTGGATGGTATTACACCTGATGTTGTAGCTGTTGCAGAAGGAACTACTGGGGATTATGCAGGTGGTAGTACAATTACAGTCGCTATTACTAACTTGAAGAGTGACCTTACCTACTACACTTGGGATGCAGATGGTAGCAAGTGGAGTGATACTACAGCTACCGGAAAGATTGCAATTGATAAAAACACAATTGTAACAGTAGATTACACTGCTACATTGAATAAAGATGCTGTAATTGGTCTGGATGGCAACCCGAATAAGGTTGATTTGACCTATTCCAACAACCCGAACAAGAGCGGAAACGGTGATAAAGATAACACTGGTAAGACACCAGAAGAAACAGTTGTTGCGTTTACTTACGAGTTGGATGTAACCAAATATTTGGGTGATAAAAGTAAACTGGCAAATGATAACGAAGGAACAAAGGCAGGATTTAAGCTCAGTAATGCAGGTGAAACTAAGTGGGCAACTGTTGGTGCAGATATGAAGATTACTGGCTGGGTTGATACTGCTGCAGATGCTACTGAAGTAACAACTGATGCAACTGGTATTTTCAAGTTCATTGGTTTGGATGATGGTACATATGTTTTACATGAAACAAAGACACCGGCTGGTTACAATACTATGGCTCCGTTGACCCTGCAGATTATTGCTGGAACTGTACAGTGTCAGGACTACATGGAAATTGAAGCCCATGATGCTCCAGATGAAGTATTGACAAGTCTCAAACTCAAAGTAGGTGACGCTAACCCTGTAGATGGTACTACTTCTGATGGTATTGTTAAAACAGAAATCATCAACCAGAAAGGTTCTTCTCTCCCGTCCACCGGTGGTATCGGTACAACGATGTTCTACGTTGGCGGCGGTGTGCTGGTTGCAGGTGCTGGCGTGATCCTCATCACCAAGAAGCGGGCAAAGAAAGACGCTGAATAAACCACGATCCGGAACGTCCGGTTTTCAAAAATCCTAATTTCACAGTCTGCCGGCGGGTGTATGCCTGTCGGCAGGCATTAGGGAGTGCCTCATGAGAAAGAAAAAAACAGGTGTTATTTCAACCATTTTTTTGATTTTGATTTTACTGGTGGGGCTCTCCGTAATGCTGTATCCAACCATCAGCGACTGGTGGAATTCCAAAGTACAAACCCGTGCCATTGCAAGCTATAGTCAGGCGGTCGAGGAACTGGACGACGGCGAAGCGGAACTGCTGCTCCAGCAGGCAAAGGACTACAACAAAGACCTTTACAACCTGCCTGCCCCGTTCACCAATTGTGACCAGCTTTCTGCGTATGATTCGCTCTTGAATATCTCCGGAACGGGAATCATGGGCTATATCACCATTCCTGTCATCCATGTGGAGCTGCCGATTTACCACGGCACGAGCGAAGAAGTGCTGAATATTGCAGCCGGACATTTAAAGGGGTCGTCCCTGCCGGTCGGCGGAGCAAATACCCATTCTGTCATTTCCGCCCATCGTGGCTTACCCTCGGCGAAGCTGTTCACCGATATCGACCAGCTGGTCGTGGGGGATACGTTCACGATTACGGTTTTGGATCAGGTTCTGACCTATCAGGTCGAACAAATCCGAATTATCCTGCCGGAGGAGATTGAAAATCTCTATATTGAGCCGGAACAGGACATGGTAACGCTGATGACTTGTACACCTTACGGAGTCAATACCCATCGGTTATTGATTCGTTCCAAGCGAATTGATACAAAATACCAATCTCACGCTACGGTTGCTGCCGATGCAGTGCAGTTAGATCCGATGCTGGTCGTGCCGTGTCTGTCTGCTCCGTTGCTGTTGGGATTATTTATTTTCTGGGGCGTGAGCGGAAAGCGAAACAAGCGGCATTTCCCACATGAAGACCCGCTGTCCCTGTTTTCCGAAGAACCGCCGAAAAAGAAGAAAAAGTAGGGAGGAACTGCGAATGATACAGCGAAGATGGTTTGCTCGTTTGCGTTATGGTGCAGCAGCATTGTTATTTTTTCTCTGTTTTTGGCTGACACCCATGCAAACAGAAGCTGCTACAGACGGAATGCTGACGATTATCTGTAAAGACGGCGATACCATTCTTCCCAATCTGACGTGGAAGCTCTATCGGGTCGGCAGCTATAGTTCCAGCGGAGAATTGCTTTTAGAGGGCGATTTTGCAGATTACCCCGTCAACGGGAAGCTGACCACCACCGCCGAAGTGCAGGATGCAGCGGATACACTGGCGAATTTAACGGTAGTGGATGCGATTGCACCGCTTTCGACTGGAAAAACAGACCAGAGCGGAGCAGTGACGTTTGCCCCGTTGGAAACTGGAGCATATCTGATTACCGGAAAGCCGGTTGTCGTTGGAAATAAGCGATATATTCCAGCACCAGCTCTGTTATATCTGACAGAAGAATCCGGCAGCGATACGTTTCAATGGAATATTTACCCGAAATTTACCGTGAAGCCGTTCTCGACTTCTTCCACAGTCAGATATAGCGTGGAAAAAGTTTGGCTGCATGATGAAGGCATGACCATGAATCGTCCGGAAGATTTGGTGATTCAGCTGTATTGCGATGATGTCATGCGGGAAGAAGTCACGCTGAATGAAGCAAATGGGTGGTCGTATTCCTGGGAAGGAAATTCTCTGGAAGAATGGCATGTCAAGGAACTTGTCGTTCCGGAGAATTATTTGGTGGTCTATAAGCAGAATGATACACAGTTTTTGATTTTCAATTCTCACAATCAGACAGGTTCTCAGGAACTGACAACCGCACCCATTACAACCACCACAACGACCGAAACCACAACCGTCACAACGGAAACCATACTTTCTGAAACAGAAACGACGATACTAGAAACCACAACTTCCGTTGGAAGCAGTATTGTTTCTGGCGGTACAGCAATTGTTTCTACAACAGAAACCGGAACAGCAACCACAACCTCCGGCAGTGGTACAACATCCACCGGAAGCAGCGGTTCTACAACCAGTGGTTCTGGAACGGGAACAACGGTTACGACTACAAAGCCGACTTTGCCGGCAACGGGGCAGCTTTGGTGGCCAGTTCCATGCTTGGCAGCAGGCGGATTGGTGTTGCTGGGTGTTGGCTGGCGAATGGATAAAAAAGAGGATTAATGCATGAAACGATGGAAAGCAGGACATTTTGTAATGCTGGCGGGGGCAGTGCTGCTGATAGCAGCACTGTCCCTTGTTCTTTGGAATTGGCATGAAAGCAATCAGGGCGGAGAATCTGCCAAAAAAATACGGGATACTCTTCATTCTGCCTTAGAAGAAGAGGAGCAAAACGGCAATGGTTTCCCGATTGCCACAACAATTGTTTCTATTCCCGAAAAGCAGACAACAACAGATACACAATCTGTTGTGGGAACTGTTCCAAAACAGGATTCTGAATCAGGAAGTGTTTCCGGCGTGAAAACGTCCCGCCCGCAGATTGCGGATGCATGGGATGCCTATCAGACGACAACCGGAACAAATCCTGCCAAAGAACAAGAAATATGGGCGGAAATTGATAGCGATTGGTATATTGGCATTCTGACGATTCCAACCTTACAGGTGGAAGTTCCGATTTTTTCGGAATATGTATTCGACCAGTTGCCCTATACGCCGTGTCGTTATGCTGGCAGCTATCTGACCGATAATATGATTGTCGCAGCCCATAACTATGATTCTCACTTTGGACGAATCCGAAAGCTGGACAGCGGCGACCGGATTGACTTCACGGATGTAACCGGAACGGTCTATCATTATCAGGTCATACAGACGGAAATATTACCGGATACCGCTGTGGAAGAGATGGAGCAGGGAAACTGGGACTTGACACTGTTCACCTGTACGCTCAGTGGAACGCAGCGTGTAACGGTTCGTTGCGAGCGGATTTCCTAAATGATTACCCGTGAATCAAGATGCTTTTTGATGCCATTCTATCTGTGGATGAGAATGGCATTATTTATTTTCTAAAATGTTAATTTTTCGGGTTGCATTGTGTTTTTATTGAAAATATGGTATAATACTTCTTTACAAACGAAAAATTGGGGGCATTGTTTTCGGGGAAATTGAAAGGAGCATGATGATGCAATCAACTTGGTTAGACAAATTAGAACGAAAATTCAGAAAGTTTTCCATTCCCAACCTGATGAACTTGATTTTGGTCGGAATGGCAGTGGTATTTCTGTCGGATATTTTTTTGAGTGTCCAGTATGGAACAACGCTTTCCAGCTACCTTTATTTTAGCCGCAGTGCAATTTTTCACGGGGAAGTTTGGAGAATTTTGTCGTTTCTCTTTATTCCCATCAATTCTAGTCCGATTTGGATTCTCTTTTCCATGTATTTCTATTGGCTGATTGGGTCTGGCTTGGAACGGGAATGGGGAAGTTTTCGGTTCAATGTCTTTTATCTTTGCGGAGCAATTGGAACGATTCTTTCCGGCTTGATTACGGGCTATGTGGGCAACACTTATTTGAATTTTTCGCTATTTTTAGCGTTTGCCCTGCTGTATCCAGATTTTCAGGTGATGCTGTTCTTTATATTGCCGGTGAAAATGAAATGGCTCGCATGGCTGGATGTGGCATTTTTAGCGTTAGAATTTCTGCGGAGCAGCTGGTCGGGAAAGCTGGCAATTCTCTTTGCTTTTGCCAATATTCTGTTGTTCTTCGGAAAAGATTTCTGGCAGTTTATCCAGAATCAGATTCGGCGGTATCAGTATCGAAAAAAGATGAAGTAAGTTCAGCGAAAAGAGGCGAATCGCAGTGAAACAGTGGCAACAAAAAGTATTTGGGATCGTTTTATTTATTGCAGCCATTTTTTTGATTTTAGCGAATTTTGAAGAATCATCCTATGCATTTTCGTTTTTGTTTGAATTGATTCAGCCGGTCATTGTAGCAGGTGTTCTGGCATTCTTTTTACATATTCCGATGAATGGCTTCCGGAATTTCCTGCAAAAACATGCCAAACGTCCCCACAAGGAACGGTTTTGGAATACCATTAGTCTGGTGTTGACGTTGCTTTCAGTTTGTATTGTACTGGCAGCGGTTTGTATGCTGATGATTCCGGCATTGATTCAATCCATCATGGATATTTACAACAAAGTGCAGCATAACTTGCCGATTTGGCTGAATCAGCTGGCAGCGTATGGCATTGATACGGCGATGTTGGAAGAATGGCTGAAAAATGCAGAACAAGGGCAGCTGCTGCAAAAGCTGATTGTCGGCGTTGGAAACTGGGTACCGACTATTTTCTCTGCGGCAGCATCTACCGCAAGCGTTGTGGTGGATGGTGTGGTTGGCTTTATTCTGGCAATTTATCTCCTGATGGAACGGCATACCATCGGCAGACAGCTCAATAAGTTACTGGAAGCCAACTTGCAGCATACTACTTGTCAGAAAATTCGGGATACGGGAAATTTGATTTGTCAGATTTTCCGGAGTTTCCTGTGCGGGCAGTGTTTGGAAGCGGTCATTCTGGGAACACTGATGTTCCTTGCCTTTGCAATCTGCGGAATTTCTTATGCGGGGCTGATTGGCGTTTTGACGGCAGTTTGTTCGTTTATTCCCTTTGTGGGGGCATTCTTGGCATGCTGTACCGGAGCACTGCTGAACCTGATGATTGACCCGTGGAAAGCATTGCTTTGTATTTTGGTTTATCTGGTGGTACAGTTTATCGAAGGACATTTTATTTACCCGAAAGTGGTCGGCAATTCCGTCGGCTTGTCCTCGTTCTGGGTTCTGGTTGCCGTTTTGGTGGGGCAGAATTTGTTCGGGGTGTTCGGAATGATTTTGTTTATTCCGTTGACTTCTGTCGTCTATACACTTCTAAAAAATGATACCAATCGAAAGCTAAAGAAAAAGGCAGAATTGGCACAGGAAACAGTCGGAACGGATTCCGAACCGCATCAAACAGAATAGCATTTGAAACCGCTTTTCCCTTATCGGGAGAGGCGGTTTTCTGTTGAGCAGGTGCGAAGCACAAATAAAAAGTTTTTCGGTGCAGCAGTTTTTCAAAAATGCTG
>UMJI01077724.1_pt1 | contig 28734 bp, 23 predicted proteins | sample 1965991 | NCBI WGS metagenome assembly UMJI01 (sample SAMEA4836140, study PRJEB28245) | human gut metagenome | biome: gut microbiome; material: fecal sample | place: Denmark | collected 2008
ATTTGGAGAATGGAGTATTTATTCCGACTGCAGAATATGCAAATTATGGTGCACAACAACGCTAAATTTTTAATATCATGAAAAAATTACTATATCTATTTATTACATGTCTGTCTTTTATCGCGTTCTCATCGTGCGATGACCGTGATGAAATTCGCAATGACATTAATGACCTGAATTCGCGTCTGGATGCATTGGATGCACAGATAGATGCTTATAACAAGCAGATAGTAGCTTATCAGGACATGGTTTTAGGACAAGTTTACATCAAGGAGTACAGCTGTGATGAAAAGACAGGAAATTATGTACTTACTTTAAGCGATGGAACGGCAGTGACGGTTTACAGCGGAAAGCCAGATAATGAAATGCCGCAAATGTATATTGCAGATGATGGCACCTGGCATTACACACAGGACGGTGCGGATTATGTCCTGACAGATGATGCCGGAAACACGATTACTGCATGGCCGGTAGATGGGAAAAATGGGGTAACTCCTCAGATTAGTGTCGATGCAGAAGGTTACTGGCAGGTTTCTATGGATGGAGGTGCCACTTGGGAACGTCTTGGAGGAACTACTCCTATAGCAAGTCCGGACATGATGTTACCTAGTATTTTTCAGTCTGTAACGGTTAGTGAGGATGGCAAGTCAATGACATTTGTAGTGGCTTCTACGGGAGAATCAGTAACGGTTCCTGTGGGAGTTGAAGATTCTTTTTGTTTGATCTTGACGGATGGAAATGCTTTGTCTGTGCAGGCTGGGCAATCTGTTTCAGTTGATATTCAGCAGACCAATGTAAAGGAGATTGTCATTGAGTCAACCCCGCTACAGGTGGAAGTGACTGATACGAATTTGAAAGTGACAGCTCCAGCTGGCCTTTCAGGTTCTTATACGTTGTATCTGAAAGTCTTCTCGGCAGAAGGCTACTGTAAGCTGGTTACGGTAAACGTGACAGTTAGTTAAGAGTATGAACAATAGGTTAACAAAACAAGATGTACATTATGAAAATCTATAAATATATAGGTGTGGCCCTGATGGTACTATCATTAGGAGCATGTAAGACCGATGATCTGGAAAGAGACATTGATGCCTTGAAAGATCGTGTAACTGCTATGGAAGCAAAGGTCGATCGGTTGAATGAAAGCATGAACATGATACGTGTGGCTTTGGACGGGAACAAAACCATCCAAAGTTATACAGAAAATGAGGATGGAAGTTATACTTTGACGCTAAGTGATGGAAATACAATCACGCTGACTCAGGGGAAAATAGGAGCTACGGATGTGTATCAGGAAGTGAGTATTTCTACTGACGGTAATTGGGTGATTGGCGGTGTGGAAACGGAACACCGTGCACTGGCTGTAGATGGTGAACCGGGGGTTACTCCCCAGTTCCGTCTGACCATGGAGTCGGAAGGCAAATACTACTGGGAAGTAAGCTATGACGGCGAGCTGACTTGGGAAGAAGTAAAGAATCAGCAGGGAGCACGCGTATATGCTTCTGCAAGTGGAAGTTCTTCCGTAGCTGGTCCGATTGCATCGGCTGTCCCTAATGCGACAGGAGATAAATTCGAAATTACTTTAACGGGTAGTGGTACGAAATATGAAATTCCTATCGTTCCGGGTCTGGCATGTGACATTAAAGAACCGAATCCGGAAGATATGGAAAATGGATACTGGATTGTGCCGACTAATACAGGAGCGACTACTTCTATCGATTTGAAAGGAGAAGCGGTGTTGATAAGTGCACCGGAAGGTTGGACTGTAACTGCAGAAATAGATAATTCGAATCCGACGACTTTGTCTGTTACCCCTCCGAATCAAGATGGAGCGGAAGGCATCATTACTTTGCAGGTGAATAAAGGAGTCTATTGGGCGATTGACCAGATTAAGGTACGCTCTAAGAAAGTAATCACAAGCTGGAAGGCGGAATATGAGCAAGGAGGTTTCTATATTGGCAATGAGCTGGTAAATAGTGAAACTTATCCTACGTTGGCAAATGAAGGGAATTTAATTGAAGATGGAGGTACAATCTCAAATTCTGGTGTACATTTTATAGCAGGTGGGGCAAATATTTCGATAAGTTCAATTTTAGCAACTACCGGGGATGCTCCATTGGTTATAGTTGGAGATGATCCGAACAATCCGCCTACGGTTACTTTTACTGGTAATAATAGTTATTTGCGTGCTGGTACTCAAAATTTGTTATGCAAGAATGTGAAATTTGTGCGTGATGGTATGTATCTTTTCCATGCAAATAAAGGTTCAAAGGTAAATAAAGTTATCTTTGAACAATGTAAAATAGAACTTAAGAATAACTTTGCTAGTTCTAATGCAACAGCAAGTGATCCTTCGGTAATTCATGATTTTCAGTTTCTCAAAAATAAAGTCAAATTTTTAGGAGCATTATCAAGTGGAGATATACCTGCGTGTAATTTCTTTTATTCCACTGGAGGACAGACAGTAGGAAATGCAAATATTTCGAATAATATTTTTTATAGTCAATCTGAGGATACTAGAGTCAGAGGTCAATTCTTTGTTGTCATCGGAACAGCAGAAACAACAATAAAACTTGAGAATAATACATTCTGTAACTATATACAGAATTCTCAAGGGATAAAAGCAAAACTGACAGGAGATTGGAGTGTGCGGTATAATATATTTTATAGTAATATTAGTGCTACGACTTATAATACATCATACTTAATTTGTGCACTTGAAGGGAGTACATTCCCTGCTTCAAATGATGCTTTTGAGTCAAATGTAGCTTATAACGCTGTGGAAGAGAATGCTACTGCATGGAATGTTTTCCATGGTGATTCAATGAAGCCTTCAGGAGATTACAATGCAAAAATTCCTCAGGAAGAAGAGTCACCATTACAGATAGTTGATTGGAAAAATGGTAAATTTGTTTCCTCAAAAGCAGGCTATGGTGCGACCATAGAATAATAAAATTTTGAAAAACAGTTTTCCGCCATCCGATACAGCATCGGATGGCGGATACATTTAAACAGATAATACTATGAACTTACAATATTGGAAGAATGCATTGTTCTGTTGCTGTTTATTTGCAATCACAGCATGTTCGGACGAGGAAACCGTGAACCCTCCTGCTCCGACAGAGATACCGGAACAGCCGGCTGAACTGGCAGAACAATTAGCGCAGTATAATTCAGATATTGCTGCCCTTCAGCTGATGGTGGATGGCGAAGTGGAAGTGGTGGATTATACCTCGGATGAACAACATAACTATACGTTGGAGTTAAGTGACGGGAAAATTGTAAATGCGGCTTTACAGGCAGAAACCGATACTGATATCCCAGCTTTTGCGATTAATGCGGATGGATATTGGGAATATCAGCTGGGAGGTGAAAAAAAGACATTGACAGACCTTTCCGGTAATCCCGTTCCGGCACGTAAGAGCTTAGGTAAGGGTACATTTACCCCTCAACTGGCCTTAGGGGAAGATGGCTGTTGGCAGATGTCTCTGAACGGAGCGCATTGGAAAAAACTGTCGGACACTCCGGCTCCTTCACTGGAAGGAAAAACGGCGGCCAGCTATTCTTTGTTTAAATCCGTCACGGAAAATGAAGATGGAACATTGTCACTGGCTTTATCTGGAGGTGAAATGGTTCTTTCAATAGATGCTACGGTTTCTTCATCGGCTCAGGCATGGAAGAAGTTCTTTATGAAGAGTGAAGATAATGTATTGCTGGATTATTCGTATGCAGGATATAATCACGGAGAAAGTGCTCCATTGGATGGATTCGCCTGGGGATACAAGGTGATAAACGTGAAAGAACGTATGGAGAAAGATAATTTGTCGGCACGTGAAGCCTTGAATCTGATTCTGTATGAAAATAAATTGGTACGTAAATGTCCTGGAAAGACGGATAATTCGAATACAAACGCTACTGCAAAAATCGTAATTTATTTCCCGGCTGGTGATTATGACTTACAGCCCGAAGGAGATACGGATAAGTTTCCTGAAATCTATGGAGGTAATTTTGTGATAAAAGGTGATGGGGAAGGCAAGACCCGTCTGTTGATGAACAATCCGATTGGAACGAGTGAATCGACGACTGCCCCATTGCTGACAATTAAACATACTAATAGCCCGACAAATATTGATAATTCCAAGATTTTGGCAACTGTAGCGGAGAATGCTGCTAAGGGTAGTTTTAGCGTAAAAGTGGGAGCGGCTAACGATCTGTCGGTCGGCAAATGGGTACAACTTCGTTTACGAAGCGGAAATGACGAACTTTTGGCAAAAGAGGTTGGCCCTATGTATGGTCAGATGACAACAGATTGGTCAGTTGCACAACAGCCGGGATTGTCAGGCAAAAATGAAAATGGGAAAGGCGTGAATGTCATGGAATTCCATCAGATTAAATCTATTGATGGGAATGTGGTGACTTTCTATGAGCCGATTATGCATGAAGTAAATACGGCCTACAATGATTATGATGGAGGATGGATTATCCGTGATTATAAATATTTTGAAAATGTTGGTGTAGAAGATTTGAGCTTTATCGGTAAGGCCATTACTCCTTATTACCATCATGGAGAAGGCCAGGATGAATCGAAAGCTTGGCTGTATGACAATGGATACGTGCCTTTGCAGTTGAACCGCGTGGTGAATTCATGGGTACGCAATGTAAGTTTTGAAAGTGTGAGTGAGGCAATTACCTTTGGAGAATCGGCCAACTGTTCGGCTTATAATATTTCGATTACGGGTAATCGCGGACACTCTGCTGTGCGTGCACAAGGTTCCAGCCGTGTGTTTATTGGCAAGGTGAGTGACGAAAGTTTTGACACACGAGGTCATGGGCAATGGCACGGTTGCGGGGTTTCCAAACCAAGTATGGGAACCGTAGTGTGGAATTGTAACTGGGGACAGGATGCCTGCTTTGAATCGCATGCCACTCAGCCTCGTGCTACGTTGTTTGATAATTGTCGGGGGGGATTGGTACGCTATCATGCCGGTGGAGCAGAAAATGAAGCACCGAATCATTTGTCAGACCTTACTTTGTGGAATTTGTATGTGACGGGTACAATTGATGAGAAGGGTATTAACTTTGCTTCTGACTTTAAATGGTGGGATGCCGGAAATGTTTGGTGGAAAATATATCCTCCTATTGTGGTTGGAACACATGGACAAGCAGTTACTTTCTCACAAGAAGAAGGTCAGCTGACATACGAAGAAAGTACAGGGGTAAAGGTTACTCCAGAGTCATTGTATGAGGCGCAGCTTCAGAATCGCTTGGGATATGTGCCGGCTTGGTTGAAATCCTTGAAATAATCATAATATGGGAAATACTGCCCCGTAGTAGATGCATTGCTATTACGGGGTAGTTTTGCCATATAGTTGTAAGAAAATAATAAGAACTGGATTTGAATGAAAAAAACTTGTTTAAGATTCTTGACGGGCAGGTTGTTGCTTTTCTGGGCGATAATGGCGATAGGGATGGTATGTGCATGTACGGATGATACTCCGAAAGGTAATGAAGGCAACGAAGGTTCGGAAGGAGATAATACACCGTCAGTGAGTGATGTAATTGTCCAAATGAACCGTGATGTGGCTGATATGCAGCAGCTAGCTGAGGGAAAAGTGAAGGTACTTACTTGTATGAAAGAAAGCAACGGACGTTATCTGGTAGAATTGGATAACGGACATGTGCTCACCGTGTATGCAGAGGAGGAACAGGTAAAGAAGAACTCCGTCCCATTAGTGGGTATTGATGCAGATGGTTATTGGGTGTGTGAACTGGATGGAAAAACCGAAAACCTGACCACTGCAGACGGACAGTTGGCGGCAGCTTTAAGTTCGGCAGGGAAAGGAACTTTTACTCCTCAGTTCCGGGTGGGAGAAAAAAATCTCTGGGAGGTTTCTTATAACGGTTCTCAATGGATACAAATAGGCACCCGTCAGGTATGGGATGTAGAAAAGGAACCGGCTGCGGCTTTTTCTCCTTTTGCAGGATGTTCGACGGATGAGGATGCGGGAACATTGACTATATCTTTGCGTTGTGGAGAGAAGAAAATTAGTGCACAAGTGCAGGGAAAAGGTACCACGGATGCTTGGAACAAATTTGTGACAGGTTCGGCCGATAATGTGCTGCTGGATTTTTCTTATGCCGGTTACAAACATGGGGAAGAAGAAGCACCAGATGGATTTGCATTAGGGTATGAAACGATTAATGTAAAGGAATATATGGATGCCCATCCTGATTTGACAGCACGGGAGGCATTCCTGAATTTGCTGAAAGAGAAAAAATTAGTACGCATTGACGACGAAAGCAAATCGTATTCAAATGCCAATGCAAGAGTGGTGTTCTACTTTCCGGCAGGAGAATATGTGCTGCATAATGAGGAGGATAATACGCTGAGACAAGATGTTGAAAACCCTGCGTACGACGGAAAAGGAAATAATACGAGCTCGTCTATCATTATCTATGGTGGAAACTTTGTAATAAAAGGAGACGGACCCGACAAAACGTTCATAAAAATGGATACTCCGAATTTGCCAACCGATACGAAGGTGATGTATTCTTCTCCGGTAATGATTAACATCAAGCATAATGCATGGCTGGGAACTGAGTATGAAGTGACGGGAAATGCCGAGAAAGGAACCTTTAAGGTAAAAGTGGCCGGAGCATCGAATTTTAAAGTCGGTGAATGGGTGTGTCTGTATTTGCACGATAATAGTCCGGAACTGGTGAAACAGGAACTGCTGCCGTATGCCTGGGAATCGACGATGACCAATATCTCTACAAAAGGAGTGCAGGTGGAGGATTATCATCAGATTGTGAACATCAGCGGTGATGAAATTACCTTTAAAGAACCGATTATGCATGAGGTGGATGCGCAATGGAACTGGAAGCTGCGTAAATATTCTTATTATGAGAATGTGGGCGTAGAAGATTTGACGTTTGTGGGACATGCTGTAGATGATTTCAAGCATCACCGCAGTTGGATTGATGACGGGGCTTATAAACCGATTGCTTTTATGCGCGTTGTCAATTCATGGATGCGGCGTGTGAATTTTGAGAGTGTGAGCGAGGCGGCTTCAATTATTTCGAGTGCGAACTTTTCTGCCTATAAGATTAATATTACCGGAAATCGCGGTCATGCAGCCATCCGCTCCCAAGGTTCCAGCCGGGTATTTATCGGTGCGGTGCGTGATTGTACAGACGGTCTGCTGGCGGATGAATATCCTACGCCACAGACTAATACCGGCCAGTATCATGCTTGTGGAGTGTCAAAACCCAGTATGGGAGCTGTTATCTGGAGAGTGACTTGGGGGGATGATGCCTGCTTTGAATCGCATGCTACTCAGCCCCGTGCTACACTGATTGATAATTGTACAGGTGGTTTTGTACAGTCCAGACAGGGCGGAGACGCCAATCAAGTGCCGAATCATTTGAATGACCTGACCATCTGGAATATGTTCTCTACGAATACGAAACTGAATGGCAATGGCACACTGCCGGCAAATGGGGAGTTTGACTGGTGGCGTACAGGATGGAAATATTGGAAGATTCTGCCACCGATAATCGTGGGATTCCATGGCGATCCTGTCAAATTTGTACAAGAGCAGGTGAAGCTGGATGAAAGTAATGGCATGCCGGTAGAACCTCAGTCGCTTTATGAGGCACAATTGGAACGCCGTTTGGGTAGTGTTCCGGTTTGGTTGAAGGCTTTGAAATAATTATAAACTTTAAATATCATGAACTTAACGCGAAACCTTTATTTACTTTTTTTGTGTGGAATGTGTACTCCGGCTGTGCATGCAGCCGGTAACATGACGACAGATGCGGCAGTACAGCAGACAGTGAATCAGGATGCGGACGCAACGAAGCTGAAAGAACTTGCAGAGTTCCGTAAGAAATATAAGTTTCCGGAACCGAAGGCTTCTGAGAGTGAGCTGAAGTCCGCACAGATGGGGCTAAAGATGCTGATGCTGCAGCGTACGGGAGACTATACCGTGACAGGAGCAGATTTATGGGGTGAGAAAGTGATGAACCAGCATCTGAGAGATGTGGCAAAAACGGTACGTGCGCTGTCATACGGTGTGCAGAAATACGGTAAATCAGCCAAAGGTGATTTGGATTTATATCTGGATTATCTGTTTACACACAATTTTTTCCTTCGTATGCCTAAGCTGGTATATAGCAACTATAGTGATGTACGAAAGATTCCTACTGATTTGATGAGTGCCATTCCGGTATGTGATGAGGTACGTAAGGCTAAAATGATTGCCGCCGTACAGAAATTGCTGGAAGTGGATGTGATTCGTCAGGGAGATAAGGCCATCCTGAACTGGATTAGTTCGGACTATATTTTCAACATTGTGCCATACGTGTTTAATCTGGCACTGGCTAACCCGAACGACCAGCAGGCTGTGCAGGACTTGCAGTTGCTCTCCGGCTTCCTGCGGGTATGTACGCGCTATAATGTGGGCAATAAGGATATCCTGAAGCCGGACGGTACAGGTTTCCACCACAATGCGCACTATAACGGATACATGTATTCTTACAAAACGTGGGTGGAATACTTCTATCGTTTCAAGGGAACTTCATTCAAGATTGACCCTAAATCGTACGAAAGACTGAAAAAGGCTGTCGTAACGATTTACATGACTGCTGTGCGTGCAGAAGGTGATAAGAACCGGATTTATGCCAACAGTATGGCAGGACGCCATCCTTTCTATAGTATTGAAGTGCCCTTTACGCAGAAATTGTTTGAACAGTTGATTGAGATTGGAGCGGATGCCACAGGCACGGATTTAGATAAGGAACTGGCTGCTTATTATAATTACTTCTTCAAGACGGATAAGTATCCGGTACCGGCAGCTGATGCCAACGGATTCTATCAGTATAACTACAGTTCGGCAGGAGTGTATCGCCAGCCGGGATGGGTGGCTGTGATGAAGTCGCCTACAGCTATGTTGTGGGGAAGTGAGATTTATAACAAGACCAATCGTTTCGGACGTTACCAGAGCCACGGTACACTGGAAATTCTGTACGAGGGGGGACTGGTTCCTACAGGTTATCCTTCTAACAATGAGAATAAGGGTGCCGGATGGGACTGGAATATGATGCCGGGAAGTACGACAGTGCATTATACCGACTGGGCGGAAATGATGCCTTATAAGAACGATAAGGATCGTTTTGACCAGAAGGCCAGAACGAGTAATTTTGCCGGGGCTGTATCGATGAAGGATTACGGACTCTTTGCTACCGCTTTTGATCAGGATGACCGTTGGGGAAGCCAGCGATTCACTCCTACCAATTTGACTTTCTGTAAGTCGGTGTTGGCTATTGACGGTATGTTGTTCAGTATTGGAAATGGTATTTCTGCAAAGGGTGATTATGCGGACAACATGATTACGGCTACGAACTTATTCCAGTCGGTAGTAAGTAAGCAGTACAATAAGTTGACTGTGAACGGACAGGAGGTAACGAAGGGAAATCGCCAGAATTATGCTTCTTCAGAATCTGTGACGATGATTAATCCTGTTTCAACCGGTTTCTTTGTTCCGGCAGGTCACGATGAACTTACAGTGATTTATGATGAACAGGAGACGCCTTCATCTGTTGGCCTGGCTGGACAGCCTGCCAAAGAGGTAGTGGCAAAAGCGTATATGAACCATGGAGTGAAGCCGGAGAAGAAGTCTTATTCTTTTGTTGTAGTTCCGGCAGCGGATGAAGCTAAGATGAAGGATGTGGCCGACCGTCAGACAAAAGGAGAATTATTCTCGGTAGTGGAAATGCAGGATTCCTTGCACATCATTAAATATGCACCGAAGAATGTGCTGGCTTATTCATTCTTTACTCCTACGAAGGGATTGACAGCCGGTGAGGTAGTTTCTTCGGCTACGGAACTGTTACTGATAGAACAAAAGAATACAGATGGTAGTCTGTCGTTGGGTATGGCCAATCCGAACTTGCGTCCTAAAATGCTGGACAAAAAGAACTGGAAGGAAATTCCTACCCCTGCCTTTATTGAACTGAAGGGTATCTGGCAGATGGATGGAAATGTGCCTGGTGTGTTCTTAAAGACAATGGAGAATGGAAATACGGAAGTGTCTTGTTTGTTGCGAAACGGACTTCCTGTGTATATGAAACTGGTGAAACAGAAATAAATTCTGATAGGGTACTGGCTGGAAAACTCTGTCAGTGCTCTATGATAATTTTGTGTGTTATAAAGATTGCTCTTTTGTACAAAAATAGCACATTTTTGAAACAAAAGAAGTATAGTCTTTATAACGCAAATTTCGTATTTTTGTAGTGGTTCAAGCTGCGCAATAATCAAGAAAAACACATTGCTTGCTAAACATTTTATGGCAACGAGACAATCAATTATAACCTAAATAAATTCATTAATAGCATGATAAACAAAAGGAATTATCTCTGGACGCTATCTCTGGCATTCTTGCTGGCAGCGTGTGGAAAAGACGATGGGCCTACTGCTGTGTATGAGAATGCCTTTCCGTTGGTGGTGACGGCTCAGAATGTGGGCTTTGAAGCCGATAAGGCTGCGCAGCTTTATGCAAAAGGGGAGAACATCGGCGTTTCTATGTTGGAAGAGGGTACAGACAATCTTGTGGAACCCTATTTTAATGTCGGTTTTAATTCAGGGGGTATCGGAAGTTATTTTACAGCTAACCAAAGCGACTCTGTTCCAGTGTTTCCTTCCAATGGAGATAAAAGGGACTTAGCTGCATATTATCCGCGTATGGCTGAAGTCACCGATAACCAGTTAAACGTGGATTTGACTACGGAGCAGGAATTGGCTTTCAATCTTCAGTTTGACAGAGTGAGCGGGTTGAACAAAGATAACCGTGAGGCTGCTTTTAAACTGAAGCATGTGTTTGCTATGGTTTCTGCAGACATTACTCCGGAAGTATCTTATTCCAGCATGAAGGTAGAAGTTAAAAATACGGCCTTGAAAGGTAGTCTGAATGTGTTGAACGGAACGTTGACAGAATCGGAAACTGGTACGCTGATATTGGCGGACGCAAGTACTGCGGGACGTTCCAGGGCTACAGCTACTGCAAGTAATAAGTTTAGAGCTATGCTGTTCCCGGTTCAGTCACAAGAACAAGACGGAAACGAAGGGGAAGGTGCAACTGAAACACCGGTAGCTACTGTAACGCCTGTCATTGTGATTACTTTACTGGATGGAAACAACGTACAGATTGCCGACCCCATCGAGGTGAAAGTGACGGATTATATCGCTACGGTACCTAGTGCCATCAATACAAAATTTGAGATAAAAATTGATGTGAACTTCGTTCCGACCGTGAAAGTAACCAGCTATCCGATTACGGTAGAAGACTGGGAAATAACCGGTGGACTTGAAGTGGACGGGAATGAAGAACTTAAATAATAACCTTAATAATATGACCTTATGAAAATGTATTTCAAGAATTTGATATTTGCCCTGGCAGGTGCGTTGGCAATGACTGCCTGTTCAAATGAGATGGAACAGCAGTTGGCCGAGGGTAGTGGCAATAGCGGGCAGGAAGTGAAATTCACTGTCGGCATTGAAAACTTGTCGCGTACTGCCGTTACGGACGGAGAAGAGGTTTTAAAAACCACATTTGTGAATGAAGATGCGATAGGTATTTTTGCGTATAGAGAAGGTAAGACTGAACCTGCTTATACGAATGTAAAATATACATATAATGCTTCTAAATCTGAATGGAATTCAGATAAGGCGATTACATCCGATGGCACGAAATTAAGCTATTATGCTTATTATCCTTATGTGGATGGTGTGACCGACCCGAGCCAGCTTAATATAACGGTAAGTGCAGACCAGACCGGCGGATTCAGTAAGGATGATGTGCTGACTGCTCAGAACACAACAGCTGAGGCTGATGCCCCGAGTGTTACGCTTACATTTAAGCATGCGTTTGCCATGGTGCAGGTTGGTATTAAGAGCGGTCTTACAGACGATGCGGAGGCTACTGTGACATTGGAAAGCATTCAGCCTACGGCTTTGGTAAATGCGAAAGAGGCTACTGCTGTTGTTTCAGGTGACGTGACTTCAATTAAAATGCAAAAGACAAGTGCCGATAAGTGGGAATACAGGGCTATCGTTCCGGCTCAGGAAATTGCTTCCGGCAGTAAATTGCTGACAATCGTGGCAGGAGGAAAAACGTATGCTGTTACTTATTCTTCTGCAGAAGGGCAGCCTGTTTCTTATGTGGCAGGAGAAGTTCTACAGATTACAGTAAATAGTCTGGTGGCTTTGCCGGAAGGTGAGGAAGTGACAATTGGCGGTTCAATTACGGATTGGGATGCGAGTACTTCTGACCCGGGAGCAGGAGATGTGACTGAAGTTCCTACTGAAAGTTTGGATTTGTCTGCTTTACCCGGACTTGACTTTGCAACGATTGAGACCAAGATAGGCTGGAAGGATGACAAAGTGATTGGAGAAGTTGATAAGTGGTATAAGAGAGAAACAACTTCGGGATTAGTTACTTATGCTAAAACGGAAAGTAATGAAATTTCAATGCTGCTGAAGCAAGGGAAGACGAGAGCTACATGGAATAGTAATAGTGTCGGGTATCATTCTGGAATGATGTTTGATTGTACTAAAAAATATACTCTGACTTTTAATGCAAGATGTGCAGGTGAAGAAAGTGGAAATAATCTTGGAGTTGTTATATTAAATACTGATGATGAAGCGGCATTCTGCAAAGGTGATTTGAGCGGAACATTATACACTGCTGGAATTAATAATACGGATAAATCTTATTCTGTTACTTTTGACTTCGGTCAGAAATCTACTTCTGTAGCAACATCAGGTATAACCCCCTCTCCGACAAGTTCTGATGATACAAATGGTGGTATTAATATTGTCTTTTTTAATAATACTAATACAAAAAACACAGGAGTTGCTAGTACTTTGTATGTAAAAAACATAAAATTAGAAGTCGTAAAAGAATAAACTAAAATCATAATCACATGAAAGCATTGAATAAAATATGGATGGCAGCCCTTGCAGCAGTGGCAATGACTGCTTGTAACAACGAGTTGAGCGAACAAGCTTTGAACAATGGGGGAAATGTAAATTTCACCATGGGAATTGGAAACACACCGTCTTCCAGGGTTTCCATGCCGGAAGATAGTTATACTGCTTCATTTACAGGTAATGATGAAGTTGGTATTTTTGTAGCTGAGGTACCTTCTTATACAAATGTGAAATATTCTACAGCAGACGGAAAGACATGGACGGGTGGTCCCGTGAAAGTATCTGCTAATGCTGCATATACTTATTATGCATATTATCCTTATGCAGAAGGTATGACAGCTAACAATATTCCAGTTGTGGTAGCTACCAATCAAGATACAGAAGGATATATCAAGAATGACTATCTGTATAGCAAACTTTCTGCTTCTGCGGGACAGACTGATGTAAAACTTACATTTGACCATGCGCTTTCTTTGGTAGAGGTGACGCTGGCAGGAAGCGGAGCAGCTGAAGGGGCTATCGTAGACCTTCTCAATGTAGCTACAGACGCAACAATAGACCTTACTGCGGAGACTCCCGTTACAACAGGAAGCACTACAGCTACTGTAACAATGGATGCATTGTCTAGTTTGAAATACCGTGCCATTGTTCCTGCACAGAAAATCGCAGCTTCTACTCCGGTTTTCAAAATTGCAGTAAATGGTAGAACTTACCAAGCTAAATACTCAGGTGAGATAAATTTCGAACAGGGTAAATATCTTGCCATGACCGTTACTTTAGGTGAACAGGGTGGTGATGCTGAAATCGAAATTACAGCTTCAGCAAGTATCAATGATTGGACGGAAGGAACCTCAAATGGTGGTGATGCTTCAATTAGTGTGGCTGGGTTTAATATTCCGCTGCCAGTGGATGGCAAATTTGAAGTGTTTGAAAAAGGTTGGTCTAATAGTACTGTTTCTTCACAAATTCCTGCTGGTGGTACAGATAAATGGTATGTAAGAGATAATGTAGCTGATTCTACTAAGATTCTTTATTCATATTCAGGTGAGAATGCTGCAATTGAATTCAAAAGCCAGACATATACGATTAAAACCAAAGATGGTTCAAAAGATAGTATTGTGTATTCAAGAGGTGCATGGAATAATGATTGCGCAGTTTTTCATAGTGTGACTCCTTTAGATACTGTTTGTTATAAATTATCCTTTAAAGTAAAAAGTACGGTAAACTCAGGTATCGTAGGCGTAGGTGTTACATCAAGTGCTGATACTAAGTTGTTTGCTATGTATGATGCTAGTGGTAAGTATTGGAGCCGAACTGTAACTACGTATGGAAGTATTGGAGCAGACGATTGGATTGAAAAGAGTGTAATTATTAACCTTGCTAAATATCATACTACTGGAGCTTCAAGCAATGTTGCAGTGGGTGATTTGAAGAATAGTGATATATCAGATGTAAATAGTGGAGTTAATCTCTTGTTTTATAACTATACAAATGGAGTTGAAAACTGTTTGTATCTGAAGGATATAAAACTGGAGCAATATACAGGTGATATTACTTATAATTAATCGTTAGAGTTTCTTTTGATTAAGATGAATCTTTTTTCTATTAATTGCTTATGCATTTAGTGGAAAGGTATTTGTCATAATTATAATTGAAAACATGGGCTGCGACTTTTATGTTGTAGCCCATCTTATAGGTGGACCATTATTCTTACATTATACAATATCGAAAAGGGATGGTATGTCTGCTGTTAATATATCAGAAGTCATTTTATAATCATAAGAGCTGTGACCTGAAAAGTTGCAGCTCTTGTGGTTATAAAATTGTAGTAATTTTTTCTATGTAGTTCACCTCAGGTACTATCCTCTCCGCACGATTTATTAATTCAATTTTCCCCGTCACATTCTTCTGAACGCTTTTGCGTATTCTCTGTTTCACAGTGCGGAATTTGTATCCCACACTGTGAAATATATATCCCACACTGTGGTTTTTGTATCCCACAGTGTGAAACAGAGAATTCTTCTTTGTGTTGGAAAGAATACAGACGGAGAAACAGAAGTTTGTGAAGTCGCTTCTGTAACAAACAATTATTGTCCGGCCATGCGGTGAGTCCGTGTAAAAGCTTATCTTTGCCATAGAATGAAATATCTATGAATTTATTTTGTGAATCAAGATAATTATCGTATTTTCGCAACAACATGCTTACCCCGCTTCCCGTCAGATCAGCGCGCTCAGGGTAAGCCTTTTATTTTTTATGCCTATGGTGAAAGTCCCTTATCCCAAGCATCTCATATCGTTTGCTGACCAAATTTCCTTACTTAAACAACGTGGACTGTCCTTCAAGGATGAGGCAAAGGCTTTGCATTTATTGCAGAATATCAGTTACTATCGGTTAAGTGGCTATTGGTTTACAGACACTTCTCTTTTTTCCAATTCAATGCGTCATGCTAAAATCCTGGCAAAGATTGATGAAGAGTACCAGCGTAGTGATGAAGAGTTTGTTACGGCATTTAAGTCTAAATATTCCGACCGTTTTCCTCCAAGCTGGATGACAATGGAGATTACATCGTTCGGAACATTGTCTATTTTCTAAATACAATCAATCCGAACCATTCATTTGTCACGAGATTCAAAGAGTTGTTGAAACGTTATCCTTTGATTGATGTTCGGGCTATGGGGTTCCCTGAGAATTGGGAGAATGAAGGTATATGGGATGAAAAGAAACAGGGGAACGGAAGTTTATAAAGGGTCTTCCGGAACAAACAATTCTTGCAGGAGAAAATGCGGTGAATCCGCGTAAAAGCTTATCTTTGCAAAATGGTCTTTGTATGTAAATCTGCAATAGAATGATAAACAAAATTGTTGTTAAGGGTTATAAGTCAATAAAGGAGCAGGCGGTGGAGTTGCTTCCTATAAACATTCTTATCGGAGGAAATGGAATAGGAAAAAGTAACTTCATCTCTATTTTTACGCTTATACGTAACTTATATGAGCAGAACCTGCAAAACTATATTCTGACTAAGGGGGGAGCAGACTGCTTGTTGTATATGGGGAAGAAAGAGACGGAACATATCGGTTTCGACTTGTTCTTTGCCAAACGTGATCAGGAAGCCCATAATCGCTTTATTGTGAAATTAAAGGAGGCGCAGGATTCTTTGTTCATTGAACGTGTGGAAACAGCGTTTAACAGCGGGGGAGTATGGCACGGACAGTTGCATGAAGCGAACCGCCAGGAGTCTTCCTTCAAAAATGATTATACCGGGCAGGCGTTTTATGTGAACAGCCTTTTACGTGAATTTGAGGTTTATCATTTTCACGATACGGGCGACCGTTCTCCAATGAAAGGAAAATGCAACGTTGAAGATAATATAAGCCTGAAAAGCAACGGGGCGAATATAGCAGCTTTTTTATATTATTTGAAAGAGAAGTTTCCTAAACATTTTGCGCGTATTGAGAAGACGGTGGCTTCGGTTTCTCCTTTTTTTGATGGGTTTAATCTGATGCCGAATCGCCTGAATGAACAGTTGATTCAACTGGAATGGAAGCAGGCGGGAGCAGTGGATACTTATTTTAACGCATATCAGCTTTCAGACGGTACGTTGCGCTTTATTTGTTTGGCTACATTGTTGTTACAGCCAAATCTGCCGCAGACGATTATTATTGATGAGCCGGAGCTGGGGTTGCATCCAGTGGCGGTAAATAAGCTGGCTGCTTTGATCAAGAAAGCTTCTGCTAAAACACAGATTATTATTTCTACCCAATCGGTAAATCTGGTAGATAATTTTGGACCACAGGATATTATTGTGGTAGACAGAAAGGATAATGCTACGGTGTTTAACCGGCTGGATGCTGAAAGTCTGGATGTATGGCTGAAGGATTATAGCTTGGGAGAAATCTGGGAAAAGAATGTCATTGGCGGGCAGCCTTTAATGTGAGCGGGTATGAAGAGAGTTGTTTTTATAGTGGAAGGTGATACGGAAGTCAGTTTTATCCAAAAGTGTGTGATTCCTTATCTGTATTTGAAAGGATTTACCAACCCGATGAATGCCCAAAAGATATTGACTAACAGAAAACTGAATAAAAAGGGGGGTAATGTAGGATTTGATTATCTTAAGAATGATGTGGCACGTGTTGCTGCAACAGGGAACGTACTAATTACTACTTTACTTGATTTCTTCAGGCTTCCTGTGGATTTTCCGGGATATACTACGGACAGTCTCAAACTGGCGGAACTGGAAACAAAAATGAAGGAGGCGATTTCGGTTGTGATGGATGCTTCCTGCTTTTTACCATATATTCAAAGGCATGAGGTGGAGTCTCTGATGTTTACGAATATGGATGGTTTTAATATTGTAGTGGATGATGAAGAGTCATTACGTGAGCTACAGCATATAATGGATTCTTATCCTACCCCAGAAGATATAAATGGAGGGGCGGAGACTGCACCTTCAAAGAGATTGATGCATATTTTCCCTTATGAAAAAACGACTGATGGAGAAATGATTCTTGAAGCATTGAGCATAGATGATATTCGTACACGTTGCCCTCGCTTTAATGAATGGATGACGAAATTGGAAGAGGGAATAAGAAATGATTATTTTTAAGGCCATTTTCCACCTGTATGGTAGAAAATGACCTTTGGGGTATGTTTAGATTATAAAATCAGTCTTTGTCAATCTTTAAAATACCACCGGTGGTGGAATTGAAAATCACGCGGGTATTTACTTTCTTGTCGAACAAGCCGTCTACCAGTACTTCGGTGTAGCCAAACTGGGTGAATGACATTTCGTCGTTGAAAAGTTTTTTACCCTGATAAGTTACCGTGACATTTCCTTTACCCGGTACATTGTAGATGGCACCATCTGCTTTTTTCTTTTTCTTATCTTCTTCCGGCATGGGAAGGGTAGAAGTGTTGCGGATGGAAACATAAATCGGGTCACCCGCCAGATTGTCGGTTGGTAGTACTCCTAACTGGGTGGAGAAACGAGCGGCAACTTGCTCTTGTGCATCGTTATTGGGCTCTACCAATATCGTAAAGACTTTATCTGTGCGGTCGGTAGTACCGGTAAAAGCTTGCATCAACGCTTTTTCTTGTTTGTTCAGCTGGTCAATAACCAGTTGGAGAGAAGCCCCGTCTTTAGGCATGGTTTCGGCCTGACCGCGCAGGATGGTGTTCTTGCTGTCGCGTATGTTGTAGATTTCGCGGGCGGTCAGTTCTGCCATTTTTGCGCTGGAACCGGCCATGAGGATGTCTTCTGTCATGTATTTACGGGCATTCTCATGAGGCTGTGGCTTCTCTAACTTATAGTCTGGAAGGAATTCTTTTTCGGTAGAGGTCGTATTGATAGCTTTTACAATCCCTTTGTCGGTCAGTTCTACATTGGATGCCACACTCTTATCTTTCAACTTCATGATGTAGGCTTTCGTAGAGTCGGGCACTCCTACAAGGCGGACTTGAATATCCTTGATTTCCCAATGGCTTTCGGGCTGTGAGCTGATATTGTTCAGGCGCAGGTAGCGGCTGGCATAAAGGCTGAAGTCGCCCGGCTGGTAGTCTACCTTGGTGGCAATGATGTCAATGGCTACTTTGGTTTTGGGCAGGAAGTACACGATGCCTTCGCCTGCCTGTGGCACATAGCTTTCTTGGGAGTAGGCACTCAGAGAGGCCAGCAGTCCCAATGCAATGATTCCTTTTTTCATATTGTCTGTCATTTAGTTTCCATTAGTTGTTTCCATGCGGCCGGCAATGCGTCTGCAATGTCACCGGAAGTCATACCGATTACTCCCTTTTGCTGGCAGGCGATGTCACCGGCCAGACCGTGTACATAGACGCCTAAGCGGCAGGCTTCCTCGTGTGTGTAGCCTTGTGAGAGCAGTGACAGGATGACACCGGTAAGAACGTCGCCACTTCCGGCAGTGGCCATACCCGGATTGCCTGTAGGGTTGAAGTAAGTTACTCCGTCAGGGGTAATGACAGCCGTCCATGCTCCTTTCAGTACGATGTAGCATTGCAGGTGGGCCGCCAGTTCTTTCGCCTTTGACAAACGCTCGTAGCTGTTGCTGCAGCGTCCGATGATGCGTTCCAGTTCCTTGATATGTGGAGTAAGAATGCTGTGGCGGGGAATACGGGTCAGGTAGTTACGGTAGCTGCTGAAGATGTTGAGTGCATCTGCATCCAGAACCAAAGGAATATAGCAGTTGCTTACCTGGTCGAACAGGGCCTGCACCGTGATTTCTTCCTGTCCTAATCCCGGGCCGATGGCTACGGCCTGGAAGTTGTCGAGGTCGGCAGCTTCGGCAAAGCAGCGGTCGTGTACGTCATCCTGCACCATGGCTTCGGGCACGTTGCTCTGTAGCAGGTCATGGTTGCATACAGGGGTATGTACGGTGAGTAGTCCGATGCCCGAACGCAGGCAGGCGCGTGAAGCTAACAGGGCAGCCCCTCCCATACCGTAGGAACCGGCTATCAGCAGGCCGTGGCCGAACATGCCTTTGTGGGCAAATTTCTTTCTCGGCTTGATAAGCGCACGCATTTCGCTGGCTTCTGTAATGTAATAGTTCGTCTTGGCTGATTCGATGAATTCACGGCTGATACCGATGTCGAGCAGTTGCCATTCGCCTACCACATCTGCGTTTTCGGCAAAGAGGAAGGAGAGTTTGGGTAACTGGATGCTCAGGGTCAGGTCGGCCTTGATGATGTTCTGTCGGATATTATGGGTATTGTCTTCTCCCATCAGTCCGGAAGGGATGTCGATGGATACCACCTGGGCAGGAGAAGCATTGATGTATTGTACTACGGCTGCAAATCCTCCGCTCAACGGTTTTTGAAGTCCAGAACCGAACAGACCGTCGATTACTACGTCGTGACTGCCCAGATGAGGCGGGTCGAACTGGTTGCTGACTTCAGTGTAGTTGGCAAATCCGCTTTCTTTCAGGCGCTGGATGTTGGTGAGGCATTCTTCAGAAAGGGTACCTTTTACGTTGAACAAATAGACTTCTACCGGATAGTTTTTCAGGAAGAGGATACGGGCTACAGCCAGTGCGTCGCCCCCATTGTTGCCCGGACCGGCAAATACGACAAGACGGTGTGACTTGTCATATCGCTCGCTGATAGCTTGTGCCAGCAGACCGGCGGCTTTTTCCATGAGGTTGATTGACAATATAGATTCATGGGCGATGGTATATGCATCTGCCTCTTTTTGTTGTGTACAACTTAAAATTTTCATTGTATATATAAAATAGCTATTTTGTCGGTAAAAGTACGAAAAAAGCCTCGAATGGGATATATATTCTATTGAAAATATCTTTAAATACTCAGGGGGAAGTGTGGAGGTTTTAGGGAAAATCCGTAAATTTGCACAATTTCTAAAACTAGATTATAACATGGATACGATTCAGATTAAAGACAAGCGTTTTAAAACGTTTATCCCAGAGGCGGATATCCTGAAGGAGGTGGCACGTGTGGCCAATGAAATCAATCATGACTTGGAGGGTGAAGATCCGTTGTTTTTGAGTGTGTTGAACGGCTCGTTCATGTTTACGGCCGATTTGATGAAACATCTGACGATTCCATGCGAGATTTCTTTTGTGAAGCTGGCTTCGTATGCGGGAACGGCTTCTACGGGAAAGGTGAAAGAACTGGTAGGACTGAATGAAGACATTTCAGGACGTACGATAGTAATCGTGGAGGATATTGTGGACACGGGGCTGACCATGCAGCGTTTGCTGGAAACCCTGAAAGCACGCAATCCGAAAGAAATCCGTATTGCCACGCTGCTGGTGAAACCGGATAAGTTGCAGGTGGATTTGGATATAAACTATGTGGCGATGAATATTCCGAATGATTTTATCGTGGGCTACGGACTGGATTACGATGGCTTCGGACGGAACTATCGTGACATCTATACAGTGGTGGAATAATTTTTTTTATTTATTATAAGACAACATGTTGAATATTGTAATTTTTGGTGCTCCGGGTTCAGGTAAAGGAACTCAGAGTGCTCGTATTGTGGAAAAATATGGCTTGAACCATATTTCTACGGGAGATGTATTGCGTGCAGAAATCAAGAACGGCACGGAACTGGGTAAAACAGCAAAAGGTTATATCGACAATGGTCAGTTGATTCCGGATGCATTGATGATTGATATTCTGGCTAGCGTATTCGACAGCTTCAAGGATAGCAAAGGTGTGATTTTCGATGGATTCCCTCGTACAATCGCTCAGGCTGAGGCTTTGAAAGAGATGTTGAAGGTACGCGGACAGGAAGTTTCTATCATGCTTGACCTGGAAGTTCCTGAAGATGAACTGATGACTCGTCTGATCAAACGTGGACAGGAATCTGGTCGTGCTGACGACAATGAAGAAACTATCAAGAAGCGTCTGGTGGTATACCACTCTCAGACTGCTCCGTTGATTGACTGGTACAAGAACGACGGTAAATATTGCCACATTCAGGGATTGGGTACTATGGACGGTATCTTCGCTGATATTTGCGCGGCTATTGATAAACTTTAAATAATAAAAAACTGGCGGGCCGGTGACGGTCTGCCAGTTCTTAAACTTGAATTTATGGCTGAATCGAATTTTGTTGATTATGTAAAAATCTACTGCCGCTCCGGAAAGGGAGGCCGTGGCTCGGTGCACATGCGCCGTGAGAAGTATATGCCCAACGGAGGTCCGGACGGTGGCGACGGTGGTAGAGGAGGTCATGTGATTTTGCGGGGAAACCGCAATTACTGGACATTGCTGCACCTGAAGTACGACCGTCATGTGTTTGCGGAACACGGAGGTAACGGCTCGAAAAACAAAAGTTTCGGAAAGGACGGGGCAGATAAAGTCATTGAAGTGCCTTGTGGAACGGTAGTATATAATGCCGAAACAGGGGAATATGTGTGCGACGTAACGGAGCACGGACAGGAAGTCATCTTGCTGAAAGGCGGACGCGGAGGATTGGGAAACTGGCATTTCCGTACAGCGACCCGTCAGGCACCTCGTTTTGCCCAACCGGGTGAACCGATGCAGGAGATGACGGTGATTTTGGAATTGAAATTATTGGCGGATGTAGGTCTGGTAGGTTTTCCGAATGCCGGAAAATCCACTTTGCTTTCTTCGGTTTCTGCCGCACGTCCGAAAATTGCCAATTATCCTTTTACCACGCTGGAACCGAACTTGGGAATTGTATCTTATCACGAAGGGAAGTCTTTTGTGATGGCGGATATTCCGGGTATCATTGAAGGAGCCAGTGAAGGAAAGGGACTGGGACTGCGGTTCTTGCGTCACATTGAGCGCAATTCATTGCTGCTGTTTATGGTACCGGGCGATACGGATGACATACGTAAGGAGTATGAGATTCTGTTGAACGAGCTGGCTACCTTTAATCCGGAGATGCTGGACAAGCAGCGGGTGTTGGCCATCACGAAATGTGACATGCTGGACGAGGAACTGATGCAGATGCTGGAACCTACATTACCTGAAGATATACCTCATGTCTTTATTTCTTCGGTGTCTGGAATGGGTATCCAGCAGTTGAAAGATTTACTCTGGGCCGAACTGAATAAAGACAGTAACCAGTTGGAAGCAGTACGTCGGGAAGCCATCGTACATCGTCCGAAAGATATGACCAAGCTTCGCAAGGAGCTGGAAGATATGGGCGAAGACGAAGACTTTGACTATGAGTATGAAGACGTGGATGATGAAGATGACTTTGACTACGAGTACGAAGAGGAAGACTGGGAGGACGAACCACAAAAGTAATGAATAATCTGACTGATGATAAAAGAATGTTGGTGTACGGCCCGAAAAGTTCGCACACCGACATTTTTTGTTTCTCTACGACACGTCACGGCGGTTGCAGTGAGGGGAATTATGCTTCATTTAACTGCAATCATTATTGTGGTGATGTGCCCGATAAGGTAGAACGGAACCGGGAACTGCTATGCTCGTTGTTGCCAGTGCGTCCCCGGATGCTGGTTGTACCTCATCAAACACACGATACGGTGGTGAAGGTCGTGGATGAGGCTTTTTTACGGCTCTCTTCAGAGGAACAATTGAAGCAACTGGAAGGAGTGGATGCGATGGTCAGCGACATGAAGCAGGTCTGTCTTTGCATTTCTACTGCCGATTGTATCCCGGTGCTTTGCTATGATACCCGACAGAAAGTGATTGCGGCGATACATGCCGGATGGCGGGGAACAGTGAAGCGCATCGTGGAAAAGACGTTGGACAAGATGGGGGAACTTTATGGTACGAAGGGAGAAGATGTGCAGGCTTATATTGGGCCGGGTATCTCTCTGGATGCTTTTGAAGTGGGAGATGAGGTGTATGAAGCCTTTGAAACAGCCGGGTTTGATATGGCTTGCATCGCCCGCAGAGATGAAAAGTGGCACCTCGACCTTTGGGAAGCCAACCGGATGCAGTTGCTGTCTAAAGGAGTAAAGAAGGAGAATGTGGAAGTAGCAGGGATTTGTACCTATCAAAATTATACGGATTTCTTCTCGGCACGTCGGCTGGGTATTCGTTCCGGACGTATTTTGTCGGGGATTATGCGGATGTAGAACCATTTAAGGAAATAGCGAAATGGATTTGAAAATTGAAGTATCAGAGGAATTACGGCAGGCTTGGCCGCAGTTTCGTGGAGCCGCTGTATTTGCGACGGTAAAGAATTCTCCATATAGTGAAGAACTGTGGAAACGTATCGGTGAGTTTACGGAACTTTACCGTCAGAAATATACCATTGATTCTATCAAAGAGATGCCTGCCATTCAGGCCACTCGTCAGGCTTATAAGAAATGTGGGAAAGATCCCAGCCGTTACCGTCCTTCTTCAGAAGCTTTATGCCGCCGCTTGTTAAGAGGACTTTCACTTTATCAGATAGATACGCTGGTCGATTTGATTAACTTGGCGTCCATCAATAGCGGACATTCCATCGGTGGCTTTGACCGGGATAAGATTCAAGGAGACAAGCTGGTATTAGGTATCGGAAAGGCGGGTGAGCCTTACGAAGGTATTGGTCGTGGAGAATTGAACATTGAGGGAATGCCCGTATATCGTGATGCCGTGGGAGGTGTAGGTACACCGACAAGTGATAATGAACGGACAAAGATTTCATCGGAAACCACTCATTTGTTGGCTATCATGAATGCATATAGTGGTAGTGAAGGTCTGGAGGAAGACGTACACTATATGGTGAACCTGCTGAAAGAATTTGCGGATGCCCAGGATGTAGAACTTTTTTATTTTGAATAGAATGAATCGCTTGATTGTAATACTTGGGCTGTTGTTCCTTTGTATGGGAAATATACAGGCTGATGAACCTGTGAAAACAGGATTTACACACATGGAGCGTAGTCATATCAGGGTGCATACACCGGGACTGTTTTCAAAGGGAAATAGCGTGGAGATACACTTGGAGTGTCTGGCCGATTCGCAGTTCTGTTTTCCGCTTCCCGGAGGAAAGGTCATTTCTGCTTATGGAAGCCGTGGTGGACATTCGGGAGCAGATATAAAGACCAAGGCCAATGATTCCATTCTTTGTGTGTTCGACGGTGTGGTGCGCATGGCCAAAAGTTACGGCGGATATGGAAAGGTGATTGTGGTGCGGCATTTTAATGGATTGGAAACCGTGTACAGTCATAATTCCAAGAACTTTGTTGCACCGGGTGATTCGGTCAAGGCGGGCCAGGTCATCGCATTGACCGGGCGTACCGGACGTGCTACGACAGAGCATCTGCATTTTGAACTCAGGGCCAACGGACAACATTTTAATCCCGGATTATTATTTAATATGTCTACCCGTGTCCCATTGAAGCGTACGCTGGTATGTACGAAAGCAGGAAAACATGTGAAATTATCTCCTAAAAAATGAAAGAATATGGATATTGAAAAGATATTGACAGAAGGAATTGTGTTCAGAGGCGGGAAGTCTTCTGATGGAAAAAAGAAAGAAGAGAAAGTAAAGACCAAGGCTAAGAAGAAAACTTACATTACGGGTTTGCATGGTTCTGGCTCTGCCAAGATGAAAGCGGAATATCGCCGCCGGAGAGCCAATAGACACAAACAGGGATAAAAGTGAACAAAAAACTGTATTCAGTTGTTAATATATTTGTAAAACTAAAAAAAGAAGATTATGAGAAAATTATTTTTACTCGTAGTAATTGTAATGGCTGCCATCACTGCCAGTGCGCAGGAAGGTATTTATTTAGGTGGTGGTATCAGCTTGTGGAGAAACAATGATGTAGATAAGACTTCATTCTCTATCACACCGGATGTAGGTTATAATCTGAGCAAACAATGGGCTGTGGGTGTGGAATTGGCCTACGCACATAATGGAAAAGAACCTAAAATTGACGGTAATGCGTTTGCCTTGGCTCCGTACGCACGTTATTCTTTCTATGAAAACAAAATTGTACGTTTGTTTTTGGATATGGGATTTGGATTCTCTACTTACAAGGAGAAACATGTGGATTCAGTAAATGGTTTTGAAATCGGAGTGAAACCGGGATTGGCAGTAAAATTGAATGATAATTTCAGCTTTATTACTAAAGTAGGTTTTGCAGGTTATCGTGACGACTATTATCGCGGAGAAGAAAATGGATTCGGTGTAGGTCTGGATACGGAAAATATTTCTATCGGCATTGAGTACGAATTCTAATAAGGACGATTGAATAATTAATAGATAGGGAGCAAAAAGAGGTGAAAACTTCTTTTTTGCTCCCTTTTTATTTGTTTCTCCGCTTTATCTTTTTAAATTTGTGTAATTCATCTATTATTTGAGCTTATGAAAAAGATTGCATGCATAGTGGCAGGTTTGTTCGTAGCTTTGACAATGGCCGCACAGACAAAAGTAACTTGGAGTATGGAACTTGGACTGGGTATGAGTACCTGGATGGGAAAGGATGCCGGAGACTCTTCTCCATTGTTTAACCAGAAGGTTGGATTAGGCATTGATGTACCTTTGAGTGGACTGGTATCATTCCAGACCGGATTATACTGGGCTTCGAAAGGAGCAAGCATAGACGTGGATTATGTAGGGGCTAATACGCAGAATGTGGTGGATATGCACGTAAACCAGAACTATTTTGAGATGCCTTTGCTGGCTGCTTTTCATGTAGGTACAGCCGCTAATTTTGATATGGTGTTCACGGCAGGTCCTTATCTGGCGTATGGGGTAAACGGCAAGCGGAATATTGACATTGATGACTTGACTGTATCTTATAACACTTTCGGTGAATCAAAGATTGAAGGAGAAATCGTCTCAGGGCTGCGTCGTTTTGATGCCGGTGTGATGGCTGGTGTGGCACTTGACTTTAAACGCTGGACGGTAGGACTTGACGGAGAATTTGGATGCTGCAAATTAGCCAGCAATTCAAAGACACGCAACTTGGCGTTCTTCTTCACTGCTGGCTATAAATTCTAATTCTTAGAGATTCTATGTACGCTGGATGGCCTGTACCGTTTCTTTACGGGCAGGCTATGCAGCATTTTGAGAGCTGCCAAGTGGCGGTCGCGCCAAATTCGGTAGCTGAGCACGATTACAAGAAAAACAGTTCCTAACAGACATACCCAGCCGAACAACTCTTTCAGGCTGGTCAGCATGGTCTGGGTGTTTACTTCATTATAGAGTTGTATGACTGATACATCCGGCATCCACTCGTGCAGGTTGTCCATGTCTCTACTTAATAAGCCCCAGTTGTCACGTTGCAGGTGTTTCATCCAGCGGTTCAATATGGCTGCTCCCAGAGGGGTTGCAATGCTGGTACGAATGAAACTGAGTACGCATAAAGATTGGAAGAAATGCTTGAAGGGGATATGTTTCGCTACATAAATGGTCAGCGAAATATAAAGCACTCCGTGTCCGATTCCTTTTAAAAAGTTGGGCAGATATAAACTTTCAATATTCAAATCAGGGTATATCAGAAAATACATGTAATACTGGTACATGACTATCAGTGTAAATCCGACAGAGATCAATAGTTTATATCCTTTTTTTAATACTGCTTGCCGGAAGAATACGATGCCTGCTCCAGCCAGGATTCCGGCGAATACACACCAGTTCAATGAAATGGCGTTTAGCGTATCGTACTGTAAGATGGAGGTCATGAATGCATTCTGCAGTACGGAGGAGGTGGTGAGAAACAGACAAAGCATCAAGAACAGGAACAACACTACGGGGAATTTTTTGTAGCGGAATACCTGCGGGTCTATATACGGATGTCGTATGGAAGTCATCCGGTTGATGTTTATCAACAAGGACACTACGGCTATTACAATGCAGGAGCGAATCTGCACGCTGTCCAGCCAGTCGTAAAAGTCTCCATAGATACAGATAAAAACAATTGCAAACAGCATGGCTGTCCATAAGAGGAGGCCTATCCAGTCTATGCCATATAAAGGAATCTTTTTACTCAGGCGGATAGTCCGTGTCAGGCACATGACGCAAATCCATACCACCATCAGCATGCCGATGACAAACCAGTGCATGTATTGCCAGTTGGCCCAGTCGTTGATGTGCATGGTGACCAGTCCGGACAACTGTATACTTTCAAGCACGATGATATAGATAACGGGATAGAAAACCGAGAAATTTCCGGAAGGTGTAATGCTCAGGCGGGTATTGGAGAAACACTCGAAGGTGCCCCACATGCGGAAAAATCCCGATACGAAGCATACACAAATCATAAGAAAGATGTTGTCTGTATGCATGGTAATCAGGTTGCAGAGAATGAGTACCGGGCATACCGTCATGAAAATAGATCGGGTGGTAAACCGGGATTTCAGACGGAACAGTATCGGAAATATAACGGTCATACCGATGAAGGAGGCATAGGCTGCCATGGTTACATCTTCCTGGATACATCCTAATGCGCTCGACATCTGGGTAGCAGCCGGCAGGAAAACTCCTCCGTTAAACTGAAAGACCATGGCAAAGAAGAGCGACAGGCCGATGCAGACCGGAGTCGGTAAGAATTCTTTGAAGTAAGGAATCTGGGGACGTGGTTCAGCCATTTCTTGTTTACTGTTTAACGTAACATTCTACATTCATTCCGGCTCTCAGGCGTTGCAAGTCTTCGGGACGGTTGTTTTCCGTAAACTCGATACGGACAGGGATGCGCTGTTCTACTTTTACGAAGTTACCGGCCGAGTTGTTTTGTGGAATAAGTGAATAGGAAGCTCCGGTAGCATCCGAAATAGAAGCAATACGTCCCTCAAATTTCACATCAGGAATAGCATCTACTCTTACTTCCACCAGCTGATTTCTCTTCATGTCGGTAGTCTGAGTTTCTTTGTAGTTGGCAATGACCCATTTCTCCGTACCGTCTACCAGAGTTACCAAGGCCTGTCCGGGTTGTACCAGTTCTCCTTCATGAATGTTTTTTCGTCCGGTTACCCCGTCTGTAGTAGCCAGAATCACTGTATAAGAGAGGTTCAGTTTGGCCAGGTTGAGCGCAGCCTCCGCCAGTTTGATGGCTGATTCATTCTGTTCCAGGCGCTGGGTCTGTTCCTGCTTCTGGAGCAAAGTCGATTGTTTCTGGCGCAACAGCTGTTCATAGCGTGCCTGTGTAGCTTCGTAATCCGTTTTTACCCGGTCAAATTGCTGGGGAGTAACGGCTTCTTCTTTCAGCAATTCCTGATAACGTTTGTAATCCGTCTGAGCATTTTGCAGACGAATACGCTGCTCATCAATGGCTGCATCCGTTACGAGGATGTTGTTCTGTGTGGTGTTGATAGTGGTATGCATGGCACTCTTTCC
>UMJI01031576.1_pt1 | contig 27713 bp, 44 predicted proteins | sample 1965991 | NCBI WGS metagenome assembly UMJI01 (sample SAMEA4836140, study PRJEB28245) | human gut metagenome | biome: gut microbiome; material: fecal sample | place: Denmark | collected 2008
ATTTTCTTTTGCATAAATCGGTGCAAACCCTGCATCAATGTACTTGTTATAGCAGTGTAACATCCGGTCACGGAGCAAGGCTTGTACGCCAAATTCCAGTGCCTTTTGTCGCATTTCCTGTTCTTTCATTCGGGCTAAAATTGCTCTTGTCCCAATTCCAAGAATTCCAGACGCACTGATTACAGATAAAAGAATTGTAATAATACTGCTCAAAAAATTCACTCCCACTTATGATGAAATTTTCAGAATCTGAATTGTGATTTTGTCACCATCATTTACGGTTGTTAGCACAAAATAAGTAGAAATATCCGTATATCGCATAGTATAATCTACGTTACGAGTCAAATATAATCCGTTTTTATACACGTTTGCAACTGCTTTCCCAGCGATTTCGTCGTCTAATGAGTATCTGTCTTTTGATACAGGAACGTCACCGTTTCCGTTTGTAATAGTATATTGTGTTGTATCCTCTAACAATTTGATTTTGTTTTGTTTCTTGTCATTCCACCAAGCATTAAAGTCAACCTCTAAAGTTTGTAATTCTGTTTTAGAATCAATCAAAAACTTGTCAAACTGTGTCTGCTGTGTACTTAGAGCAGTATCAATCTGACTTTGTGCATCTGCTACAAATTTATTTGTTTTTGCCTGTGCATCTGTAACAAATCCGGAAATTTGTGTCTGTGCATCCGCCACTGTTGCAGTAATTTGACTTTGTGCATTTGTTGCAGCTTCCTGCACGACATTCACAATATTTTCCGTTCCTGTGATGCCGACTACATACGGACAATTCGCAGCTCCACGATTATCGTTTACGTTTTCGGCATTGATAACGGTTGCCTGTGCAGGTACATAGACATAGGCAAGCACAAACAACTTTGCTGCGTTGGTGTCCGGAACATCCGGCTTTTGCGGATCAGCTGCCGGAGTACCCTTATGTACATCAATATAGCCGTTTCTGTATGCTTCATCCAGATTGACCGATACACAAACCGCATCCCATCGGGGGTTCTCGCTGTCTGCTGTATCAATTTCAATGTCCAGAACATCTGTATTTCTTACATATTTGTTTAAGATTTTTGCTCTGCCAGTGTCAACCTGAACGCCCATCGTAGACCCATCAGCAAAAACTCTAAATTCTTTTCCAATGCCTGCATAAATCCCGTCAGAAATCAATCCTTCGAAATAATCTGAAAAATCATCTGCCCCATACAGGCGGTCATGATTGATACTGTCATAAAATCCACTTTTTATCATGATTGCATCTCCCAGTCTGAAAATGTTGGTGTTACTCTGTAACCGTTTTCGTCATCCGCTTCAATTACTTCCAAAACTCGTGCATTTGCTTTCATGCCGTATTCATTTTCAATGCTTACAAGGTCGCCTAAATTCCAATCCCGGCGGTATATAAATTGCAGTGTTGTGTCCACTTCTCCGGACAGTCCCTCAATGATGCCAGTTTCAAACAGCTTTTCTTTTCCACGCTGTCTTAAAAGTATCCCATATTCAGCAGCAGTGTAATATGTACCATCATCTTTTTTCATTCTTAGGTCACGAGCATCCACAAAAATTTCCCGGCGGTCTAATTGCTTCGGAACATTGTGTTCATCGGCAGAGTTCCACGTCTTGTGCGTCCAAATAACTGATCGGTCAGCACCTTCCCCTTCTCCGGCAATAAAAGCCATCGTTTTATTATTCTCATCGTCCAAAACATATTGACTATTGATTAAGTTGTAGTATTTCGGTGAAAAAATAACAGGGGTATTTTCTTTTTGGTCGAATGTCCGATCAACGCCTTTGTAACACGTAAAATTGAATCCATCCTTTTTATCTGTAAAAACAAATCTAAAGCTAAAACCATACTGCTTACAGATACTGAAAATTGCATCAAGAAGATTCTGATATTGATAGATGTTCCAATAAAAATATCCCTCTTCATTATCAATTTTCACACCATACAAATCTTTTATAATATCGATTTCCCGATCGGCATATTTTGCATTCACACCTTTTGCTTCCAAGCTGATCAGCCAGCAGCACAATGCTGATGGAGAACTTGCAGAGAAAGAACCGGCATTTGCAACGACCCTGTAAGATAAGATATTTTCAACGCCACGTCCGGAAATGATAAAATAGTTCCCGTTTTCTGCATCGGTCTTGATTTCAATGTGTTCAATCATCATCGTGCTTTCACAATCTTCCCGAAAAACGTAAAATCCAATCTGCAAGTACTGTAGTAAATCTGGATCAGCTGGAACGTATAGCTCAAAATCCCCAACATCCCAGTAACGCCGTGTCCAAATCAGGGAACTATATTGATCAATTACAGCAACTCTTTGAAAAGTTTGATTCAATATGTACAATTCCAAGCCATCATACCCCCAGTAATAACTTGTCAACTGTGATAGTAACAAGCAGATTTTCCGGCTTTTCGTCTGCCCCATAGGTAAGACGATTCTTTCCAGGCAGCAGCTGCACCCACTCAAAACTTTCATCCATCGTGTTCAAAATATTTTTGGTTGTTCCATTCGTAAATGTCTTTACAATCGATAAATGATGTTTGTTGGTGTTTACTGTAATTTTTTCGCCTTGATTCAGCGTTGTTTCTGTGCCTGTCAGCTTCATGGTTTGATTGGATGTCAAATTGGTTAGCCATGGTCTGGATGTGATTTTTCCAATTGCCTTAAATTCAACCACCATTCCCGTTGACACCAGTCCGGCATTGATAATACCAGATGTGCTGTAATTTCGTTCAGAAACGGGAATTGGTTCACCAATATTGATGGAAAATGGAAATTCAAAACGGGCTTCTGATACTGACAAAACCAACGTTTCTTTCTTTGCACTTCTAAAATATGGGTCATTGCAAATAATGGATACTTGTGCAGCTTCATTGTTGCTGAACAGGTCGCATTCAAATGTTTCCACATATCCATCAATGTAGACATCATGCAGCCCATTCCGGAAATAGATCCGGACGACTTTTCCCAGCGGAAAATGTTCGTATAAAGCATTCCGGTTTTGCTCCACGTCTGGAAACATCTTGATATATAGCACAATATTTCGCTTGTTGATTCTGCCAGAGTTATAAACCTCTCCGTCTACGTTGGCAATTGTGCTAAAATTCAGCGTTGCTCCGGGTGGGGCTAATCCATCTATTTTATAAATGCAAAAATTAGCGTTATTTGTAAAATCAATTGTTTTTGTTTTGACGAAATACAAAAAAATCACCCCTTTGCATTCAGCAGATTTTTGGACTGCCTGTAAATATCATACCGAGATAGTGCCTTTGGACTGTTGTTTGTCTGATTAAAGTTATAATTGTTGACAACTTGCGTTGTTCCAGCCGCTTTGGATGTGCCTGCTCCAATATTCAAATCACTGGAAACGTTTGCAATCGCAGATTTCGCAGCCTGTAGCGTTCTCTGTGCGGATTTCTGCATTGCATTCACAGCGGTCTTTGTTTCATCTTCGATACCCTCTGCCATGCCCATCGGCAAGAATTTACCAATCTGATCCGCCATGACTTTAGACGGGGAATTGATGTCAAAGAAACTTCTCAGCCCATCTAAAACGCCCTGACCAAATCCCTGAATTTTATCCCAAATCCAGCCTGCCATGTCATTGATCCCATTCCATAAGCCTTCCACAATATCAGAACCAATGCTATAGATTTTATCTGGCAAGCCGCTAATGCCATCTACAATGTTATCCCATAAATTCTGTGCGGCTTCGCTCGCCTTGCTACCAAGATCACTTGCAAATGTTGTGACTTTTCCAATGATGTCTGTCAGCCAGTTCCAGAATTCGCCCGGAAGTTCCTGTATTTTCGTGGCGATGTTATCAAAAAAACTACTCGCTGCTTCGCTGGATTTCACCTGCATTTCAGCTGCCCATGTTATAACATTGCTGATTACATTTGTCAGCCATTCCCAGATTCTTCCCGGCAGTTCTGAGAAAAACTGCACAATGGAGTCAATGATTTCCGGAATTTTTTCTGTTACAAAGGTTTTGATATTCTCTGCCCATGTCAAAATTGTTCCGATTGTTGCACCGATTGCATAACCAATCTTATATGGCAAATCGCTGAAAAATTGTACAATCCCGTCAATGATTTCTTGTACCTTCTGGTCAAAGGTCAATTTCATTTCGGCTGCCCATTCAATGATTTTCCCCGGCAGCTGTTTCAGAGAATCAACAATAGCTTGTATAAATTCTTGCATGGACGTTTTCGCATTCGTCCCTAAATCAGAAAACCATTGCTTGATACTTGTCCAGACCTCTGATAATTTCTCGCCGATTTTCTCTACAAGCGGTGTCAATCCTTCTACAATTGCATCTAAAATTTTCGGAATTGCAGCAACCAGAGCTGCCAGAACTTTTGGAATTGCCTTTACAATCGCCATAAAAAGATTCACACCAGCAGAAAGAATCTTTGGGGTTGCATTGGTTAGAAATTCTGTAATTGCAACAATTATATTCGGCAATGCATCAACAAGGCTCTGAATGATGTCCGGAAGAGCATCCACCAACGCATTCAAAAGTTCAGTTGCAGCATTTAAAAGCTGTGGATAGCATTGTGCAACAAAATCCACAATTGAGCGAATAACATCCGGCAATGCAGCAGTCAGCCCCTGAACAATTTCTGGCAATGCATCAATCAAACCGTTCAGCATGGTTTTAGCTGCTTCTAAAATTTGCGGTGTTGCTGCGGTCAGCCCATCCACCAAAAGAGGGATTAAAGATAGTAACTGATTCAGTAAGCCCGGCAACGCTTGCACGATTGTATCAAAAAGTGTGGTAATTCCGCTTAAAATCTGTGGTGTTGCATTTACCAGCATTTCAATAAGAGCCGATATAAGTTCGGTCACAGTTGTTCCAAGGTCTAATTCTTTGAGTGCAGTAACAAGCCCCTGAAATAGCTGCATTGCAGCACTTAAAAGCTGCGGTGCAAGTGTAATGATTTCCTGTGCAAGCTGTGCAATAATAGTTGCAAGACTTGTCAGCAATTGCGGTGCAACGGTTACAATTCCATCTGCAAGCGTCATGACAATTTCTCCGGCAGCGGTCAATAACTCCCCGGAGTGCTCTGTGATTCCGCTAAGAATGCTCTGAATAATCTCCACGCCGATATTTACAACGGTCGGCAAAACGCTGGTAATGGTTGTTGTTAAGGTTGTCAGGATATTTCCGACAGACGATCCAATCTTTTCGCCTGCTCCGTCTACACCATTGGTCAAATCCATAAATGCACTGGCAAGATTCTGAACATCCGGCACAATTTTAGCAAGCACCCCAGATGCAAATGTGGTGAACATAGCAAGAACCGGTGTGAATGCTGTGCCAATTTGGGCAATGGAATTTTTCATGTCAAGTTGAGCAGCGTTCAAGTCCATAACAGCCTTGTTGTTTTTCTTGTACTCCTCCCCAAGGTCACCATATAACCCATCAAGAGTATCAACAATTAGCTGCTGTCGCTGCTGTTCATCACCACAAGCTGCCAATTTGGCGTTAAAATCATCTTCGTTTTCGCCTGCCCAGTTAAGGGCATCCGCCAAATTACCTGTAACCTGTCCAACCTTTGCAGTTTCATTGACAGATTCCGCCAAACCATCAAGTGGAATTGAATCACCATATTTTGCCCAGATACCAGCCGAACTATTGAGCAGGCTGTTCAGATTCTCTGTGCTTGTCCCCATCGCCATGAAGTTTGATACAGTGGTATTTGCAGCGGTTTCATCGCCCAAAACACCATACATGTCCTCAAACATTTTTCCGGCTTTTTCGCTGCTGATTCCGGCAGATTCCGCAGCAGAATTTAACTTTGCCATGTTATCATTAAATTCCTTGCTGCCCTCTGTTGCTGCAACTAAGCCTGCTCCCAGCCCTGTCAGAGCCGTTCCCAGTCCAGTCAGAGCCGCTTTTCCAAGAGATCCAAGAAATTCTTTTAACTTGCCACCGGATTTTTCTGCTTCATCGCCGGTATCTTTGATTTCTTTGTTCGCATCGCCCAAAGATTTTTCGGCTTTTTTAGCAGAATCCCCCGTTTCATCCAGCGTGGTATTATATTTGGATATTGCTGCTTCATTCCCCTTAATAGCAGCTTTCAAGCTATTAATTTTAATCTGCATATTCTGTGCAGCTTCAGAATTTTCACCCTCACTTTGCACAATCTCAGCAAGTTTCTTTTCATATTCCGACAGAATTGTGGAATAACTCTTATTTACGGTCTTTAATTGTGTGATTTTTGCAGTTAGTCCATCAGCAGAATCGCTCCACTTGTCCATTCCAGCAGTCGCTACTTTGAATTCTGAGTTTGCAAGAGCAATTTGTCGGTTTGCTTCCTGCAAATTGCTTTTCAGCTCCGAAATATCAACTTTAAATTTCGTTGTTGTTTCTTTCGATTTTGCCATTCCTTATCACCACCATTAAAACCAATTGTCCCTTGCCGGTCGCATCATGCGAGCAGGCTTTTTCTTTTGCTTGCTATGTTTCACTGTACGCTTCATCAGTAAAATTACTTCATGAGCAGGATATTTCCGCACTTTAATTGGATCTAAGCCACTGAATCGGTCGCATAAACTCACAGTAATATCAAAAAATGTATCATATAAGGACAGCTTTCCGCCGCCCATCATCAGTTTCCCTGATTTTTTCCGTTGTCCAATGTCTTAATTTCAGAAAAGCAATACTTGATTGCCTGAATAAAAATCGGTACCAATTCGCTGACCTTTGTCCGGCGAATCTCTTCTTCTGTAACACCTTCAAAAATCTGCATCAGCAATGGTTTCAGCTGCGGCAGCAATTTCAGAATCATTCCACCGACTGCCGCTTTATCATCCACCTTGTCCAGATCTACACATTGCACAAGGTCTTCCATTGTACCCCACATTAAGTCAAACTGTGTCGCTGTGTAAGTCTTTTCCAATGTTTTTCCGGTCTTATCATAAATTCTCAGTTTCATGTCCATTATCATTTCCTCCGTTTAAAAATAGGCACCACACAATGTGGTCGTGCAGTGCCTAAATAAAATATCAATCTATGTAAAGTTTACGCTGTCTTCGCTGCTACATCATCCGGTGTCATAACCTTTGTGAACCATTCGTCCAAATTATCAGCCCGTGCATAGCGTTCATCGACCACAATACCAGTAATAGATTCTGTTCGCTGTGCGGTCTGTGTACCCTCTACTACAACGGTTGTATCGTCTCGATACGCAAATTTATGAATGGTGCTGATTGCAGTATAGGTCAATTCCATATTGGTTGTATCAATGCTGTCAGATTCGGTGTTGACTTCTTCGGACGGGATCGCAAATACACCCTTGTATTTCCATGCAAACCGCCAGAAACCATCTGTTCCCTTTGTTTTGTAACCAATGCAGAACTGTTTTGGTCTGGTTTCCCCTTCGATCAGCATGCCCTTTGTTGCATCAAATGCCTGACCGGTAATGTCTGCCAGTATTGCCAACTTCAACGGAGCAACTGTAAGTGTAAATGTTTCTGCACCCTTTGCAGGAATTACAATCATACCTCTGTTGTCATAGAAGTGCGTTTCGCTGGAAGTTTCCACTTCTTTTGCAATTGTTGCAACATACGCCAATCGCTTTGGCGTTGTAGTAACAAATTTCTCCTCACTATCTTCTAAGACCTGTGAATAATACAAATCCTGTACGCCACGATATTCAAAAACGCTGTTAGAATTATCTGCCATGGTTAAACCTCCTCATTGTTTTCACGGATTTTGAGAATCTGCACAGATATTCCACGCCCGATGTGGGTATCCAAGTCACTAACCGCATCGTAAGCATCGCCCCATGCTTCAAATCCATTCTTTTTTAACTTTTCAATTGCTTGCCGCAGAACGTCATAGCATTTTTCCGGTTCAACGGCATAAAAATTGACATCATAGGTGTATAATGTCGCATATTCCAGATTGTCATAAGCACTATTTAAATCACCAGAAATCTGCCAGAAGGTAAAAAACGCATCTGGATACGGTTCATCTTCCAGCAAACTTCCCTGCCGCCGAACTGGATACCCGAATTCTGATAATAGTGCAATCAAACGGTCTTCCATCGGTCACCCCATATTCCGTTCAATCCATTTTTCAATGGCTTCTCTTTGCAAATAGGTAATTGCAATTTGCGTTTTCCTGCCATAAACAGCATCATACAGCCCCGGAACGGCTGCCATTGGCGGTTCGTGTCGAGGTGTTCCATACATCAGGAAATTAGATACCAAACTTTCCGACAGGTTAAACCCGATTTTTATTTCACCAGTAAAGCCCTTCCATTCAACGGAAAAATTCTTGTCCAGTGTTGCTTTCGTGTCCCCTGTCCAGAACTTTCCCTTTGCTGGCATGTTGGCTTTTCTCATAATCGCAGTGACTTGCTCATTGACATATTCTTTGGATGCTTTCAGGGCGGCTTCTGTCGCTTTTTTCAGCCCTTCTTCCCCTGCTGCCCGGTCAATGCTCTGCATGAGTTCTTGCCATCCGGAAAACTGTAAGCCAATTCGATTCTTTTTCCCCATTACGCACCTCCGGAAACAGCCCTGATTTTGAATTTCAAGATCTGATTCCTCATATTGATGTTTTCCGGTGTTCCAATGACTTCATAGGTTTTTCCGTCCGCATTCTGAATCCGGCAGTCTGCTTTGATATCAGGTCGATACCAAGTTTCGATGACTGCTGTATCTTCAATGGTGATCACATCATTATTCGTGCGTTCTGTTCCACCGAATGTTTTAAAAGATGCATAAAACAGTGTCCCTGTTTCCGGATAAACTTTTTTGGTTATGCCCTTTATCAGTTTTGTCTGCGGAATCAGAAGCCATAGCGGAACGACAAACGGCTCATTCGGTCGATAATTGGACAATTATGCATCTCCCTTCTTATAAATCAGCTGGATTGCACGCTGAACAAAATACTGTGATAATTCCGCCGTGCCCATCCCATAATTCCACAGGTCAGAAACACCACGGATAATCACACCGACAGCCTCCGGACTGTTTACGACCGCATCCGAAACGCCAGCATCCAACAAAAACGCTTTTACATCGTTGATGTAGGTTGTCAGCGTTTCGTCTTGATACGTTCCTGTGATATTCAGACCGATTTTCACTTTTTCCAACAGTTCTTCGGCTGTCATGTGATTCACTCCTTACTTTGCAGACTTCTTCAGCACGAATACAGAATTGACATCCAGCAGCTTGCCATCCATAATGCAAAGTCCCTTATTGTACCATACATTCTTTTCATCGCTAAACCACCGCTTGAATGCCAGCTGCAAATTGGTGTTGATTGCATAATCATTCGGGCGGAAGTAAATTGCGAATGCATCCCCGTCCGCTGCTGCATCAAAGTCTTTCATGATGTCTGGTTCTACGAGGATGACTTCCCGTCCTGCAAACTTGCCGGATACTGTACCATTGACCGGATCATATGTTTCCATGTAAAGCGGTCTGTCGTTCGCATCCTTCAACGTCATGATCTGAGATTCAAACGTTGCAGCAGTCATTACCAGAACGCCTTCCCCACGATAAGCCAACGGCACTTTTGCAAACAGCTTTGTTCTCCACTTTGTCCAGTCTGCAAGTTCTGCCGCAGTAAAGGTAATCTTGTTTTCTGCCTTTACCCGTGTATCATTGAGAATGCCCATCGGCTGACCGCTGCCAGTGCCGGACAAGATCACACGGTCAAATTCCCGTGCAAATGCTTCGGAAAGCAGCCGTGCCATTTCCGTTTCCAGCGTATCCAGCGTAACGACCTGAGAAAGCAAGGACTGAGAAAGACGTGCTTCCACAATGTGATAGCCGAAAGATACGCTGGTCTTGATTTTCGGAACTGCCTGTGTATCAGAAACAGTCGTTTCCGTAATCCAAGAAACCGTCGGAACCAGTTCTTCAATCGGAAATTCTACGCCGCCCTTAACATTCAGCTTCCGGACACAGTTATACAAGTTCCCATAGACTTTCAGTTCCTTGATAAACTCGTTCATGATGGTATTCGGAATCACCTTGCCGACATCCGATGTAATCAAGGTTTCATCTGCACGCTTCTGGTAGTTCCATTCGCCGGTCTGCACATACTGCATAAATGCTTTCCGATATTCCATGGAATCCAGTGCATTTCCGGTTCTTTGTTCTCCCTGCGGATTCATTGCAAACGATGCAAGATTTCTTGCCTGCATCGGATTAAATGCAGACCGCTGTCCGGTTGCATCATCGTCTGTTTTGCCAGCAGAATCACTTCCGGCATCATCCTGATTATCGTCCTTTTCTGCTTCTTTCAGCTGTTCTTCTGCATCCTGTAATTCTTCTTTCAATGCCAACAGGGTCTTCCCAAGGTCTCTTACTTCCTGTGCATCTTTGGAAGTTTCAAGTTTTGCCTTGAGTGCCTCGATTTCTTTCTTTCTTTTTTCAATCAGATTTTTCAGAAATTTTTTCATATGCTCATACCTCCAGTAAATATTTCAGTTTCAGCTTTTCCAGTTCTACATCTTCGCTGCCTTTGGAACGTGATTTTCTAGCATCTTCAACCGCTCGCTTGTCACGGGCAGAAATTTCAGTACTTTCATATGCTGGAAATGTCACAGCAGAAACCTCTGCAACCTGTCCAATACTATTGATGTATCGGGTCGGATGGTCGGTATCTAATCCTTCCCATTCATCTCCAGTAATCGTAAACATAAAGGACATACCGGAAATATCGCCACGCTGCACAGCAGAATATAACGCCTTTGCATCCGGATTGTTTTCCACGTCCAACTGTACTTGTATAGCTAACCCATCCTTGTCACGCTGGAGCTGCATCGTAGAATTTTTGTTTCCGGCTTTTGCCCGTGCCAATGGAATCATGCCTGTATTGTGATTGACCAAAAACCGCACATCAGATAAATCTGCATCATCCAACGCACCTCGCCGAATAATTTCATCGTAAAATCCCAAATCAGTTTTCATTTCAAAAACAATCGGTCTTCCAACCAGATAAGAACCGCCATCGCTGTCTGTATCTGCTCGAATGTCAAACATAAAATTTCTTTTGCAAAATTCAGGCATTGCATTGCACCTCCTTACATAATTGTAATATCATTGATTTTTGGAGAACTGTTGTCGCTTGTTCCCGACCATGCCAAATAATATTCACCTGCCGGAACACTCGAAATATCAACGGCTTCTGTTACGCCAGCTGTTGCATACACATACTCAAAATCGACTTTGACAATGTTTTCGTTGTCCGCTGCCAGCAGGCTTTGAATTGATGTCGCCTTTTCTGCATCTGTCGCACCGATAACCAGACCAGCAGGAATGAACTTGAAAAATTCCCCGTCTTTCATCGAGCTTGAAATGTACCCATATAACAGCAACTGTGTCGGGCTGATGGTCAGTGGCGTGGTGCTAAAAGTCGTCACTTGCTGATTCCATCCGAAATCCGTATTATTATAATACAAGGAATGATTGGAATCTGCATTGCAAAATGTACTTTCCGCTGTGATATATTCCTGCAATGATTTCAGCCCTGTTGTCAGCGTGTAAATCGTACCTGTATAGTTTGTATACATTGCGTTATCAAACACGTAATAACGGGTCGTGGTTGACCCTGTGCCAATCAAATTTGGCGTAATGATAGATGAACCATCCGCATTATTGACTTTCAGCCGATATACGGTCGGGGTGTTTTCATAGATTTCAATCGTTGGAGAAATACCATCTGTTCCCGGTTCGCCATCTTTTCCGGGTACACCGTCTGCACCATTCACACCCGGTGTCCCAGCCGCTCCGGCTGCTCCCGTTTCCCCGGTATCTCCCTTGTCGCCCTTTGCACGTCCAGCGTTGATGATTGACCCATCTGATAATGTAACAATCAAATCTCCATCATCGTTAATCGTGCAATTTTGGACAGAAACAGCCGAACCGCCACCGCCACCACTTTGCTTAATTTTTTTGTTTAAAATCGCATAAAGTAACAGATCCATCTGCAAACACCACCTTTACAGCTTGTACCATTTTGACTGGTACAAAATATAGACATCGCCGGTATCTGCTGCAAGAAACATTGTGCCTTCATCGTAATCTGTCTTGAGTGTTGCAACATCAGAGGACAATCCCAGCAACTTCCAGCAAGATGCATAATTAAGTTCCTTCATCCGTGCTTCCACCTTCCTTACAATTTTGGATATTTGTTGGTTGCACACAGCAGCCATTATTTTTCATTGCTATGGCTCTCGCTTGTGTTTGATATTGCTTTGCATCATTTACATTGATGTAATTTAATGACATCATCCGCACACCGGACAATTCTTTCAACGGACGCATTCCAAATGCTGCCCGTTTTTCGTTTTCGTACAAACTACCGCAATCTCCCAACAAGCGTATCATTTCCAAAGTCTGATCCGTTGTCATAAAGACCAGATTTTTCGTGTAGAATGTAATTTCATTTCCAAATGACTGTTCTCGTGCAGTCAAAAGAACCTTTGTAAAGTTCTGCGACAGCGATATGACAATCGGTTCAATGGTTTTCTGGAAGAATGCTTCGTATTGTTCCTTTGTATAGTCCCCTGTCAAAATACACAGCGGAACACCAAAGTATCGCAGTATCTTTTCATCAATAAATTTGAGCGTATCTGCATCCACAAATTTTACAGTTCGGGTGATTGGAACAAATTCCGACTTGTTGTCCAATGCTAAGAATCCACTCTGCGATTTTGCGAGTTTTTCTTCCAGTTCTTTCATTGCTGCTTCTGTCTTGCCGTCATCCATTATGGTATTGTACTTAACGACCCCATTGACCGCACAGCTGGAAGACATCGCAACTGACAAATTATGCAGTAATTTATAGTTCAGATCCAATGTGTCCAGCAACGCTTGATTGTCTGGCTGTCCACATTCATTCCCACCCATATATTCACTCACACTGTAATTTTTCCGGATGTGAATGATGTCTGCATAGTTCAGCGTTGTTTCATAATTGTTCGCAAATGTGAATTTTACAAACAGTTTTCCAGCTGCATCCTGCAAAAACACAACATTCTGCGGTGCAATCGGATATAATCCAGTATAAACCTTTGTCACGCTGCCATTTGCATCCTGTCGGGTGTAATAAGTCGGAATAATAAATGCATTATAGTTCAAATACAACTGCCAAATCACTTTTTCAATGAAATCTGCTGTTGTCATCAGTTCATTCGGGGCGTTCAGCAGCGTTTGCAATCCGCTCTGAATCGGAATAGAATCAGAGCCATCCTTTTTCACGTGCATCGGAATCAGTTTTTTGCACTCCGAAACAATGCAATTGATTGCCTGCTGTACAACATCGCTCGCATAGATGTTCTGCCCAAACTGCGAATAAATCGGTGTGAATCCGTTCAGGATGTCTGCATACTTTTTATTCTTGCTTCCATGGATCAATTTATCGAACTGATCACGTAACCAACCCAAGCGATCACCCCCTATCTGGATTGCCGAATCAGCTGTGTAAAGTCTGTGCGGTATCTTCTGTACATCTCATACAAAATAATCATCGTAACAGCCCCGTCAATTCGCTTCGCACGTTCTGTTTTCACACATAGAGCAAAATTATCAACGGTTTTAATACCAGCGTTTTTCAAGCACCATTTATCAATCTCATTGTTATTATAGTTAATCAGCTGATGTTTCAGGTCTGCTTCACAATATTTCAGTGCATTGGATAATGTATAAGCGTTCTGCAAAATCAGCACCAAATCTTCATTTTGTTTCGTCCAGCCATAATAATCCATACGATTCATCCAGTCACGGCTAAATCGCTGGTCATATCCACATCGCCACAGGCGGATGTCATAATCCGTGTACAGCTTGTAAAACCAATCTGCAACCACAGACAAATCAATGTCTGTTCCGTCTGTAATCGTAAGCAGTCCGGATTTTGCCCAATCTTTATACCTTGCACCAGCAATCCAGTCGTCCGAATCTTCCAATTTTGACTGTGGAATAAAATACATGGTGTGAATGTATTTGGTCTTGTCGTCCGGCTTCATCATCAAAATCTTTGCACAGGTCAGGTCGGTTGTTTCCGACAAGTCCACTGCACCCAAACAAATGCAGCCACGAAATTCTTCCAAATCATAAACCGCACCATAATCATAGTCTTCCAGATTCAGCCACGATTCTACTGCATTTTGCTTGATGTTAAAGTCTTTCGGTAGTACAAAAATACGATCTGCTTTGGATGACCGTGCAAGATCTACCTGTTCTCGCAGGTAATCCCATTTTTTCACGATTCCCAGCGTTGGATTGCTTTTCACCCAAGTGCGTTCATCCTGCCACACTTCGTTTTCAGAATCCTGTGTATAAAGCCACGGCAAAAGTCGCTGCCCTGCAAGCGTGTCATCTTCTCCACTGATTACAGCCCGTGCTTTTTTCAGTTCATCGTCTAAATAGCCGCCAACCACAAAGCCTTCGGTCGTGATATTAATAAATTTCGGGTTTTCTTTCAAGCTTTGCGACTGTTCAATAGATTTCCCGATGATGTTTTCTTTCATTTCATGGGTTTCGTCTATGATTGCGAAATCAATATTACGCCCTTCTTTGTTTTTTGTCCGGTCGGACAGCTTAAAAATCTTCGACCCATTCACTTTATTGAGGATAAATCGCTGATTTCGCTTTGTGTCCAAATCGTCCGGATCAATCAACCGCCGCATGGTGTCAATTGCATCGTAAGTAATGCTTGCTTGATTGTCATCGTTGGAACTGCACACAATATCTGCACCGTTATTTCCAACAATCAATTCAGACAAGCCCAAAGCGGAACAGGTTTCCGACTTTGTATTCTTTCTGGCAATCAGTAAAATGATTTTTTTGAACCGGTCAAATGTGGTTTCGCTCATTTTGAAGCTGTAAATTGCTTCGATAAAAGCTTTTTGCCAGAGCATCAGCACCATCGGCTGATTATAATACGGTGATTTTGTCAGCCGGACGCACTTTTCCATGAAATTGATCCGGATTCGTGCATCTTTGGTATCATAATAAAAGGCATCGTTCAGAAAATCGGCTTTTAAGTTTTCTAACTCCTGCCACAATTCCTGCCCGACAAGGATTTCACCACATGCAATCCGTGCATGGTATTCCAGCAAAAAAGAATTATCCGGTGTCCAGATTTTCTTTTCCTTGATTAACATGCACAGTCCATCCCTCTTTCTCTTGCCCACGCTCGCAACGGACTTTCCTGCTGATCTCCGTTGTCATCGGAAATACGGGCGACAATCTTCACAACATTGGTGTACTGCTGCAAAAATTCCCGATACTGTTTTGCTGCCGGTGTTGCCTTCTGCTGAGACGGATTTTCTGCATTGATCCGAATCATCGGCAGCTTTTCTAGTTCTTCCAGCTTTGTTTCCAGAAAAATCATGCGGTCAATCAAGGGCAAAATTGCAATGCTGTTCGATTCATTCACGATTTTCAGCAATTCTTCTCTTCGATTCATTTCTTTCCACCATCTTCCAGAATTTCAAATCCAAAAATCTCATTTTTCAAGTTTCTGCGAGACGGCTGCACCCCTATCATCAGTTAGCCCTCACTCGTTCTTTTTTCGATGTGGGGGGTGGGCAAAAATTTTTCCCACCAATCCAAAATAAATTTTTCCCACATTTCTTTATCTCTATTGTCAGAAAGATTTCGCAAACGGTCTAAGCATTCTTCCTTGCTGGTATCCACAAAGATTTCACGAGCGTTCAAACTCTTCTGCAATCGTTCCCGTTCGCTGCTCAATGGATAGCCGCCAATCAGATAGGCGTTCTGCCATTTCCCTCGCCGTGTGCGAATCATATCAATCAGCAGATCACGCACACCAAATGCAACAGCGTTCAGCCTTGGTGGTTTGACATATCGTTCTTGCATGCTGATGCATTGCCAAATGTTATCCATATCCACAACCAAATCACCAGCTGACATACTCTGCTGTACCAGTGTTGTCTTACCAGACAACGGACAGCCATACACCAGATAGACTTGTCGTGTGTAATATCCCAGCTTGTTGTGAATCTTGTTGTGGCAATGATGATGCACCAACATGACATTGTCTGGATTCAATGCAATCATTGCATCTGTTATGTTTTGGTCAGTCAGTTCGATTTTGTGATGTCCGATGCAATCATACTTATGCACAATCGGCTTTCCGCAAAATTCACACAGCAATTCTCCCTTTTCGTTTACCCGTTCCATCCGGAGAACTGCCATCAATTTCACCCAAGGCTTCGACTGATAGAAACTACCATTCATTCGTAAACATCCCTTTTGCTCTTGCAAGTAATTCCGATGCTCTCAGCCGGAAACGCATATCTTGCTTTTCATCCAGAAAAATTTCCGTCCAGAACGATTGAATCTCTGCAATAGTCGCCACATGCTTTCGTGGATCATTTTCACACAAGCTATTCAGATATGCAATATACTGTTGTACTTCCGGACGTGCAACTAATTTAGTGGCATTGCCCCTTGCATACTTTTTGGAATATCCTGCCCGAATTACGGATTGTTCCGCATTTCCGGCACATTCTCCGCAGTAATAAGTTGCAACTAATTTATATTGCGGTTTTACGTTCGGTTCATCCATCTTCCATCACATGCTTATCAGCATCTGACCGTTCAATTTGATAGGCTGCTTTGCATGGATTCTTCATGTTTTCCCCTCCATCGTCAATATTAACAAAAATGCCGATACAGGTATTTCCCTATATCGGCAAAATCCATATTATAATTGTATCATTTATTTACAAGAAAAACAATGAAATTCACTGCAAATCGCTGCAATTGTCTGCAAACTTTTGGAGAGCTTCTTGCAACTTGTAGCTGATTGTGCGTTCCGAATAATGCATATGGTTTGCAATGTCCTGAACCTGCTCCATGTTTAAATATTTGCGGATTAGGATTGCTTCTGCAATTGGATCTCTAAGCTGATGTATCGCCGTTTTAATTTCTGTTCGGCACACTTCGACCACTTTCCGCTGCTTCTGGCACATCTGTTCTGCTTCCGGATCTTCTTCTTCATGCTTTTGTTTATAATCCTCCAAAGCAGCTAATTTGATTTTTTCTTTTTCCAGTCTGGAGAAAAACACGTTCTCTTGACTGGTTTCTGCCTGTTTATCTTTCATCGTAATACTCCTTAATGCACCGTCGAACCCATAGCAGACCTTTGCAAGATAACCCTGCTCCATCAATCGTTTCAGCCATTTCTTCTGGTTTTCGGATACTCTGCCCCGTTCTGCTTTCATCTCTATGTACAACCCGTGATACTGCCCACGTGCAACCGGCAAACACAAATCTGGTACGCCAGACTTTACACCAATATCTTTCCGCTGTTTGCCTTGTGCTGCATTGCATTTGATCTCATTCGGGATATGATACAGCAAATCTAACCCCGGATAGCGTATGCGATTGCTGGCATAGCACGACCACTCCATAACGGTTCTCTGATGTTGATATTCTGTCATTCCATCCTCCATCCGTACAGAGCCGCTTTAAATTCCTCCGGATTCAGATTGCGTTCTGTGCGTTCCTGCTTGCATGCCTTAATAGAGGTAAATAAAATTGTCTGAATCTTCCCTTGTAAGCAGCCCTGTATCCATCTTCCAGAAGTGCGGTTGTAGATCCCGTAAACCGGCTTTCGTTTCTTCTTTTTTCGGATTCCAAATAGATTTTCCGTTTCTTCCGATTCAAAAAGAAACATCTTTTCCATTTCCAATTCTTCCGGTGTAAATTCCGGTTTCTCTGCGAACGGCGGTTTTTGTTTCTGAACGACTTTCCGGACAGTGTCACCGGACACGTGAAAAGTTTCCTTAATTTGTTCCGTGGTCATTGTCCCATTGAAATATTCGTCAGCAACTGCCTGTAACTTCTTTTCTCGTTCTAGCCAGTGCATGATAATGGCATCCCGAAACGCCCCACGATAGGATCTAATCAGACACCGTGTATAATTTTCAGAACGACGCAACCGCTTTGCGATGTCATCGATGCGTTCCTCGTCCACATAGTAGCGATAAGCTGCTTCTGTCAGTTCTTTTTCTTTGCACATCTTGGGATCTTCCTTTCATTTCTCTTAATCTGATTTTTTCATCTCTTTGTTTAGAATTTCCGCTGCTTTTTGGGCGTTTTCTTCGGTGTCAAAATATGCAGTTGGATATTCGGTGATGTCAAAAATGTCCACAAACCAACAATCATCAGCATGATCACGACCTAAACAAATTTTCTGTTTGCTTGTATTATTCCAATCCGGCTCATAGTCCGGACAGAGCATATCATGCAGCTGCTCAAGCCGTAACAATAACCGTATTTTCCTTGCAACTTGTTCGGCACGTTCTTTCGTGCGGAAACAGTTGCCGAATCGAATGTTAAATTCGTCGATACTGTCCTCACAATACTGAACAACGTCGGCACCGTCTTCAACTGCTACAAAGTATTTTTCTCCAGCCTCCGGCTTCCACGGCTTCAGCTTTTCCTGTCTCTTCTGTATCTTCGTTTTCTTTTCGATGTCGTTCATTTTGATTCCTCCGTTTCACTTCTCCGATTCCATGCCTTTCTTGCTTTCACATCATATTCCGCCCCATAAAAGCAAACATCCGCACCGCATACGTTACAGATAAACATCTGTGTCCCTCTCAAAGGTGCTGTCACCTGCTTTACGTTCTTATTGCCGCAGAACGGGCATGGCTTCAATCTTGATTTGGCTTTCATAGGGCTTTCTTCCTTTCTCTGTTTAATATCGCTGCCACTTTATCAGCTGTTTCGAAGCTATCAAAATAAACCTCATAAACAGATTTTTCAGAATAAGTACAAGTGGAAACCATTTTATCTTTTTCACAGTCAAAATGAACTGCGATTTTCGGAGTGTCATGGTCATTCCAGTCTGGTTCAAATTTCGGGCAAAATTGATCGTGCAACTGCTCCAGTCGAAATAGAAATTCCAACTTCTTTGAAACCTGCTCCGCACGTTCTGCTGTTGCAAAGCAGTTTCCAACCATCATATAATCGAGATCGTCTCCTTCTTCGAAAATGCATTCAGTAACCCCATAAACGGCATCAACAGCAAAAAACGGTTCTCCATAGTCAGGCATCCAAAATTCTGATTCTGTCTGATCCTGCTTCGTTGCCGCTTCTTTTTGCAAATCATCCTGTGATAATGGTTTCTCTTGTAACATCTTCTTCAAGTCTGTCATTTCGTTTTTTAGGATTTCGATTTCCTTTTGAATGTCTTGAATGTCACCCATTTTCGCCTTTCTATTCCTCAGTTTCACGTTTTCTTTCATTCTTTTCCTTTCTTCCTCTTCCTTTTTTACAATCGCATTTCTTCTCTCACAATTGCAACATGGAAGAGAATTTCTGTCTTTCTCATTAGACGGGCAATCTTCACCGCAATTCATGCCACTACACCTTCTTTTCCCCGCTTCCCAATACAAAATCTTGATTTTTCCATCCTCCTTGAATGTTTGCTCTCGCAATCTCCAAAGCATGCACAGAGTTACGATAGCATTTATCACACTGCTTTTTGCCGTTATCAATATCCTTGCCACAGATTACGCAGTGGTATCCATCGCCAAACAGACACCTTGGTAACATCCCCATTTTCCGGTTCTTTTCCATGTGCCTTTTTGCATCCCGTTTTGCACACATCACGCATGCAACTTTACCAGATACCGCTGGTTTCTTTCCGCAATAGACGCAAATTCCAGCGGCTTTTCTGCTTTCATACATTTTTTTATGCCTGATGCTGTTTTTTTCTTTCTGCTCCGGTGTCATGTTTGCATTATATTTCCTGTTGTATTCAGCTTTCTTTTCGCTACATTCCCAACATTTCCTTTTGTGTGGTTCTGCTTCTCTTTGTCCGCACTCTACACAAATTCCATGACTGGCATACCATTCACGTCTTATCATCCTTGTGTTCTTCATCCGGCAACACCTCTTCCAACGCATCCAAACCACCATATATACGTAACTGCAACGTCTCAATTACAACAAAGTTGATATATGTGCCAATGTCGACAAAATCAACATATGTATCTGGGTCAGTATCTCTCTGACCAGCTGTTTTCTGTACCATTGCTTGCCGGATGATGTCCAGATGCTCTTTAAGTATCCTGACATCCTCTTTAGTGCAGGTGTTTTTGCGTTGCAACTTCAAGAAGTTCCACATCGTCTGAAGTTGCCCTTCGTCAAGCTCTCTGAGATTGTGTTTTGCCATTATTTTAACTCCTCCCATGATTTTTACACTTTTTACCTTTGTTATAGCCAAACCATGTTGACCAATATCCCTGATGATATTTCCGATCCTGCACTGCCCAAATATAGATTGTCTTCAGCGGATTGTAATAGATTTTCCCGTTCCGCTTTCTTTCTTCGATTCTGTTTCGGTAAAATCTGTACGCATCTGCACCAAATTCCAAGATTACAGTGCGTTCGGTCAAATTTTCCGGAATTTCTACATACATTTTTTATCGCTCCAATCCCAGCAGCTTCTTCACATCGTCCTCATACCGCCATTTGCATTGTCCGTCACAATCACAATCCCTGTCGCAGTAGTTACAGTATTCACGTGCTTCACAGTCTTCGTGTTTTAAACGCTTTTCATACGGATTATATCCCGCAAATCCCATAAAAAGCCCCTCTGCATCATCTGCTACTTTTTTCAGCATCTGTTTCAGCTTCTGGTTTTCTTCTTCCAGTTCGATGATGTATTCATCTTTGTGATCACAATGAACGCAACACAATCCGGAGATGTTTGCAAACGGGCTTTTGATGTCCTTATTAACTCTCCACTGACTTGTTCTCTTTATAATCTGCTTCTGTTCCTCGTTCTCCTGCTCTAGCTTCTTATTTCGCTGTTCGAGCAGTTCCACGGTTCGTTCCAGCGGCTGAATCGTTCCAAGCAACGTCTGTTTGATCTCATGCATTGGATTTTCATCATCGCAAGCACGTTTGTTCCATCTTGTTGCATATTCGCCGATACAGCCCAATTCAAGGTGTGCATCGCCTGCTCCGATGGAAAAGGGCATGCAAATATCATCCAGAATGCAGGATACCTCTTTGCTTTCATCGTAATCTGCATGCATGAAATAAAAATAATTTCTCCGCTTGTCGTCCCTACCTATTCGCATATCGTTATGAAACTGCATTTTCCGTCCACAGAACGGGCAGGATTTCAGCCTGTTGCCAAGTGTTTCTATCGTTTCTTCAAGAGCTTGCTGCCGTCTGTTCCAGTCCTGGCAAGCCTTGTACTTGTTTGCAAACCATTCCCCAGTGCTGTTGTGTACCCCATTTTCAGAGCAAAACAGCTTATAGCAGTGTTCTGCTTTTTCCGGATCTATGTCGTAAATGTCATTGATTTTCGGTACAGCCCCACAAATTGCACAGGGCATCAGATGTTCAACCAGTTTTCCCATTTTCATTTCTCCTTTTCATTTATATCAAAAGTCCACGCTTTGCAGGCGTGTAGAATACCTTTTCTTTCGGGTGGTTTGCTGTATATGGTTCAGACAATGTGTTTCCCTGTGCGACAATTGCTCTCACGCCAAGCAAGCTAAGCTGCACATAGCACATGTAGACCGCTGTCCAGTCTAAATCCTGACAAACCACATCCAGCACCCTTTGATAATTGATTCCCTTTTCTTGCAATACTTGTGCTGCAGCGATGACCATTCCGCCGCTACCGCAGGTAGGCTCACCGAACGAAAGCTTCTTGCTTTCGTCTATGACATCCGGCAATGTCAGTCTTGTAGTCATCAAACTAACATTGTACGGCGTGAAAAACTGTCCGGAATTTTTGTTTCCGCCGATGCTTTCCATGTAGATTTCACCCAACACATCACCAAGCCCTTTTTCATAGGTAAGTATCAGCATCCCAGCCATTTCAGCCATTTTCATTTGTTCTTCTTTGCCGTATCTGTTCATCGTTGCAAGGTATTGTTCTTCCCGTTGCTTCCACAGATTGTCGTGAAATATCTGCACGCTGTTGCTGATCGACAGTGCAACGCATTGAATCCAATCAGCAAACACCACCTGCGGAGCATATTTTCCGGACATCTGCTTGATGCAGGCTGCTATTTGTTTTTTCGTAAGACCACCCCTTTACCGAACACAAAGTTCTGACTTCTCCATCCACCGCTTTGAATATTTGCTCTCGCAATTTCCGCCGCATGAACAGATTTTTTGTGGCATTTGCCACACAATTTCTTGTTTTTTACCTCTATTCCGCAGAGTGCACAATGATAGCTGTCACCAAACAATATTCGCGGAATTACACCCTTTTTTCTTCTGCATTTTTCAGCAGCTCTTCTGCTTTTTAGCAGGCATTCCGTGCATTTTGTCTTTCCGGCTTGTGGTGGTCTTTTCCCACATTTGGTACACTTTCCAGCTGCTTTTCGTTCTACATATCTCTTCCGCTGCCTTTCTTTTTCTTTTTCTTTTCGTTCCTTTTTTTGTTCTTCTGACATGTTTTTTATATATTTTTCAGTTGCTTCAGCAGCTTTAGCCAAACATCCCCAACAATGGCGGTACCTTTCCAGAACTTTCACCAGTCCACTGCTTTATCAATCATTTCTCTCTGTTGCTCTTTTGACTGTCGCAAATAAATCTGTGTCATATTGACACTGCTATGCCCCAACAAATCAGCCAGTAGGGCAATGTTGTTGTTTCGCTTCAAAAATTCAATTGCGAAAAAATGGCGAAATGCGTGCGGATGCATAACCTCTTTTGGAATCCCATACTTTCTTGCAAATCTTTGCAAGGCTCCTGATACCCCTCTGCTTGTAATGGATTTTCCATTTTCGCCCTGCATCACAGTTTCGTTTTCCTGTATGGTTTCCAGATAGTCAGCAATGTCATCTAACAGCGATTTTGGAAAATAAACAGTCCGCATGTGGGCTTTTGTATAGATGTCCACTTGTCTGTTCATTACATCCTTCTTGCAAATACGAATTGCTTCTGAAATTCGCATTCCCGTTTTCGCTAAAAGCATCACATTCACATACCAATGAATATTTCCATCTTTTTCCAGCCCTGCAATCAGCGTTTCAAATTGCTGGCATGATATGACATTGTCAACATATGTTTTTTTCGGCATCTTCACGGGCTTTAGCTTCATCGGAATTTCCTTGAAATCGCAATACCGCAAAACAGCTGTGATTCGATTATTGACCGTCTGCGGCTTGAAATTTTCAATCAAATGCTGCTTAAAAGCAATCAGATTCTGTTTTGTGATTTCATCAAACATTTCAGAAAATCTGGTTACCCCTCTTACATATGCCGCAATCGTATTTGGGGCAAGCTCTTCCTCATATAGGTATGACTGGAATCCTTCTATGTCAATCATGGAACTTCACCCTCTGTCCGCAATACGAGCAATACTGCACCTGCTTGTCCGTATGCTGCAAGTTGCCGCATGCTCTGCACGTCCACCAAACATATCCATCCATCAGTGTAGATGTTTCCACGTTTTCCGGAACGTCTACAATGCTGCTTCCCTGATTCAGCATCCACTGAACAATCTTATTTCTTCTCTCATTCATCGCTTTTCCCTCCATACGCTTTTGGAAACGGCATCCACGCCACGACATCATCCAGCAAGTCAATTCCAACATCGCCTGCTCGCATCACCACAAACCGCTTGTCAACCGCCCAATACTGTGCAACACACACTTCCCGAAAGCCGGTCAGCTTGTTGTAGCGTGTCACCAATAGCGTTCCGGATTCCTCCGGCGGTTCTTCTGCAACCGGTGTCCATCTCATCGCAGAATCCACGTCATTCAGTAGGCTGCACGCTTCATCAATCGCTGCATCCCATCCCTGAAAATATGCTTCATCTGCATCCGTTCCGCCGATGTAGTCCAGCATCGCATACACTTCCCGGCGGCTGACGTAATCATCCGGAATCGTAAAGTCCAGATTCTTGTACTGTGTTTCGATGTAGTCTTTCATAATTCTTGCTCCCTCTCGCTTGTTATTTTAAAAATCCGGCACAGTCTGCACAATACAGACCGCCGTTTGCTGATTTCATAAGTGGCACACCGCTGATTTTACAGCGGCAGCACTGCTTCGATATATCGTCCGGAGCAGGCATCTGCTGATTCCAGCAGTATGTGCAAAGACTTGTCCATGTGCTGCCCCGTCCCTTGTCGTCCTGCTCACACAGTCCCTTTTCACAATGCAGAAAAGGTTGACTGCTTGGGCAGCCATCTACACCGCCAATTGCTTCTTCATGCACCATGTACGGTTTCTTTTTCTTCATGCATTCCTTCAAGGTCATGCTGCTTTGCTCCTCTCTGTATATCCTTTGCAAAGGCAATCAGATTGCCCAACTTTACGCATAGACGCTCCGCAGCCTGAATGACATCATCCACGCATCCGACCTCATTCAGCAAGACCAGCCGTTCAGACTGTGCTGCCAGCTCAATTGCCATGCTCAGAAGCTGCCGGCTCTTCGGTACTTTCACTTCTTTTTTCTTCTTCATACGTCTTCTCCTTTCGGAATCCGTTCCAGTTCTGCCCCTGCTTCGGCAGCCCGAACATCCACCTTGTGATTGTGGATGTCAAAAGCAACCTTAATCATGACAGCCAAAGTAAGTATCAAAAAGCATCTGATCATCTTTCCTGCTCCTTTCCCATTTCCGGCGGCATTTCGGGCATAAATACCAGCCCGAAAACTGCCAGGATACATTCCACCATTGCTTGCACCACGCACATTCCGCATATTTGTATCCATTCCGGATTTCGATTCGTGGCGTTCCGTATGGACGTTTTTCTCTTGCCATTGCTTACCGCCGCCCGTAGTTCTGCGGCGGTGGCGGTGCTTGCTCGTAATACCCATCATAATATCCGCCCTGCGGTGCGTTGTAGCCGTTCGGCTGCTGCGGTGGGTAGTTTTGCGGATAATTGCCTGCATCGCCCTGTGCGGCTTGCTGTGCATTCCCTGACGGCTTTCCATCACCACAGAAGTCAAGCTGATCCACATTGACATCCATTGCATAGTGCTTCACGCCGTTGTTGTCGGTATAGTCCGCATTCTGTAGCCGACCTTCGGCGGTAATCATACCGCCCCTATGTAAATACTTAACTGCAAACTCTGCGGTCTTGCCCCAGCATACACAGCTGATAAAGTCTGCTTCCGGTTTTCCTTCCACCTTTCGATTTCTGCCGACCGCAAGCCGGAAATGGCAAACCGCCGTGCCGCTCTGTGTCTGCCGTGATTCCGGATCCGCACACAGCCTTCCTGTGATTACAACCACATTCGTCATGCTTCAATATCTCCTTTCGCATTCTGCACTTCCAATAACGCACAAGCAACTTCACGAATAAACCAGTCCTGATTTTTCGTATCCGGGAAAATACTTTCTGCCACACGTGCAACAAATACACACAATGCAGATCCTACTTCTGCCGCATTCGCACCGTTCGCTATGGTACAGCACTCCAGCTGACCATCCTCATACAAATCGGCTTTCAGTTTCAGAATCTTTTTCATTTCTGTTCCTCCTTCGTCTGGTTATAAGAGCATCCCAATTCCTGAAAAAGTTCCTCTCTTTTCCCCAGCAGGTAATAGAGTTCGTTCAGGAACATGGAATCCTCTGTCATGTCAGCGAACAGCTGTTCACTGTACAGCAGGATTCTGGATTTGATTGCATTTTCCAATGCCGTCAATCGTGCATATGCATTCATGTTTGGTTCTTCCTTTCCATATCTTTTAGTTCTTCTCTCAATCGGGATATGAGTTCCGCTTGCAGATCCGATATTCTCGACAGCCTGACGATTTCTTCTTTTTGCTTCCGGCGGACGGTTCTGGCATCTCCTCGATATTCCCTCTGGTAGTCTGCTTTCTGCAATTTCCGGTGTATGGACTGGCATTCCGGACAGCGTTTCAGGCTGTTAAACCGTTGCCGCCCCAGCGTTTCCCGTGTCCCAAGGACGCATCCGCAATCCTTGCAAAACTTGATCTCACTCACGCTTTTTTTCTCCCCTCTCCCCTGCTCCCCTCTCGGTTTTGTCCACGGTTTTGACTTCGCCGTATTGGCTCATTTTCTGAATCTCGCTGAACAGGGAAGTGGTCAACCGCTGCTTTTCCGCACAGACTAACTGCTCTAAAAGAGCTGCATTCTCTCCGTACGATACAGGAAAATCATAGGTCAGATACCTGTTCTGCACATCATCGTGCCACTGGATCTGTACCACCCGATAATTTCCACACAGATTCTCCCGGCTCAAATCAATCTTGGTTTGCAGCCGCTGGAGCGTCTCGAGATGCTCCCGAATCGTTACCGTGCTGTCAATTCCGTGGGACACATCGTAAAAGTTAAATCCATAGATTTCTTCGCTCTGCTCCGCTGGTGTTGGCTTCGGCGGTTCTCTGTGCCGCTCTTGCAAGCCGTTCTTGATTTGCATTGCAATATGATATGCAGCCGCTCCGAACATTCCCAGCACACAGACCACTGCAAAAATGTCTTCTCCATCCACAAACTTTTCCTCCTTTTTACTTGACACCGAGCCGAAAAAAGAGTATGATATTCTTGTCGATCCCTTTCGGCGGATTTAAATTCCAATTTTATTTCTCCTTTTGATGCCCTGTTGCACCCTCTCAGCAACAGGGCTTTTTTTATGCCTGCTCACCGTCATTCTCCCATAATTCGATTATCCTTTCATATGCTTCAGCGTTTTCTGATACATGGGGTTCGGACTTTCGCTTGCCCTGACAGGTTCCGTCTGTCTTGCCCCAATAAGCCAGTGTGCCTTGCCAGTTTGTGATCGGCTGACCGTTCTTGGTTTTCCATCCACGTTCGCTGTAATAGCTGTAAAACTTCTGCACATCTGTATGGATGCCTTTCTGCTCTGCATACTGTTTGACCTCTAATAAGGTTGGAAGTTGTGCTGATTGTTGAAAAGTTGAAAGATTTTCTTTTGATTCGCCATCTAAGATAGATAGATAGATATCTTTCTCTATCTCTCTATCTATATCTATCTCTCCGTTTCCGTTTTGTTTCACTTGCGTTTCAGGTGCGTTACATTGTAACGCTTCGCTTTGTTTTTTTGCTCTGCACCGTCTTACTCGCTCTGCAACTGCTGTTTCAGAACCGATAGACTTCACCGCATCCGGAATAACATATTCCCACTCAGTCTTCTTTTCCAGCTTTCCAACCCGAAGCAGATAGCCAATCGTTGCACGAACATCATCTTCCTGTTCGTCAATAGTCAAGGAAACTTCTGCGGCAAAGTCCTCTTCCAGCCCCTCAAAATAAAGGATTCCATCTGTTTGCAAGCTTTGCAGCATCATTTCTAAGTAGATATTCACGTAGGTATCGCCGCCAGCCATCCGCCGCAGACGCTTTATTTTCTTATCCCGAAAGAAATCTTCCGGAAGTTTCAGCCAGTAGTACCGTTTTCCCATCATCTCACCGCCGTTTCCATGCTGTCATGTGCAAGCTGCTCCAACGTCACGCCGAAAAATGAACATATCATATTCAGATCCGCCCCCGTAAACGAGGACGGGTCGCTCATGCGTGTGTTCCATGTTCTTGTCTGTGCGTATCCCAGCAGCTTACAGATTTCCAGCGGTGTGATTCTCCGCCGCTGCATCAGTCCGGCAATGTTTCCGGCTACGATGTCCATCGGTAATTCCCGTGGTTTCGGATCTGGTTTTCGTGCCATCTTTCATTTCTCCTCTCCCTCTCACGCACAAACGCCGTATTTCACAGCCAGTTCCTTGAC